>OCVT010001038.1_pt1 | contig 11872 bp, 11 predicted proteins | sample 1539111 | NCBI WGS metagenome assembly OCVT01 (sample SAMEA3991482, study PRJEB22521) | metagenome | biome: anthropogenic terrestrial biome; feature: sewage plant; material: raw primary sludge | place: Sweden | collected 2012-09-26 | reverse complement strand
TCCGATCTATTATAATGTATTTAAATATCTAAATATACAAATCGATATTTATAATATTTTGATTTAACAATTACAACTAATAAATATGCAATAATACATTTGATACTGTAATATGCTATAAATCAGCAATTTAAGCATAAATATTAATAATCCACATATAATATAATACGATTTTTTTATATTTTACATGAATAATCTCATATTTTGATTTCAATAATCATAAATAACAAAATATCAGTCAAATAATTGATATATATCCTTAAATAAATGCTTTGCGATACTTTAATACTCTAAATTTAGATTTGTAATTGTCGATAATACTATGCGATGCTTTATAGATGTAAATTCACAAATTTAAAACAACAAATTCAATATTTAAAGGATTAAATTTAATATACATTTGTTGCGCATATCAAAAAAAATCTTTACCTTTGTAAAATCAACGAAAATATGCTATAATCAAGCATAACAACTAAAATTGGTGGTAATGAAAGACAGAATAAGACAGATTATGGAGAGCCAGCACATGACTCAACAGACCTTCGCTCAATTTATCGGAATGTCTCCAGCATCATTGAGCAGCATCTTCAATGGCAGGACAAAACCTACTATAAACATCATCGAAGCTATAAAAAATAAAATTCCACGCATCTCCATAGATTGGATGATGTTTGGTAGTGGACCGATGTATATAAATGAACTGGCCAAACAAAATAAAACTACTGAAGATGGTCCGAGTTCTCTTTCAGACCAGACGTTAGACTTTGATCCATCATCTTCCACCCCATCACCATCTCTTTTTGATGCCAATATTAGTCATGATGTCAATAGTACACTCAAAAAAGAGGAAAAAACTATTATCAAATATATTGACAAACCTCAACGCCAAATCACGGAAATACGTGTTTTCTATGATGACCAGACATGGGAGACTTTTGTTCCGAAAAGATAATTTCTGAATCATAATATGCGCAAACCGTGCAGAATAATTATAATGATATTCTGCACGGTTTGCGTTTTCTTTTGTATCTTTGCACTATCATAATATTGCAAACAAAAATGAAGAAATTCTGTCTAGACCTAACAGTAAGTGCAGTGGAAAAGATCAATGATAAGTATGTTTTGATACGTCTCACTGACGACAAACTTCTGCCTGATATGATGCCAGGACAATTCGTAGAAGTTCGTGTGGACGATTCACCATCTACATTCTTAAGGCGTCCAATATCTATTAATTTTTTAGATCGCGAAAGCAATGAATTATGGCTTCTTGTTGCCGCCATTGGTGACGGAACCCGTCGCATGGCACGTCTTAATGTAGGTGAAAAACTCAATTGTGTGTTACCTCTTGGTAATGGTTTCACCATGCCAACTTCGAAAAATGAAAAAATATTGCTCGTTGGTGGTGGTGTTGGTGTTGCTCCACTTCTCTATTTTGGCAAACAAATTAAGGAAATGGGCGGTGAACCTACTTTTCTTTTGGGTGCCCGTTCTGCTAATGATTTGCTTGAAATCGATTATTTTAATAATATTGGCAGAGTGTTTGTCACAACCGAAGACGGTACTGCTGGTGAAAAAGGTTATGTAACTAATCATTCCGTTCTGCAGGTGGAGCGTTTTGATCGGATATCAGTATGTGGTCCTAAGCCAATGATGACAGCTGTGGCACGTTATGCTTATAAGGCGGAGATTGATTGTGAGGTATCTCTAGAAAACAAGATGGCCTGCGGTGTAGGTGCTTGTCTGTGCTGTGTGGAGAATACTACGAGTGGCAATGTTTGTGTGTGTAAAGATGGTCCAGTGTTAAATATTAAGAAGTTATTATGGCAGCTCTAAATATAAAAATAAATGACTTGAAATTAAAGAATCCCGTGATGACGGCATCGGGGACATTTGGATACGGTTTGGAATTTGCTGATTTCGTACCATTAGATGGTATTGGCGGTATAATTGTGAAAGGTACTACGCTACACGCGCGTGAAGGAAATGATTATCCTCGTATGCACGAGACAGCTCAAGGGATGCTAAATTGCGTGGGTTTACAGAACAAAGGTGTGGACTATTTTTGTGAGCACATATATCCGCAGATTAAGAATATCGACACCAATATGATTGTAAATGTAAGTGGTTCCTCAACTGACGATTATTCGGAATGTGCTGAACGTATTGGTGCGCTTGACCATATCCCTGCCATCGAATTGAATATCTCATGTCCTAACGTTAAGCAGGGTGGTATGGCTTTTGGTGTTACATGTAATGGTGCTGCAAGTGTGGTGCGGGCTGTACGCCGGATATATCACAAAACTATGATAGTTAAACTGTCACCAAATGTGACTGATGTAGCCGAGATTGCCAAGGCATGTGAGGCAGAAGGTGCTGATTCCGTTTCCCTCATCAATACACTTATGGGTATGGCAATCGACATTGAACATCGCAAGCCGCTATTGAGCATTTCTACTGGTGGACTAAGCGGTCCGGCTGTAAAGCCGGTAGCACTACGAATGGTGTGGCAGGTAGCAAAGGCTGTAAAGATACCAGTTGTTGGTTTAGGCGGTATTTGCAATGCTCTGGATGCCATAGAATTCTTAATGGCTGGGGCTACGGCGATAGAAATTGGTACAGCCAACTTCCTGGACCCTGCTGCCACGATAAAGGTGCGTGATGGAATCAACGATTGGCTCGACGGTCATGGATGTAAGTCGGTGACTGAAATCATTGGTGCTCTCGAAGATTAGGCAAGCAAAATAAAAGAATGATGCCCGGCATGTTGACATGTCGGGCACTTTCTTATCTTATTGTTTGATTGTTGATAAATTCATCATACTGGCTGCGATAGCCATTAAATACATTTATGTCTACTTCACCGTGTATTCCCTTAACCCGGCCGTCTGGGCAAAGTTGCCAATAAACAAGCCGCACATCGGGCTTGTATTCACCATAACGGGCAATCCATACATCATAATTCTTTTTGATATCAGGTGCAAGCGAAAGATACCGGTTTACGAACGTTTGGCTTACATACAGTATGGGGCGTACACCTGTGCGTTGTTGCACGATGTTCATCCATGTGCGTATGTGGTTGAACATTACGCCAGTCCCCCCCATTTTTCTTATTTGACTGGGCATAGGTTCTACGTCCAGCACAGGCGGAAAATCTCCTTTATTGAAGTGTGAGTTTCTGATAAAGAATTTTGCCTGTACGGCAGGACTTGTCAGGGTTGAGAAGAAGTGGTAAGATCCAATATAAATTCCATTTGCACGAGCCTGACGATAATCTGAAGCGTAATATTTATTACGCATTGTGGTGCCTTCTGTAGACTTTATGTATACAAAAGATATTTTATAATCTACGTTGCCATTAACACGTTTTTTGCTTATATTGCCCAAGTTTGAGATGCGGACCTGGTTCCAATAAATTGGATATTTGTGTCGTCCGATAACATGTTGATACTTAGATACATCTATGCCATAGATACGTTCGGATGTATAGACAACCTTCTCTCCACGATATTTGTCATTTTCCCATTCCCCTGCTTTCAGCTGGTGATGGGCAACGATAGAAAATCCGAACCCCTCACGACGGTCATCTTTCCATAACCCTTCATATTCTCTGCCTTCATTTGAAATGTATCTGCCGTGTCCTTCTGCTATTCCTTTGTTATTGAGCTGTCCTATATATGTGCCATTCAAATCCGTTCGTGTTCCCCAAACAAGCATGTCTGCTTTCCATAAACCGCAAATATGTCTTCCCATTGAGTCTTTGCACAATCCTTTACCTTGCCGTTTCCCGTTTTTCCATTGTCCGGAATATGCCACACTGTCACCGTATGTGAGCTCTCCATAACCCGAAAAATAGCCATTTTTGAATTCGCCAACATATCGTTTTTTACCGTTTATCAACGTTCCATATCCATTCATTTTGCCATTTTCCCAAAATCCATTGTATGTGGTATGTTTCTGGATCAACGTGCCGTATCCTGAGGGCAGTCCATTTTTTTCTTCCCCCTGATATTTCCCTCCCTCATAATTTTTCTTGATGTTGCAAGAGAGGCACATTGCCAGCAATGTTGCCGCTGCTACACAATAAAATATCTTTTGCATCTGTCTATCTCTCCTTGTCGAATAAATTGGTCAAATACTTCCTATTGATTATGTCTTTGCCCGATGTGATGCCGATAAGTCTTCCACGGTGACTGAACACAGGTGAACCGTTGGTCACAAGTATCGACGTAATGTCGTGCCCTTTCTTCAATGAATATTTACCGGCGATGATTTCTGCTTTGGCTGATGGTGAGGCAAATTCTTTATTGCCAAGTCCTGGATAACTTACCAAGATAATGTTTTTTGGCGTTATACATGTCCACGGTTTCATGAATATAGCGCATACGCCGTCAGGAGTCTGTCTGTTTACTGTTTGAAGCAGATAACATTGCTTGTCGTTTGCCGTCTGCTTGCATCTTACCCGTTTGAGTTTGTTGTTTTGGTCATAATATATGGCTGAATATTCAGAGATGTGTTTGACTGACAGCTTTGACAAATCATTGTATCTGGTTATTATTGATAATATGCTGTCCACAACTTTTATTTCGGAGCTTATTTTTGCGGCATATTTTGCTATCATGTTGTAACCTTCGTCCTTGACATTGTGTACGCTGAGATAATACTTCAACTCCCCTGCCTCTGATTTCAAGCTATCTTTATCATATTTCAGACGGTCTGTTTCTATAGTTACGATGTGGAGAACATCAGTATGATTGAATTGCACATCATCATTTTTGCCTGGAAATGCTGTAGCGAGATGTCCATAACATGATGGGATAACAGGCATTTTGTTTACCCAGAAGCCTGCGGAGTATATGATATTATTGCGTGCAGAATCGGCGGAGGTTGTGATTCCTTCAAGTGTCGAATCTGCGTTGAGGCGTGAGAAATACAGAATTGGTTTTCCATCCATTGAAATGGAATAAAATGAGTGAAACTCTATTATGGTGGTGCAGCGTTGCATATCATCGTAAGAATATGTGAATGAGCGCCATATCATAATTACTGCCACACAGAATAATGCGCCGCATGGCAGTCCTATAACCAGTTTTTTTCTAATCATTTTAAATTTCTGTTTCATAAATCTAATGCGAAGTTATGAATATTTTTCGATATGAACAACGAATATGTTATAAAAATTTGAGGGCAACAAAACCGTTGCCCTCAACCAACACAAAAACTAAACTAGACTTAACTAAACTAAATCAGGATTTTCACAAACCCCTCATCGTTGATTGCAAATATACTACTTTTTATTTTAAAAGTGAATAATATTTGTATTTTTTTGTTTTTTATCTTTTGAAATCACAATTTAGTGGTTTTATTCAGTAGATAATTGTCCAAAATTACCATAGCTGCCATTGACTCTATGATAGGTACAGCGCGTGGTAGCACACAAGGGTCATGCCGGCCGTGAGCATAGATTGTTGTGGCATTACTTTCCTTGTCCACTGTGTCTTGTTCCATCAGCAGAGTTGCAACAGGCTTGAATGCGACACGAAAATAGATGTCCTCGCCATTACTTATGCCCCCTTGTATGCCTCCGCTGTGGTTGGTTTTGGTCTTTATGTGTCCGTTTTCATTCACGAAAACATCGTTTTGTTGGCTTCCACGTTTTGTTACGCCTGCGAAGCCTTCACCATATTCAAAACCCTTGACTGCGTTTATTCCCAGTATTGCACTGCCAAGTTGGGCGTGCAATTTTCCAAATTCAGGTTCGCCCAATCCCACCGGACAGCCTTTTATCACGCACGTGATGATTCCACCGATGGTATCACCCTCGCCTTTAACCTTGGCTATCAGTTCCTCCATCTGCTTGGCTTTTTCCTCGTCAGGGCAGCGTACGATATTACTTTCGGTATTTTCAAGATTATACTTTCGATAATCACGTTCCAATGCGATGTTGCCCACTTGCGAAGTATATGCCTGAACGCTGATTCCCAACTGTTTGAGAGCTAGTTTCGCAAGTGCTCCGCCAACACATCTGCTTATTGTTATGCGTGCCGACGAGCGTCCTCCTCCGCGATAGTCACGCACACCATATTTATTATAGTAGGTGTAGTCTGCATGCGACGGGCGAAACAGACTGCGTATATTCTCGTAGTCCTGAGAGCGCTGGTTGCTGTTGTGTACAACAAATCCAATAGGGCAACCTGTTGATTTCCCCTCAAACACACCACTCGACAACTCCACCTTGTCGGCTTCGTTGCGGTTTGTTGTGATATGGCTTTGTCCTGGTCTTCGCCTGTCTAGTTCGCTCTGGATAAAATCCATATCAATGTCGATGCCTGCAGGAAATCCGTCAATCACTCCACCCACAGCCTCACCGTGGCTTTCGCCGAATGATGTTAACGTGAAGATATTGCCGAAAGTATTTCTCATTCTTTATATTTGATGATTAATGATGGCAGTGACCGCATCCACAGCCACCTTCGCCATTTTCGTGCTCGTGTTTATGTTCATTATCGCAACCGCCTTTGCAGTCGTCACAGCCACATCCGCATCCGTTTTCACCGTTGATGGCATTCAAGAAATTTTGAACTTCTTCTTTTGTAGCCTCGCGATTTTCCAAGACGTTGCCCTTAAAGTTCAGTGTCTTGCCTGCCAAAGGGTGGTTCAAGTCAATCTTTACCTTGTCATCAGTAATGTCAAGCACATGACCCATGAAATGGTTTCCATCCTCATTCTGCAATGGCACCACAGCATCCTTGAAAATATTTTCGTGGTCGAAATGACCGTTGATGCTGAATATTTCCTTTTCCAAATCGAGCACACGCTCGTCTACATATTCTCCATAAGCCTGTTCGGAAGTCAGCGTGAAGTCAAATTCTCCGTCTTTTTCCACGTCCTCAACAGCATTTTCAAAGTCTTCGAGCGAAATACCGAAACCGCTGATAAACACGAAAGGCTTGTCAGCTGGTGCCTCTTCCACTAGTTCTGATTTGCCGTCGGTAATGGTGTACAGCTTATAAGCTACGGCGATGTACTTGTTTGGTTTATTTCCCATCTTAGTGTTTATTGTTTATTTGAGACTGCAAAGATAGTGCAAAAATTCGATTAAGTGAAGCAAATGGGAATTTATTCACATTTATGAGTATGAGAATTTCATTCAAATATGATGCTAAATAACTAAAAAACAAACCGAGAGCGGATACTGTATCTTTAGCTTCATGATTGCCACATATTCAAGATTGTCAGGAATACGTGAGTCGGTCATAGTTATCCCATATAGTAATACAGCCTATATCGCGTTTTTGTTTTATGACTTTTTATAACCCGTTTCCGGAATTGACGCTAGTGCGTGTTTAACCTATCCTGCAGGTCTCCAATTACCACTGCCAATTATTCCGGAAAATATCCCATTTATATTTTATCTTTGTTACATTAATCAAAAAAGTTTACAAGAACCCCTGAAATGCAGAGCTTATTTAAAAAAAGTTTCCCTGCGGTCGCAAATACGCGATTCTAGAGCAATGTTACAATATTATGATATTCAGCGTGTTAGCAATATGTGCCAAAAATAAACCACGAAATATGTTACAAAATATGCCATTTAGGCCTTCATTTTGACCGTTGGATGCGTTGTAAGTAACGGTTAAAAGCGGACCAGGTAACCGTTACTTGAATTCTCTGAAGACATTAATTGCGAGTATGGAGCGTGTCTGTCACATATTTATATTCCCTTTCCGGTTTTCTTTTTTCTAGATTGTCTCCTCCGTAAGGGTCGAATTTTGGCATATAATCTTTACAAAATTCGTCTATCAGAATTTCATAAGAATAGTTCAACTCTGCACACGCTTTCCTGTGATGATTCTGATTCTCAGATGGCAATGGAGAATACTCAGCCTTTGTATATCTCAGAAATTAGGCTGAAATACGGACGGACCATTACCGGAATAATTGGCAAGATTAACGTGTAGGCCATTATTCAACAGTTTAACATGATTAACCACAAACTAATAGAGCAGGTTAATGCACATTAATTTAATTCCGTTAAAGGGATTTTGAATGTGTTTTAACGGTTATTAGAAAACTAAGTTAGCATTATTATCAAGTTCCGGTCAAATAATCACCTTTTAATATTACATAGGCATAGCATAGGTATTAAATATCAAAAAGATACTCATTGTTTTGATTTAGGTCAAGAAATACACCTGTTTGCGTAAACAGTGTGATAAAATGTTTGCAGGTAGCTAAAAAGAGCGTATCTTTGCATCGTCGAAAGGACAATAAGGATAATAACATTTAATGAGCCAAATAGGGGCTCTAATTTTAAAAGAAAGGTAAAAAGATTATGAAAAAAATTATTTTGACAGTAGTTGCAGTGCTTAGCATGACTATGGCATTCGCAGAGGATGAGAACACAAACGCAGTAAACAACGTACAGGCTTACAACATGAATGTAAACTACGGTAAACTGGCTGATTGCCTGAATCTGACAATAGATCAGGAAGAGGCTGTAGAGGACGTACACAAGGCATTCTGCGCTGAGATGATGAATGCTGCCGTAGCTTCCAAGGATGAGCGTAAAGAAATGATGGACAAGGCGATTAACAAGGACCTCAGATATATGCACTATATCTTGAGCGATGTGCAGTATCGTAAGTACCTGATGCTCCTTAACACCACAATCAATAACCGTGGCTTGAACAAGTAATCAGAGAATCATCAAGAGAGAGAAATAAGTGAAGGGCTGCAGATCTGGGATAAAACCGGGATTTACAGCCTTTTTCGTGCTTTGAAATTTCGTAAAAAGATGTTCTTATCGTAAATAACGAAGAAAAAAAGATAGTGTGATATACTCTTTGGGGTAGCTTGCCATTTCCCCCTTTTTTTCTATTATTTCAAATGAGAATATATAATATGATTTGTTTATATCATTTTTTTTCATTTATTTTGTGGCATGAAACGATTGACATTCATATTATTCATAATATTCTTGATGTTGCAGGCGGTGGCCCAGCGTGCTGATTATTCCAAGATGTCAGGAATGCTCAGGCAGCTTACCATGCATGACAACATTCAACGTAGACAGGTGGCAGCGGCGCTTGGCAGGCCGTCACAACATGTCTGTGCGTTCATACGCGTCCGTGGTGGTGCTGATGACGTGTTTGTCAACAACGATTGTAGGGAACTTGCACACTGTGGTGACATTTACATAGCAGACATACCGGTGAACAGTTTGAGGGCATTATCGCTCGACAGCCGGGTGGATCGGATAGAGGCAGGCATGGGTAACACCGTACTGACAGACTCCATGGCAATAAATCTCAATGTATTGCCCGTGTATGCAGGTACATCACTGCAACAGGCATATTCCGGAAAGAATGTTGTTGTCGGCATTCAAGATATAGGTTTTGATCTCACCCATCCTAATTTTTATGATTCATCGGTATCAAACTATCGTATTAAACGGTTATGGGACCAGTTATCTGCCGACACCGCGGGCTGCATTTTCTATGTGGGTAATGATTATGCAACAATGGATGCTTTGCTTGCCTATGCTCATTCGCGTGATGGGGAGTCACAGACTCACGGTACCCATACGCTCGGAATAGCTGCAGGTTGCGGATACAACAGCAAATATCGCGGGATAGCTTACGACAGTGATATTTGTCTAGTGGCGAATGCCACCAGTGATAATTCAACGCTTGTGGACAGTGTCGACCGATACAAATATACTTATGCCACCGATGTCCTGGGGTTCAAGTACATCTTCGACTATGCCAAGAGCATGGATAAGCCGTGCGTGATTTCGTTCAGTGAGGGGTCAGGGCAGGATTTTCGTGGCGATGATGTGCTATATTATTCCATGTTGGACAGCCTTGTGGGGCCAGGGAGGATAATAGTATCATCGGCAGGCAACAACTCGTCCTACAAGTCTTATTTTCACAAGCCTGTAGGAAAAGAGTCGATGGGCGCTTTTATTTGCAAATGGGGGAAAGTGGCATATTTTACATTGAAAGGTAATTCAAGTTTCACCATTCGTATAAAAGTGTATAATACAGACAAGACGGAAACCATTCTCATTCCAACAAGTCGTATTGTGGAGACGGCAGATTCTGAATATGTAGACACTTTTGAAGTGGGCGGCAAGAGATATATCTTTGATATCGCAGCTTACACATCTTGCTACAATGGCAGTGAAACGGCTTATGAAGTGTGTTGCATGAGCGAGGATTATTTCGGGCTCAACACCCCTGTGTCATTGGAGGTTGTCGGTAAGGATGCTGATGTGGAATACTATTATGGTAATGCCGCGCTTACGACAAACAATCTGGATACGTCGTTGAATGCAGGTGATGTCTCGCACAACGTGTTTTCACCAGCCAGTGCGCCGTGCGTGATATGTGTGGGGGCAACCTCTTATCGGACGCGGTTTACCAATAATCGTGGAGAGACCCAGGTCTTTGACCAAGGAACGGGTGGAGTGCGTGCCACATACTCTTCAGTAGGTCCCACTATCGATGACCGCATCAAACCAGATGTGATGGCTCCGGGTACCAATGTGATTTCGTCAATCAGCAGTTATTACAGGGGAAGCAATCCAAAGGCTGATGATGTGAAGTGGGATGTCTCAAGTTTCGATTTCGGCGGCCGCACTTATTTGTGGGGTGCCAACAGTGGCACAAGCATGTCGTCGCCTGCCGTAGCTGGTGTTATTGCACTGTGGTTACAGGCCAAACCGTCTCTTACGCCAGTTGAAATAAAGGATGTACTGAGGCACACCTGCTCGCATTATGACCGTTCGCTCACTTATCCTAACAATTATTATGGCTATGGACAGATAGATGCCTATCACGGATTGCTCTACATTCTAGGTCTGGATGGCATCAGTGGCATTTCTATCAGTCAGCCGTCATCTGTCAAAATATTGCTTAGTGGTGATAATGTTTTGAATATTGTGTTTGATGAAGCACCTGTCAAATCCTTTAATGTCAATGTCTATTCTGTTGCAGGGGCATTGGTACAGAGTGAGCGGTTTTCTACATCGGCATCGTTGTCATATGCAGTGAATACCGCTAATCTGCCTAGTGGTGTGTATGCTGTGCAGGTGAATGGCGGTAGCGCATCCACTACTGGCTCAACATTAATAAGGAAATGAGCAAGATAGAGCTTGACCAACAGACTGTTCGTCTGATGATAGCCATCTATTGCCGTCATCATCTGCACCAACAAGAGCCGTCGGCAGAATACCAGTCGTTGGCTGATTACGCCTGCAAGCGTTTGGAGTGTTGCCCGTTTGGTGAGCGTAAGCCTGCTTGCAAGGATTGTTTGGTGCACTGTTACAGAAAAGAAATGCGCGAGCGGATGCGGCAGGTTATGAGATGGACAGGGCCACGGATGTTGCTTTATTCGCCAAGGGCTGCAATGCGCCATATTTTTCAGTGCCTGTTAAAGCACAGATAACAGAACTATTTTTTAGCCTTTACCGTGCGGAAGTTTTTGGGTGACATGCCCAAGTGTTTTTTAACGAACTTGCTGAAGAAGCTCAGATTGTCGAAATCCAAGTTAGTGGCAATCTCTTTTATACTATAATCAGTATATATGAGTTGTTGCTCAATCTCTTTTATCGTTGCCTCATGTATCATTTGCAGGGCAGTTTTGCCACTAGTCTTTTTTACCACAACAGACAGATATTTTGGTGTTACGTTTAGCTCGTTGGCAAAATCGGATACTTGGCGTATTTTGCCTTCGTTTTCTATCAGTTTGATAATGAAGCTTTTGAACAACAGGTCTCCCTGTTTTTGACTTGTTTCTTCATTTTCATCCATAGGCTGGTTGTGTTCGGCTATACTCATAAGCTCGTATAAGAATGCTTGCTGCAGAT
>OCVT010001034.1_pt1 | contig 11891 bp, 10 predicted proteins | sample 1539111 | NCBI WGS metagenome assembly OCVT01 (sample SAMEA3991482, study PRJEB22521) | metagenome | biome: anthropogenic terrestrial biome; feature: sewage plant; material: raw primary sludge | place: Sweden | collected 2012-09-26 | reverse complement strand
CTTCAACAGTAAGTGGACAAGTTGGAACTTTAACAAATAAATTAAAAGAGATAAACACAGGAATAACAGGGGAAACTTCAACATTTAGCTCAGATGTATTTGCCACAAACCTAGATGTAGAAGGAACAGGAAGTGTAAATCTAAATGGAGATTTCACAGGAACAAACCTTAGATATAACGCAGATGGAAGTGTAAACCTAGCTGATAATAAAGATATAAACTCAGCAATAATAACAGCTTCAAATAATACAGGGACTCTAAATCTATTGGGAACTTCAACAGTAAGTGGACAAGTTGGAACTTTAACAAATAAATTAAAAGAGATAAATACAGGAGCGAATGATTCAAGTTCAACATTTACGAATGATGTGTATGCAACAGATATAACAAATACAGGAACTGGAACAACAACTTTTAAAGATAATCTTCTTACAAATAATTTAAATGTAAATGCAGGAACAACAAATGTTGAAGATAATTTAACAGCAACAACAACTACGATATCAACAGGAACTGCAAATTTAAATACAGCTTCAGGAACTACAAGTTCAAATATAGTATTTAATAACACAGGAACTGCAAATTTAAATGGTGATTTAACAGGGGATATTAAATTTGCAGGAAACAATGCAACTGTAAATGTATCAGATGGTAAAGGAATATTGGGTTCTGTTCAAACTCTTGCTTCAAATAATACTGGAATTTTAAATTATAAAGGTGATGGTTTCCTTGATGGTACAATTGGAAGTAATATTTATGGAATAAAGGAACTTAATGTTAATACAAATAATCAACAAAATAAAGATAGTAATGGAGTTGTTTTAAGTCAAGGATTATTTATAACAAGAGAACTTTTTGCTGATGTGATTGGTCTTAAAAACAATGCAACTTTAACATTAGCAGATAATGCAAATATAAAAAATACAGGTTCAGATAATTTAGTTATTACAACAGATGCACAAAATTCAGGAAAATTAGTATTTGAAGGAAGCTCAGAGGTAACAGGAGAAGTTGGAAGTTCTAGTAATAATTTATCTAATATCACAGCAGGTGCGTCAAATGAAACGGTTGTATTTAATGATATGGTTAATGCATTAAATTTATTTTACTCTGGAAATGGTACAGTTGAATTAAAAGGTGATAATAGTTCTAATCAAAATAGTGAAGGAATTATTGGAACAGTAGATTTAAATGCAAGTAATGGAATTTTAAAAATTGGTGATGATGTAAATATTACAACTGGAATATCAGGAACTCAATTTGCAAATGCGAATAATGCAACTCTTACATTTGATGGAAACTCAACTGTTACAGGTGTTTTAGGTGGAAATAGTTCTGGAAATAGCACTTTTGAAAAGATTAATGCTGGAGGTGATGGGAAAATTGTTACATTTAAAAATGATGTTTATGTAAAAGAAAGTGCTGATACAACTTTTCATGTAAGTGGAGCAGGAACTGTAAACTTTGAAGGTAATTTAATTGGAGATTTAGTATTTGACAATGATGGAATAGTAAATATTGCAAATACTAAATCTGTAATAGTTTCAACAGTTCCTCTTGCAATACGAACTGAAAATGATGATTTCGGAACAATGAATTTTGAAGGAAAAACAACTTTATACACAGATATTGGAACATCAGATAAAAAACTTAATAATGTAACTTTTGGTTCAAGTGGAACTTCTTCAAATACTTATACTCAAGATATAAATAAAAATATATATGTTCAAAATTCTTATATTGGAAATGGTTCAAACAAAACAAATGTAAATATCACAAAAGATATTACCTTTGGCGGAAATCTTGATTTAAGAAATAATTCAAGTTTAAATGTTGGTGATTTTGATGTGAATGTAGTTGATGATTTAAATATATCAGATAATACTTCTCTTGATTTTAAAGTTTATACTACAGATATTAGTGCAGGTACTGCAGTTGAAAACCCAAGATCTGGAAGTATAACTGCAAATACATTTGCAATGGCAAACGATACCAAGATTAATATAAATTATGATGGTAGTTGGTATGGTGCAGGAAAATATAATTTAATTAATGCAACAAATGCAACAACTGATTATTATGGAACAGAATTAAATGGTTTAGTAAGTGATAATAGTATTATTGATTCTATTATTAAAAAAGATGGGAATAATCTTACTTTATTTGCAGATAGAACAGGCGGTAATGCTTATTCTCCTGAAGATTTATATATAGTGAAATCAGAAGTTGGAAAAGATTATTCAAATGCAGCTTCTAAATCTTTAGCAGCCTATGCAAATGAAGCACAAAGAGAAAATGCATTAACTGATATTATTAGAAAAATGGAAGAGTTAGATGGTGGATTAGTTGTAAATGAAGCTAAAAAAGATGAAATGGTAACAATGCAAAGATTATTAACTCCAATTGCAAATAGCTCAAATATTCAATCTTCTCTTAATACATCAAATTTAGCTCTTAAAACAATAGGTGGAAGATTATCTAATGTTCGAGCAGTTCAAAGTAAAAACTTTGTTTTAAAGGATAATGAAATACTCGGTCTTTCTTCAGGTGATTATACTTTAGATAATACTTTATGGTTAAGAGCAATTGGTTCAAAAACAAATCAGAAAAATGTTGAAAATTATACAGGATTTGATACAAGTACTTATGGATTTGTTGGGGGAATTGATAAAACGTTAAAAAATAATTCTACTTTTGGATTAGCATTTGCTTATTCGAATACACAAACAGATCAAAATAATGCAGCGTTGGATAGTTCAGATACAAAAAGTTTACAAGCTACAATTTATTCATCAAAAGAAATTGGAAATGCTTATATTGATGGTTATTTATCATATGCAAAACATTCAACAGATGGTATTAGAACTGCAAACTCAGGTAAATTGGCATACGATGTTGATGCTGATCAAATATCTGCAAAAATTGAATCAGGATATAAATTTAAGTTAGATAGAAATACTTCTTTGACTCCTTTTGGTTCTTTAGAATATAATTTTATTAATCAAAAAGATTATAAAGAAGAAGGAACTTCATATCAAAATGACGCTTTAATTGTTGATAGTTTACAGTTAAATCGAGGTACTGTTGAAGTTGGAGCTAAATTAAAAACAGATATACAATTTAAAAAAGCTTTAATTAGCCCACAATTATCTGCAAGTGTTTATAGTTCATTTGGAGATAATAAATCAGATATTAAAGCACAATTTATTGGTGGTGGTGATAAATTTGTAACTCCTGTTCAAGAGTTAAATAAAACTATGTATAACGTAGGATTAGGTCTTGAAACAAAATTGTCTGAAAATACAAGTTTAAATTTAGATATAGATTATGACAGAAGTACAAATAGTGATTTTGAAGGTTATTCAGGAAGTTTAACATTTGGTGTTAAATTCTAATTTTTTAATTGATTTAAGGAGAAAAAGTGATAAAAACTATTGTTATATTTTTGTTTAGTATTTTTATATGTATAAATTTAAATGCAGGGGAAAATGAAGTAATTTCCTATTCAACATTAAAGTATAAAATAGATTTTGATAAACAAAATTCACAATTGAAAGATTCTTTAAATCAAGAGTATAACAGGGTAAAAAAAATTGCTCAAATATTAGAATCTAATATTATGAAAAATGATATAGATTTAGAAGTAGCAAAAAACCTTGCAACGGTTGATATTTGGACAAATAAATTTATGCAAAATTATAAACCTACAAATTCTGAATTACTAGAGTTATATAAACTTGAAAAACCAAGAGTTGTTGCAAAATATGAATTAAGAAATATTCTAGTTACATATGAAGAAAATGCTGATAGAATAATTAATATGTTAAATTCAACACAAAATAAAAAAGAGACTTTTATAAAATATGTAAGATCTGTTTCAAATGATGTTGCATCAAAACAAAATAATGGTCTAACTGAATTAGTAGATGAAAATAAACTAAATCCTCAAATAAAAGAAGCTTTAAAAGGTAAAAAAGAAGAAGATATTGTAAAGATAAATTTAAAAGATTTAGGTACTCAAATTATTCTTATTGAAAAATATATTCCTGAAAAAGATGCTACATTTGATGAAGCAAAAGAGGCTTTATCAAATTTAGCAAAAAGAAAAGCGTTAACAAAAGAGATTGAATTATTATTAAAATAGTAATGAGAAATTTATTCTTTTTATTAACAATTCCTTTTCTTTTTAGTTCGTGTATTGGGACAATTCCAACACCTGAAGAAAGAAAAGATAATGCTTTATCTTTAATAGAAAACAAAATTTTTACTCAAGTTGATATTAAAACATCAACTTTTTCTCTATTTTCACTGCAAAACAATCAAATTGATTGTAAAGATAAAAATTTAAAAGTTTACATAGAAGGTGATGGATTATCTTGGATTACAAGAAATATAATATCTGAAAATCCAACACCAATAAATGCAAGTGCTATAAAATTAATGAATCAAGATAATGATAAATGTAAAGTTTATTTAGCAAGACCTTGCCAATTTATAACATCAAATCAATGTGATAAAAAATATTGGACTAGTCATAGATTTAGTTCAGAAGTATTAAAAAGCTATGAAGAGGCTTTATATTATCTAAAAAATAAATATGAAAACAAAAGCTTTACTCTTATTGGATATTCAGGAGGTGGAGCAATTGCTGCACTTTTAGCTTCTAAAACAAATGATATAAAAATGCTTATTACTGTTGCTGGGAATTTAGATACTGATAAGTGGACTTCACTTCATAAGATAACAAAATTAGATGGTTCTTTAAATCCATCTTTTTATGTAGATAAACTTGAGAATATTGAACAATATCATTTAATAGGAAAAGATGATGAGATTATTCCTAAGGAAGTTTTTTTATCATATTTATCAAAATTTAGTAAAAAAGATAAAATAAATTATAGATTTTTTAATACAGATCATAATTGCTGTTGGGAAGAGGCATATAAAATCTTTTTAAATGACATAAAATAAATAATTTTAGTCATTAAAAAGATTTAGTTTTTTTAATAATTATTTCGCTTCTATTTTCATTCTAAAATATCTAGGGAAATTTTCTTTTAAAGAGTCATCAATTTTTACTGGGAAAACTTTATAAATTGAAGGTTTAATTAGCTCAAAATATTCTTTATTTCCATCCATTAATGTCAATTGTTCATATCTTCCATCTTTTAGTATGGTAACTCTTATATTTATATGTTCACCATTATTAATAGGAGTTGCTTCAATATTTTTATATATTTTTTCTCTAATTATCTCAAAAAATAATTCTACATTGTCTTTTTCTGCAATATCACTTGATTCTACTTTTTTAACTACTTTTGTCTCTTCTATTAAAGAGGTTTCTTTGTTTTTTTCTACTTCTTCTTTATCTTCATTTTGTATTTTTTCTTCAATAATAAGCTTTTCATCTTTTTTTTCTTCTTCAAGAATAGATTCATCACTTTTTATTTCATCGCTGTTTTGTTCTTTTATAGTTGGTTTTTCAATATTTTTTTCTACTGTTGTTATATTTTCATTTATTTGGTTTTCTTCGTTTGAAGAAAAAAAGAAACTATAAATTGAATATATTAAAATTCCAATAATAAGTAGTATAAAAGTATCTTCTAAAAAAGATTTATTTTTCCCTCTCAATTTTATCTCCTTTTTTATTTTTCAGGTGTGTAAATTTCGTCAAGTAAACTATCAACGAAATCATCTGGACTAAATTCTATTAAATCATCTTGTTTTTCACCAACTCCCACATAAAAAATAGGAAGTTCTAGTCGATTTGAGATTGAAAATAGCGCTCCACCTTTTGCTGTACCATCAAGTTTGGTTACAATTATACCATCAATTCCAACCATTTCATTAAATGCTCGTGCTTGTGCAATTGCTGTGTTTCCTTGCGTTCCATCTAAAATCATTAGTTTTTGATGAGGGGCACCTACCATGGCTTTTTCACATACTTTTACAATTTTTTTAAGTTCATTATTTAAGTTAGTTTGTGTTTGTAATCTTCCTGCTGTATCAATAATAGCATAATCCATATCTCTGGCAATTGCTGCACTTATTGTGTCATATGCAACTGCGCTTGCATCATGTCCTTGTTTTGTTTTTATAATAGGAACATCTAATTTTGTTGCCCAAATTGAAAGTTGTTCAATTGCTGCTGCTCTAAATGTATCTCCTGCTCCTAAAATTACAGATTTTCCATTTTTTTTAGAAATATTTGCTAATTTTGCAATCGTTGTTGTTTTTCCAGCCCCATTTACTCCAATTATAAGTTTTACAAAAGGTTTTGGTAAACTTGATAAATCAACTTTTGGGGCATGCTCAAAAAGCATTACTAATCTATGTCTTAACTGTTTTCTTGTAATCTCAGAGGGAAGTCCATTCATTGCTTTTTCTATAATTTCATACTCAACATCTGCTTCTATTAAAAGTTCTTCAATATCATCAAATGTGATTTTTTCTTGTTTTTGAGGAACAACTGTTTTTATACTTGCAAAAGTTTTTTCTAAGGCTCTTGAAAAAAAGGATTTTTTTTCTTCTTTAGTTTCTTTTTTTTCTATCTCTTCATCTTTTAGCTCAACTGGATTTTCATCGACTTTTACATTATCTTCTTTTTTCTTTTTAAAAAAACTAAACATTGAATTACCTTTATTTTTCTAATACTTTTTTGATATCTATTTCCATCATTTCATTTGGAACAATTCCAACATATTTTTGGAAAATTGTACTTTCTTTATTTATTAAATACATTGTTGGGATAGATTTAATTCCACCTAGATTTTTTGCCAAATCAAAACCTTCAGGCCCATTTATTACAGCATAATTTATTTTATACTCTTTTATAAATGCTAAAATTTCTTCATTTGTTTTCATCTCTTCTAAAAGTACTGAAAGAACTATTAAATCATTTTTATAATCTTCTTGTAATTTTATCAAATTTGGTATTTCTGCTTTACATGGTGGACACCAAGTAGCAAAAAAATTTAATAAAACGATTTTATTAGGATGTTCTATTAATATGATTTTATTATTCTCTAACTTTATGTTTACTATTGTGTTATCAGTTGTTTTTAATTGAAATTCGGTTTTTCTTTCTACTTTTTCTACTTTTACTTCATTATTTTCTTCTGTTTTTTCTTTAGAATCACACCCTGTAAAAAATAAAATAGATAAAATAGATAAAAATGCTAAAGTTTTAAACTGCATTTTAATTCCTTTGGGTAAAATTATTTGTTGGGTAGGAATTTTACCCAAGTGAGGCTTAAATATGAAAAACTATCACAAAAGTGATTTTAGGAAATCGTGTTTAAAAAGATTAGAATTTACAAGCCTTTTTTTGAAGTATTATAAAAATAAAATTATTGTTAGAGAATTAAAAAACTTTATAAAACAAGATGGTGCAAAAAATATTTTATTATATATACCTTTAGGTATTGAAGTAGATGTAAAGCCATTAATCGTGAGTTTAAGAAAGTCAAAAAATATAAATGTGTATGTGCCTTATATGCAAGCGGATAGCTTTAAAGCTGTGAAATATAGATTACCCTTGCACCCAAAAAAATTTGGTATAAAAGAGCCAAATAATTCTTTTGTCAAGACTGCGAAAATTGACCTTGCGATAATTCCTGTTGTAGGAGTTGATGCATTGTATAAAAGAATCGGATATGGAAAAGGTATGTATGACAGATTTTTTGATAGGTTAACTTATAAACCAACAATGATTTTTACACAATTAGTACTTTGTAAAAGTGAACAAGTTCTGTCAGATAATTACGATATTCAAGCTGATTATATAATTACAAATTAAGGTTTTTGAATATGGAATACATAATTGTTAGTGTTATTGTTGGACTTGTTAGTTCAGCACTAAGTATATTTGTTGTTAAAAAATTAGATAAAGCTAAATTTCAAGTTTTTATTGAACAAGCAAAAGCTAAAGCAAAAGTAATTGAGCATGAAGCGGAAGTTTCTTTAAAAGATGCTCAATTAAGAGCCAAATTTGAATGTGATAAAGAGTTTAAACATGCGCGTCGTGAATATGACATAATGCTTTCTAAGATAGAAAAAAAAGAGAGAGAATTAAACGAACATTTAGAATCAGAATTAAGAATTATTCGTCTTGAAAAAGAAGATATAGTTGAAAAAAATAGAAAAATTACAAGCTTAAAAGATGGAATTGAGCAACAAAAAAAGACTTATGAAGAAAAAACATTTGAAGCTATAAAAATACTTGAAAATGCTTCTGGACTTACATTAATTGAAGCAAAAGATTTAATGCTTAAAAAAGTAAAAGAAGATTCACGTGCTGAGATATCTTCAATATTTAGAAAAAAATATAAAATTGCAGAACAAAATACTAAAAATGAAATCAATAATATGTTTTCAATGGCAGTTACTAGATATGCAGGTGAATTTGCTGCTGAAAGACTTATTAATAATGTACCAATTAATGACGAAGAAACAAAAGGTAAAATTATTGGGAAAGAAGGGCGAAATATAAAAGCTCTTGAGATGCTTTTAGGTGTTGATATTATTATTGATGATACTCCAAATACTATTACTATTTCTTCATTTAATCTTTTCAGACGTGCAATTGCTACTAAAACTATTCAAGAGCTTCTTGAAGATGGAAGAATTCAACCAGCTAGAATTGAAGAAATTTATAAAAAAGTAAAATCAGAATTTGATAAAAATATCCAAAAAGAGGGCGAAGATGTTGTTTTAGAACTGGGTATAAAAACAATGCATCCTGAGCTTATTAAACTTGTTGGAAGATTAAGATATAGAGCATCTTATGGCCAAAATGCATTGGCTCATACATTAGAAGTTGCACATTTAGCAGGATTAATGGCTTCTCAAATGGGTGGAGATGCAATTTTAGCAAGACGAGCTGGACTTTTACATGATATAGGAAAAGCATTAACTCATGAAATGCCAGGTTCCCATGTTCATTTAGGTGCTGATATTTGTAGAAGATATGATGAATGTGATACTGTTATAAATGCGATTTATGCTCACCATGGACACGAAGAACCTATAAATGTAGAATCAGCTTCTGTTTGTGCTGCTGATGCTTTAAGTGCGGCCAGACCAGGCGCTAGAAGAGAAGTATTAGAAAGCTTCTTAAAAAGAGTTGAAGAAGTTGAACATATTTCAACTAGTAAATTGGGTGTATTAAATGCCTATGCTATAAATGCGGGAAGAGAAGTTAGAGTTATTGTAAAAGCTGAGCTTGTAAATGATGATGAAGCTATATTATTAGCTACTGAAATTGCAAGGGAGATTGAGCAAAAAGTTCAGTATCCTGGTGAAATCAAAGTTAATGTTATTAGAGAACTACGAGCTGAAAGTTATGCTAGATAATAAAATTTTAATTGAGGTAAAACATGAAGACTGATAAACCAACTACAAAAATAATTGCAGGTAAATATAAAGGGAAGATTTTAGAACTTCCCTCTTTAGATGTAACAAGAAGTTCAAAAGCTAGATTAAAAGAGTCTTTATTTAATGTTTTACAGTTTGATATAATTGATAAGATTTTTATAGAATCATTTGCAGGAAGTGGTTCTATTGGTCTTGAAGCTATTAGTAGAGATGCTAAAAGAGCTTATTTTATTGAACTTAATAAAAACTCATATCAAATTTTATTAAAAAATTGTAGATCTGTAGATATGGAAAAATGTCAAACAGTTCAAGGCAACACTTTTGTGCAAACTCCTTTGATTCTTGAGTTTTTAAAAAATTCAAAAGATGAGATAGTTTTATATGTGGATCCACCTTTTGATTATAGAGATGGAATGGATGATATATATGAAAAATCATTTCAAATGATTGAAAATATTGAAAATGATAATATTTATCTAATTATTATTGAGCATGCAACTTCTCTTGAAATGCCAGAAATTTTAGGTAAATTTTCACTTCATAAAACTAAACAATTTGGTAAAAGTTCACTTTCTTATTATTCATATCCAAAGAATTAGAATATATGTTTAAGGTAGCTTTGGGACTTTTATTAGCAGTTATTTTAGCTATGTTTTTATTGCCTTTGTTTTATGTTGTTTCACCATATCAACTAGATCCTAGTAAAATTCTAGAAGCACCTTCTTTTCAGCATTTATTTGGAACAGATAGATTAGGTCGTGATATGTTAGCTAGAATCTTAAATGGTGGCCAAACTTCTTTGATTATTGGTTTTTTAGCAGCTTCAATATCATCTATTGTTGGTTTATTTATTGGAATTACAGCTGGATATTTTAAAGGAAATATTGACAGAACTATTACAATTATGATTGATTTGTTTTTAACCTTTCCAACATTTTTTTTATTATTGGCTTTAGTTTCATATATTCAAGCTTCATCTTTGATTTTAATAATTGTAATTTCAATTACAGGTTGGATGGGAATGTCAAGATTAATTAGAAGTGAAAGTTTTGCTATAGGCAATAAACCATATATTAAAATATTAAGACTTTCAAAGGTTTCAACTTTTAAAATCATATTTAAATATTTTGCTCCAATCTTAGCTCCTATTTTTTTGATTTCATTTACTTTTGGAGTTGGTGGATCAATTTTAGCAGAATCAGGGCTTTCTTTTTTAGGACTTGGAATCAATGCTCCTGAAATGTCTTGGGGAAGTTTATTAAGTGATGGGAAAGCCGTTATTGATATTGCTTGGTGGGTTAGCTTTTTCCCAGGTTTGATGATATTTTTGATTACTTTTTGTTTAATTCAAATATCTGATTATCTACAATCCCTTGCAAACTCAAAAGAGATTAATTAAAAGGAAGAGAGTAAGCTTCCTTTTTTTATATCTTATTTAGTAATTTATCCATTAAAGAAGTACTTAAAACTCTTTTTAAAAATCCCAAAATATGAGTTGCACTTGTTACATAATATCTAGGTTTTGGTTTTTTACTTTCCATGATTTTTAAAACAATATTTCCTACACTTGAAGCTGGAAGATTAAAAGGTGCTTTATCTTCTTTAGTTTCAAGTCTAGTTTTTAACTCTTTTTTATAAACTTCACTAAAATAACTGTTTTGTATATCTATATTTTCATTAAATTTTTTTAAAGCATTTTCTCTAAATTTTGAAGTAACTGGACCTGTATTAACGGTACTAATAAAAATATTACTTCCTATTACTTCTTGTCTTAAAGTGTCATTTATTCCCTCAATTGCGTATTTACTTGCATTATAAGCACCTCTGTATTTTAAAGAAATTAATCCTAAAACTGAGCTGTGTTGAATAATTTTTCCAAATCCTTGTTTTCTAAATATTTTCATAGTTTGTAAAGTTACTTCATGAAGTCCAAAAAAATTTGTATCAAACTGTTCTTTTAAAACTTCAACACTTACATCCTCAACCGCTCCTGGTTGTCCAAATCCAGCATTGTTAAAAATAGCATCTAGTTTTAAATCATTTCTTAGAATTGTTTCAAGTGCATATTTTATTTCTTCTTTATTTCTAACATCAATTTTAAAAGTTTCAAATCCTAGCTTTTCTAACATCTCAATATCTTTTGCTTTTCTAGCACTTGCATAGACTTTATAATTATTTCGTTTTAATATTAAAGCTGTTTCAAGTCCAATTCCTGAAGAACAACCCGTAATTAGTATATTTTGCATATTTTTTAATCCATTTTACTTTTTTGAAATGCTATTATAACTAAATAATTTTATATAAAAAGTTTAGGAATATTATGACAATAAATGATAAAAAGATTAAAGAACTTCTTGATAATGAAGTATCTTATAGAAACATAAATACAGAACTAAACTATGATAAACCAGACCCATTAATGGTAGCAAGCAGATATGATGATGAATATATTATACTTTTGTGTGCTTTATTTGCCTATGGAAATGCAAAATTAATAGTGAAGTTTTTGGATAGTT
>OCVT010001023.1_pt1 | contig 11937 bp, 14 predicted proteins | sample 1539111 | NCBI WGS metagenome assembly OCVT01 (sample SAMEA3991482, study PRJEB22521) | metagenome | biome: anthropogenic terrestrial biome; feature: sewage plant; material: raw primary sludge | place: Sweden | collected 2012-09-26 | reverse complement strand
AAATTGGTGATTTAATTATTGCTGATAAACTTTGCCAACATGATTTAGATATTACAGCTTTTGGTCATCCAAATGGATTTGTTCCAGGTGGAAAAGTATTTGTTGAAACTACAAAAAGCCTAAGAGAAGTTGCAATCAAAGTTGCAAATGAAAATGGTTTAAAAGTAATTGAGGGAACAATTGCAACAGGTGATCAGTTCGTTCACTCAACTGAGAGAAAAAACTTTATTGAAACTACTTTTAAAGCTGATGCATTAGAAATGGAAGGTGCAAGTGTTGCTGTTGTTTGTGATGCTTTAAATGTTCCATTTTTTATTTTAAGAGCAATTTCAGATAGTGCTGATATGGATGCTGGATTTGATTTTGACGAATTTTTAAAATCAAGTGCTAAAAACTCTGCTGACTATTTAATCAAAATCGTAAAAGAATTAATTAAATAATCAAATTTTAAATAGAATTGGAATTTTTTCCAATTTTATCTTCTTTGTATATTCTCTAACACACAAAATCCACTTTTAACACTCTTTGGAATGATAAAGTTTTTTTTTATAAAAAAAGGAGATAAAATGTTTGCAGAAATTAACACATTTCTAAATGATCTTATCTGGGGAAATATATTAATTTATTTACTTCCAGCGTTGGGAATTTTTTTCACTATAAGTTCTAGATTTGTTCAGTTTAGATATTTTTTTAAAATGTTTAATATTTTAAAGGGTACAGCACATGATAATAATGGACATATAAGTTCATTCCAAGCTTTAATGTTAAGTGTCTCTGGTCGTGTAGGTGTTGGTAATATTGCAGGTGTTGCTGTTGCTATTACACTTGGTGGTCCAGGAGCTGTATTTTGGATGTGGCTTATTGCTTTAGTTGGAATGGCTACAAGTTTTTTTGAATGTTCATTGGCTCAACTTTATAAAGAAAAAGATGGAATTGATTCTTGTCTTTATAGAGGTGGACCTGCATATTATGCAACTAAAGCATTAGGTCAAAGATGGTTAGGTGTTGTAATATCTATTTTAATTTTAATTACTTTTGGTTTTGCATTTAATGCTACTCAATCATTTGTTATTTCAACTTCTTTTGAAGCGACATTTAATATGCCTACTTGGATAAGTGGAATTGCATTGAGTGTTATTTTTGCAATTACAATTTTTGGTGGAGTTAGAGGAATTGTTAAAATGTCAGAAGTTATTGTTCCAATTATGGCATTAGGATATTTATTAATTGCACTTGTTGTTATTGCTTTAAATATAGAGGAAATCCCATCTTTAATTGTTATGATTATTACTGAAGCTTTTAGCCCAAGTTCTGCAATTGCAGGAGGAATTGGTGCTGTTATTTTACAAGGTACTAAAAGAGGTATGTTTTCAAATGAGGCTGGATTAGGAAGTGCACCAAATGTTGCTGCTGTTGCTTATGTTGCCCATCCTGTTCAACAAGGAATAGTTCAATCTTTTTCAGTATTTATTGATACAATTGTTATATGTTCTTGTACGGCATTTATTATTCTATTATCAGATGTGTATGTTCCTGGAGTTTCTGGTGTTCAAGGAATTTTATTAACTCAAAATGCATTAATAGAACACATTGGACCACTAGGTGGATATTTTGTTACTATTGCACTATTATTATTTGGTTTTTCTTCAATGATTTATAATTATTATTTAGCAGAAAATAGTTTGAATTTTTTTGTTAAAGGAAATGTTTTAATATTTAATATTTTTAAAGTAACTTGTGTATTACTTGTTATTTGGGGTTCTTTTCAAGATTTAAGTTCTATTTTTACTTTTTCAGATTTAAGTATGGGATTATTAGCAGTTATTAATATGATAGTTATTGCATTATTATATAAGCCAGTACTACAATTAATTAAAGGATATGAAAGACAATTAAAAGAAGGGAAAGTTCCTGTTTTAAGATATGACGATTATAAAGATTTTAATTTTGATATTGAGACATGGAAAGAAATCGCGGATAATATTAATAACAAAAATGAAAAGGGTAAGAATTAAATTCTTGCTCTTTTTAAGTAATATTTAGACATTATTTGGAATTATTGATAAAGGCTTTTTATGTTTAATAAAGAAGGAATACCTTTTTTTACTGTAGTTATACCATTTCTTTGTATTTCAATTATATCATTTCTTTCAATCTCATATAATATGAAACTATCTGAGAATAACTTACAAATAACACTAAAAGAGTATAGAGAATTCTATCTTAAAAATAATCTTGATAATAAATCCTTAGATTTGATTATTGAGAATAAAATAATTGAACACAAAAAACAAGAGAAGATTTTTTCTAATTTTATTATGGTTGTCACCTTAACTTTTTTTCTTTTTATGGGTTTTTTCTCATTTCTTATGATTTCAATTATTAAAGATGTGATTAAAAGATATAAAAATGAAGTTCAAAATAGGGAAGGTGAACTTAAATCTTTAAATGATAATTTATTTATGAAAGTTCAGTATGGTATTCAAGAAGCAAAACAAAAAGATAAAAAAATTTTAGAACAAGCGAAACTTGCAAGAATTGGTTCTATGATTAGCATGATTGCACATCAATGGAGACAACCTCTTAGTCAATTATCTGGAATATTAATGGAATTAGAAACGGCAACTAGATTTAAAAAAGTTGATGATGCGTATATTTTAAATGCCATAGCAAAAAGTGATAAAATGATTGAATTTATGTCAAATACAATAGATGATTTTAGAAATTTTTATAAACCAGATAAAATAAAAGAAGAGTTTTTTGTTTCAGAGTCTTGTTTAAAAGCTATAAATATTATAGATGCTACTTTAGAAAATCTTGGAATAAATTTAATTTTTAATGTGGAAGATGATAGAAAAATAGTTGGTTATCCAACAGAATTTTCACAAGTTATTTTAAATATCATTAGTAATGCAAAAGATATTTTAATTGAAAAAGAGATTAAAAATCCAAAAATTCAAATAGATATAAAATCAAAAGGAATTTTGTCAATAATTACTATAAAAGATAATGCTGGAGGAATAGCTGAGGAAAATAAAGAGTTACTTTTTGATCCTTATTATAGTACAAAAGATTCTTCAAAGGGTACAGGATTAGGGCTTTATATTTCAAAACTAATTATTGAAAGAAATATGGGTGGAGAGTTGAGTGTTTTTAATAACAATGAAGGTGCAGTTTTTAAAATAGTTGTTGCAGGATAAAAAATGAGAATAGAGTTAATTGAAGAGTTGAAAAATATTTCTATTTTATGTGTTGAGGATGAATTTGGTATTAGACAAAGTATTGTTAATACTTTGAAATACTATTTTAAAGATGTTTATGAAGCTTCAAATGGAAAAGAAGCTTTTGAACTTTATGAGTATCATAAACCAAAAATTGTAATAACTGATATTCAAATGCGAGATGGAGATGGTGTTGAGCTGGTTAAAAAAATCAGAGAAAATGATTTTGAAACTATGCTTATTATGCTTACTGCTCACTCAAATGAAGAATATTTGATTGATTTGATAAATTTGAATATAAATCACTATATTTTAAAACCTCTCAATTTAACAAAACTATCTGAAGCTTTTGAAAAGTATTTAGTTAAATCTTCAAAAACTGTAATGTTAAGTGAAGAGTTGCTTTTTGATTTACAAAAAAGAGAGTTGATTTATAAGAATAATGAAATTATTCATTTAAGAAAAAGAGAAAAGGATTTTTTATATCTTTTGTATGAAAAAAAAGAATCAATTTTAAGATATGAAGAAATGGAGTTGGAACTTTGGAGTGATAAAGAGATGACAACCCACGCCTTAAAATCATTTATTAAAGACTTAAGAAATAAAATACCAGTGAATGTAATCAAAAATGTACCTCAAGAGGGGTATACTTTACAAAAACAATAAAAGACACTTTTTAGATACTTTTATTTTATACTATTTTAGAAATTTATTAATCAAGAGGATTATAATGGAAAAGTTATACAGAATAGAAAAAGATTTTTTAGGTGAGAAACAAATAGAAACAAATAAATATTATGGAATACAGACATTAAGAGCAAAAGAGAATTTTAATATTACAAAAACAGATATATCTTTGTTTCCAAATTTTATAAAATCATTAGCAAAAGTAAAAAAAGCTTGTGCTTTAACAAACTTTGAATTGGGAGATTTAACTGATGTTCAAAAAGATGCAATAGTTCAAGCTTGTAATGAAATAATTGATGGGAAATTCCATGATCAATTTATAGTAGATCCAATTCAAGGTGGAGCTGGAACTTCAACAAATATGAATGCAAATGAAGTTATTGCAAATCGTGCTTTGGAAATTATTGGAAAAGCAAAAAGTTCTTATGATATTATTCATCCAAATAATCACATAAATATGAGTCAATCAACAAATGATGTTTATCCAACGGCTATTAAACTTACTTTACATGAATTGATTTTCAAACTAAAAGATAGCTTGAGATTCTTGAGAGATTGTTTTGAAGAGAAATCAATTGAATTTAAAGATGTTTTGAAAATGGGAAGAACCCAACTTCAAGATGCAGTTCCTATGACTTTGGGGCAAGAGTTTAAAACATTTGCTGTTATGCTTGATGCTGATATTTTTAGATTAAGGGAAGCGCAATCTTTACTAAAAGAGGTAAATTTAGGTGCAACTGCAATTGGAACAGGTATAAATTCAAAAGCTGCATATCAAAGAAAAGTTATTTCAAATTTAAGAGAAGTTACAGGTGTTGATTATGTGGCAGCTGGAAATTTAATAGAAGCTACACAAGATACGGGTTCTTTTGTACATATTTCAGGAATGCTAAAAAGCATAGCTATCAAAATATCAAAAATTTGTAATGACTTGAGACTTTTAAGCTCAGGTCCACGTGCTGGATTTAATGAGATAAATCTTCCTCCAATGCAACCAGGTAGTTCAATAATGCCAGGGAAAGTTAATCCTGTAATTCCTGAAGTTGTAAATCAAGTTGCCTTTGAAGTAATCGGTGCAGATATGACAATAGCAATGGCAAGTGAACATGGACAATTGCAACTAAATGTATTTGAGCCATTAATTGCTTATAAACTGTTTACTTCAATCAATATGATGAGAAGAGCATTTTACTCTTTGGGTGAAAAATGTATTAAAGGTATAACTGCAAATGAAGAAGTATGTATGAATAATATACTGAATTCAGTAACTTTAGTAACTTGTTTAAACCCAATTATAGGATATGAAAAGAGTTCAGCATTAGCAAAAGAGGCACTAAAAACAAATAAAAGAGTTTATGACATTATTTTAGAGCAAGAACTTTTTACAAAAGAAGAACTTGATGAATTATTAAAACCTGAAAATATGGTAACTAACCTTTCTAAGGAAACAAAATGAAAATAACTGTTTTAAATACAGGTGGAACATTTAATAAAAGATATAACCCAATTAAGGGACAACTAGAAGTTCCAAGTGATAATATTGCTTTAGACAAGATTGTAAAATCTTGTTTTAATGTTGAATTTGACATTAAAAATATAGTTTCAAAAGATAGCTTAGATTTTACACAAGAAGATAGAGAAACTATTTTAAAAGAGATACAAAACAGTACGAGTGATAAAATTATAATTATTCATGGAACAGATACTGTTGATTTAACTTCAAAATTTATTGAAGATAAAATTGAGGGTAAAAAAATAGTTTTCACAGGTGCTATGGTTCCTATGAGTATTGATGAAGTTGAAGCTACAATGAATTTTTCACAAGCAATAGGATTTTTAAATGCACCAATTGAAAATGGAATTTATTTATCAATGCATGGAAGTGTAATTGAACATTCAAAATTAGTAAAAGATAGAAGTGTAGGGCAATTTTTAGTAAAGAATTAAGTTTATTCATTGAATAATATGACAATTTAAAAAACAGGACGATATTATGGAAAAATTGATTAATAGTTTTAAAAATTGTGGTTATGATGCCCATTTTGTAAAAACAAAAGAAGAAGCATTAGAATTATCAAAAACATACATAAAATCTGGAATGAGTGTTGGTCTTGGTGGTAGCGTTAGCGTTCAAGAGATTGGACTATTGGATTATTTATTAAACAAAAAAGATATTACTTTGTTTAATCAATATGAAGATGGCATCTCAATGGATGAAAATATTCACAGAAGAAGACAAGGTTTAGTTTCTGATATTTTTGTTACAAGCACAAATGCAATTACAAAAGATGGAAAGCTTGTAAATGCTGATGGTAGTGGAAATAGGGTAGCTGCTTTTTCTTATGGACCTAAAAATGTTTTAGTGATTGTTGGTGTTAATAAAATTGTTGAAGATGTAGAAGCTGGATTTAAAAGAGTTATGGAAGTTGCAGCTATAAAAAATATTGATAGAATAAATAACAAAGCAATAGAAATGGGAAAAGAGCCAAAATATAATCTTGATAATATTGCAAATAAATTTTCATGGGTAAAAGCTGATGATAAAGATAGAATTATCATCATTTTAGTTGATGAAGAGTTGGGATATTAAGATTTTAATAACTTAATAAAAAGATTTTTCATAGTTTGTTTCTCTTCTTCACTTAAAGGAGAGAAACATTTTTCTTCAAAATCCAAAATATCTTTCATAACCTTATCATAAACTTCTCTACCTAGAGGAGTGAGCTTTACAAGTTTTCCTCTTTTGTCAAATTTATTATCCAACCTTTCTATATATTGCTTTTCTTCAAGTTTTTTTAAAACTTTAGTGATTGCACCAGCTGTGAATAATAATCTTTCATTTAATCTAGTTGGACTTAATATATATTCTTCATTTCCTGATATTTTCAAAGAAGATAAAACATCTATTTCACTATGAGTTATTTGATAATTATCTTCTTCTAACCTTGATACTCCACCAAACATTTTTCTATAAAACATATAAAAAGGAATAGTAATATTTACTATTTCATTAAAAGTTTCTGGTGAACGCTCTTTGCTTCTTTGTATATCTATTTCTAATTCATTTATATTCATGGAAGAATTATAGTTAAATAAAATTAATTTTGCAAGAATTTTACATATACTTTAAAAGTATTTTACTGGTAAACTAAATTTAAGTTTCTATTTGATAGGATTCCAAATATAAAATAAAAAAGGATTAATATGCATTAAAAAAAAATAGTAATAACAAGTTCACTTTTGGTTTCAACACTGTTTGCAGGAACATATAATGTTGATAAGTCACATTCGAATGTAGGATTTGAAGTTAAACATATGATGATTTCAAATTTAAAAGGTAAATTTGATAATTTTAATGGAACATTTGAATATGACGAAAAAACAAATACTATTAAATCTTTAGTTGGAACTATTGAAGTTTCTTCAATTAATACAGATGAAAAAGAAAGAGATGAACATTTAAAAGGCGCTGATTTTTTTGATGTGGCAAAATATGAAAATATTACTTTTAAATTAGAGAAAATTAAAGAAAATAAAGCATTAGGAAAATTGACAATTCATGGAATTACAAAAGATGTAACTTTGGATTTTGAAAATAGTGGAACAATAAAAGACCCGTGGGGAAATACAAGAGTTGGTTTAGCTCTAAGTGGAAAAATAAATAGATTTGATTATGGATTGAAATATAATTCTATTTTAGAAGCAGGTGGAGTAGCTGTTGGAGAAATGGTGAAATTAAATATTGAAATTGAAGGTATTAAAGAAAAATAATGCAAGTATTAATTAAATTAATAAGTTTATTGTTCGTTGTATTTAATTTTTCCTATGCAAGTGAACAATTAGAATATAAGATTTATAGAGCAGGAGAAGATGGTTTTTCTTTATCTTCTATTTTAGTTATGGGAAAAAAGGATGCTGTTTTAATTGATACGCATTTTACAAAAAAAGATGCGAAAAAAGTAGTTGAGCAAATTTTAAAAAGCAAAAAAGAGTTAAAAGCTATATACATAAGCCATGGTGATCCTGATTATTATTTTGGATTACCAGTTATTGCACAAGCTTTTCCAGATGCGAAAATTTATGCAACAAGACCTACAATTGAACATATTGTTGCAACATATCAGAGTAAACTTGAAACTTGGAGACCAAAACTAGGAGAAAATGCTCCTGATTTTGTGATTTTACCTGAGCTTTTAAAAGGGGATACTATTAAATTAGAAGATAAAGAGTTGAAAATTGTTGGTTTAGATTCAGTAAATCCTGAAAGAAGTTATGTATGGGTTCCTTCAATAAAAGCAATTTTTGGTGGTATTAATGTAGTAGATAAACAACATGTTTGGATGGCTGATAATCCAACAAAAGAAGATAGATTAAGATGGTTAGATATATTAAATAATATGGATAAACTTGATGCAAAAATTGTAATTCCAAGCCATTCCGCAGAAGGAAGTAAAAATGATAAAAGTGCAATAGAATTCACAAAAAATTATATTAATTCGTTTAATAATGCTGTTCTTAAATCTAAAGATTCAAAAGAATTGATTGAAATTATGGAAAAAGAATATCCATCTTTTGATAAAGATAGTTTTGATTTAAGTTTGGGTGCAAAAGTAGCAAAAGGCGAAATGAAGTGGTAATTAGTACACAATAAAGATAAAGACTAATTATTTTATTTAAAATGAAAATAACATAACTTTAGATAAAATGCCCAAAAATCAAAAATAGGACTTTATAAAATGGCTTTATATACATGTGGACACATTATTCCAGATTCTGACTCTATTTGTTCAGCAATCTCTTTATCATATTTATTAAATAAAATAGGAAGACCAGCAATTCCAGCAAGACAAGGTGAGCCAAATCCTGAAACTAAATATATCTTAGAAAGATTTGGATTTGACGCACCAGTTTTAAAAACTTCTTTTGCAGGTGATGAATTATTTATCACTGATTATTCAGATGTTGCTCAAGCTCCACAAGAACTTGATAAAACTACAATCGTGGGAATCGTTGACCACCATAAACTAGGGGACATTACAACTTCAGCTCCATTAGAGTGTTGGATTAGACCAGTTGGTTGTACAAATACAATCGTAAAAGAGATGTATGATTTTCACAAAGTTGAAATTCCTGCAAACATCGCTGGAATTATGATGTGTGCAATTTTATCTGATACAGTTATTTTTAAATCTCCAACTTGTACAGATACAGATATTAAAGCAGTTAGAGAATTAGCAGCAATTTGCGAAATTGAAGATTTTGGTGCTGTTGGTATGGAAATGTTTAAAGTAAAATCACAAGTTGCAGGAACTCCAATAAGAGACCTTGTAATGAGAGATTACAAAAACTTCGATATGCATGGAACAAAAGTAGGTGTTGGACAACTTGAAGTTGTTGATGGAAGTGTTTTTGATGAAATCAAAGATGAATTAATGGCTGATATTAAAAAAGTAAAAGAAGAAAACAACCTTCATACGGTTGCACTTTTATTAACTGATATTATGAAAGAAGGTTCAGAAGTTTTAGTTACATCTGATGATTCTTCTATTTTTGAAAAAGCATTTAACTGTAAACTTGAAGATGGAAAAGTTTGGTTAGATGGTTGTTTATCAAGAAAAAAACAAATCATTCCTTTCTTAGAACCTGCATTCGCTTAACACTTTAAAATAAAAAAGATAGCTTTTGGGCTATCTTTTTTTAATTTATAAATATTCTTATTAGGTTTCCCCATGGAACTTTTCTCTGACATTACATTTTTTTGGTTAATCATTTTTTTTATTGCTGGGTTTAGTGCTGGATATATTGACTCAATTGCTGGTGGTGGAGGAATGATTCAAGTTCCAGTATTACTTCTTAGTGGAATTTCTCCTTTAAATGTTTTGGCTTCAAATAAAATTGCCAGTTTATTTGGTGTTTTAATGGCAACAATCAAATATGCACTTAGTAAAAAAATCTCTTGGAGAGTTGTAAAAATTGCCATAATTCCTTGTTTGCTTACTTCATATATTGGAAGTAGTTTGGTGATGTTTTTATCTGATGAAGTTATAAAATGGCTTATTTTAATAGCTATTTTAGTGGCTATGATTTTTTTATTTAAAAAGAGTAAAAAAGTAGTTGAGCAAAAAACAGAACTAAATAATAAAAAAATAGTACTAGCAACTGCACCAATTGGTTTTTATGATGGATTACTAGGACCTGGTACGGGAACTTATATGATGATTTCTATGAAAAAGTTTTTGCATCTTGATTATTTAATCTCAACTGCATCAACTAAACCTTTGAATTTTGCTACAAACCTTGGTTCAGCAATAGCTTTTATATTTGCTGGAAAAGTTTTGTGGGGTGTGGCAATTGTACTTGGAGTGGCAAATGTAGCTGGGTCTTATGTGGGAAGTCACTTTGCAATAAAAGGCGGAGAAGAGTTTATAAAAAAAGTGTTGATTTTCGTACTTATTTTTATGTTGTTTGCAAATATTTTAAAGATTATATTGAGTTAAGTATACAGTTTGAGGATAAACATCTTTTATATGGGTTGGTTTTTTGTTTTTATTAAAATTGGTTATAATAAAAGTAATTTTTATAAAGGATGTTTAAAATGACAGCTTTAAAACAAGAACAATTATTTGATGAAATAGATGTTTTACCTATTGATTTAAAAACAAAAATTGTAGATAAAATCCTAAATAGCATCAATCCTATTGATAAATCAATAGATGATTTATGGATAAAAGAAGTAAATAAAAGAAAAGATGAAATTGAATCTTCAAAAGTAACTTTAGTTTCAGGTGATGAGGTTTTTAAAAAAATTGCTAATAGATTAAAATAGATGACTTATTTTTTTCACCCAGAAGCCCAAATAGAGTTAAATGACTCTATTGATTATTATGAAGAGTGTAAAATTAATCTTGGACTTGAATTTGCAAGTGAAGTTTATCAAACTATCCAACGAATTTTAACTTTCCCGAAAGCATGGCAAATATTAGATTCTGATATAAGACGATGCCTAATAAATAGGTTTCCTTTTGGAATAATTTATTATCAAAGAAATAATGAAATTATCATACTAGCAATTATGCAACTAAATAGAAAACCAAATTATTGGAAATATAGGAAATAAGGAATATTAATGTCTATATTGGATGAAAATAATTTTGATAAGCTTATCACTGAAAATACTTTTACGATAGATGATGAAAATTATAAAGATGAACATATCATAAAAATCAAAAGAGATGATGAATTAAATATTATATTAAATAAAGAAACAGTAACATCTTATAAACCTCGCAATCGTAATAGTAATGTAGTTGCTTCAATGCCAATTTTAGGAAAAGGTCAAGCAAGGCATATATTAAAAAATATTTATTTTTATTCATTAAAAGAGTCAATTAATCTATCTTATAATAAAACAAAAATTAATTCAGAAGCCTTTGTTGAATCTATAGAATGGAGTAGCGAAACTTTTAAGAATAGTGAATATATAGTTGAATTTATTGATAATATTCCAATAAATCATTTTTGGTCTGATACTGTTGATACTGAAATAACAAAACAAACTAATATAAAAATTGGTAATATTAAAATTGAACAAATTCCTGAAAATAGTTTTTCTTTTGTTCGTTGTCTAAATTTAAAAATAGATAATCAAGAAGTATATTTATCACGAAATGAAGAAAAAAGTGGAAAAGAATATACAAATGGAACAGTCTTGTATAAAGGTAATCCTTCAAAAGAATTGAGAGACAAAATAAGAAATATTTTATCTTTTTTTATTGGTAGAATATTGATACTTTTAGAGGAATCTAATTATGATATAGATTGGAATATAACTTATTTTAAAGCTTATACTCCACATAATACAATGAATAGTCGAGCTTTTAAAATTAATACAATTCTTCCTTTACCTCTAAATAATGAGTTGAATAATAAAAAAATTGATTCAAAAGTTTTATCCAAATATTTAACATCATTTTTGGCTTAATTAAAAAAAATTCAGGCTGAATTATTCTCTTTTCTTATAGCTAACTAA
>OCVT010001019.1_pt1 | contig 11961 bp, 8 predicted proteins | sample 1539111 | NCBI WGS metagenome assembly OCVT01 (sample SAMEA3991482, study PRJEB22521) | metagenome | biome: anthropogenic terrestrial biome; feature: sewage plant; material: raw primary sludge | place: Sweden | collected 2012-09-26 | reverse complement strand
AAGCACTTCGGCCATGCGGCCGATGCCTGCTATGTGTCGCAACCCACGCTTTCGGTGGCGATCAAAAAGCTCGAAGAAGAGCTGGATGTGAAGCTCTTCGAGCGCAGCGCGGGCGAGGTGACGGTGACGCCGCTGGGCGAGGACATCGTGCGCCAGGCGCAAAGCGTGCTGGAGCAGGCGGCGGCCATCAAGGAGATTGCCAAGCGCGGCAAAGACCCGCTGGCCGGGCCGCTCACGCTGGGGGTGATCTACACCATCGGGCCCTATCTGCTGCCCGATCTGGTGCGCCAGGCCATCAAGCGATCGCCCCAGATGCCGCTGATGCTGCAAGAGAATTTCACCGTCAAGTTGCTGGAGATGCTGCGCACCGGCGAGATCGATTGCGCCATTCTGGCCGAGCCTTTTCCGGATACCGGGCTGGCCATGGCGCCGCTGTACGACGAGCCTTTCATGGCGGCGGTGCCCAGCACGCACCCGCTGGCCGCGCAAAAATCCATCACGGCAGCCGAGCTCAAGAGCGAGACCATGCTGCTGCTGGGCGCGGGCCACTGTTTTCGCGACCATGTGCTGGAGGTCTGCCCAGAATTTGCGCGCTTTGCCAGCAACGCCGAGGGCATTCGCAAGTCGTTCGAAGGCTCGTCACTGGAGACCATCAAGCACATGGTGGCCGCCGGCATGGGGGTGACGCTGGTGCCGCGCCTGTCGGTGCCGCGCGATGCGCTGCTGACCGTGTCGCGCCGGCGCAAGAGTGACGAGACCTACATCCGCTACCTGCCCATCCGCGAGGAAGACGGCAGCCCGCCGCCCACGCGCCGCGTGGTGCTGGCCTGGCGGCGCAGTTTCACGCGCTACGAAGCCATTGCCGCGCTGCGCAACGCCATTTATGCCTGCGAGCTGCCGGGCGTCACGCGGCTGTCATGACCTGATGCGACCGTGCATCGGGCATCGGCGTTGCGACAGGTATTGAACGGCGGTTGTGCCGTGGGCGCACGGTTTCCTGCGCTACAGTGGGCCATTGCGCTGCAGGCCGGTTTCCCGACGCCCGCAGCCGTTGTTTAACCCGCCCTTTCCAGGAGAAATGACATGGCCAAAGCTTCCAGCAAAACCTCGGCACCCACCATCAACATCGGCATCAGCGAGAAAGACCGCGCAGCCATCGCCCAGGGCCTGTCGCGCCTGCTGGCCGATACCTACACGCTGTATCTCACCACCCACAACTTCCACTGGAACGTGACGGGCCCCATGTTCAACACGCTGCACACCATGTTCATGGCGCAGTACACCGAGCTGTGGAACGCGGTGGACCCGATTGCCGAGCGCATTCGCTCGCTGGGCCATGTGGCGCCGGGCTCGTATGCCGATTTTGGCAAGCTCGCCAGCGTGCCCGACGCACCCAGCAAGCCCCCCAAGGCGCTGGACATGGTGCGCGTGCTGGTCGAGGGCCATGAAGCCGTGGCACGCACCGCGCGCAGCCTGTTCTCGTTGGTCGACAAGGCCAGCGACGAGCCCACGGCCGACCTGCTGACCCAGCGCCTGACGGTGCATGAGCAGGCCGCGTGGATGTTGCGCTCTTTGCTGGAAGACTGATTCCCTTCGCTGGATCATGGGGCGTGTCTGCTGCCGGCGCTCATTTCTGGCAGTGGACCTTCACCGTGGCGCCGTGACCTGGCCAGACACACACCATGCCCTCTACCAGCCAGCACGGCCCGGGTGCAGAGCTTGAAATCAAGCTGGCCCTGCCCACGGCCGACCCCGCTAGCCTGGCCCGTCAACTGGCGCGTTTGCCAGCGCTGGCGCGCCGCAAGCCCGTGCGCAAGCAGGTGGACAACATCTACTTCGACACACCCGCGCAGGCCTTGCGCGCCCAACGCATGGCCCTGCGCCTGCGCCGGGTGGGCGGGGATGACGCGCCGCAGTGGCTGCAAACCTTCAAGACCAGCGACGGCGGTGATTCCGCACTGAGCCTGCGTGGTGAGTGGGAGGTGCCGGTGCCGGGGCCCGCGCTGGTGCAGGCCGCTTTGCAGGCCGCGCCCCCCTGGCAACGCCTGGACCCCGAGGGCGCGGTGTTTGCCGCGCTGCAGCCGTGCTTTGCCACGGCATTTGAACGCACGGCCTGGACGGTGCGCCGGCGCGATGGCAGTGTGATCGAGGTGGCACTGGACTTGGGGCAGATCACCAGCGGACAGCGCAGCGTGCCGATTTGCGAGCTGGAGCTGGAGCTGCTGGCGGGTGCGCCCACCGCGCTGTTCGATCTGGCGCGGCACATCGCGCTGCACATCGCCGTGCTGCCGCTGGCGGCCAGCAAGGCGCAGCGCGGCCACGCGCTGCGCGATGGCACGCTGGACACCCCCCTGCGCGCTCGCCCGCAGCCACTGGGCGGCGACGTCGCCTGGCACCACATGGTGCAGCCCGTGCTGGGCGAGATGTTTGCCCAGTTCACCGCCAACCTGAACGCTTTGCGCCATTGCGATGATCCGGAACTGGTGCACCAGGCCCGGGTGGGCTGGCGGCGCTTTCGCGGCGCCGTGCGCCTGTTCAAGCCTGCCGTGCCCGCGCAGGCGTTGCCCTCGTGGCAGGGGCTGCAACCCCTGCTGACCGCGCTGGGCGAGTTGCGCGACCTGGATGTGGCGTGTACCCAGACCCTGCCCGCGCTGCAAAACGCCTTTGTGGCCGAGTGCGCCGAGCGAATGCAGGCTTGGCAGGCCATGGAGCTGGCGTTTCGCCACGCCGCGGTGCAGCAGCGCCGGGCGGTGCGCCATGCGTTGCAGGCGCCGGCGGTGGGCTCCGACTTGCTGGCCATCACCCTGTGGCTGGACGATCTGTCCCGGCCGCAGGCCTGGGGCGACAGCCCGGGTTTGCCCGGAAAAACCGTGCGCCGCTGGGTGCGCCAGCGTATCCAGCGGCTGCATGCGCAATGGAAAAAGGCGCTGCGCGACAGCACCCACGCCGAAAGCCAGCACCGCGCGCGCATTCTGGCCAAGCGCCTGCGCTACAACATCGAGGCCTTGTGCCCGCTCTTGCCCGCCCGCACGCAGCGCTGGCTGCAGCAGGCCAGCGGTGTGCAGGCGGGGATTGGCGCATCACGCGATCTGTTGCAGGCCGGTGTGCTGGCCCAGCGGCTGGCAGTGGACCGGGGCATTGTGGCGTTTCTGCGCGGCTATGCCGCCGGCCGGGCGGGTGTGCCCTGGGCATCGCAGCTGCCGGGTAGCGTATAAAGCGCCTTTTCCTGGCAAGCCCGCCAGCGCGTTCGGGTGGCTGCGCTCGCCGCTTTCCTCTGCCGTCCTTTCGTCGCCCGCTCTCGTTTGTTTTCCGTTGGTTTCAGCATGACTCCTTCCCCGCGCAGCCGCTTTTCCCTGTACCTTGACCTGATCCGCTGGAATCGGCCTGCCGGCTGGTTGGTGTTGATCTGGCCCACGCTCAGCGCGCTGTGGGTGGCAGCGGGCGGGTTTCCCGGCTGGCATCTGCTGGCGGTGTTTGTGCTGGGCACCATCCTGATGCGCAGCGCCGGTTGCTGCATCAACGACGTGGCCGACCGCGACTTTGACCGCCACGTCAAGCGCACGGCGCAGCGGCCCATCACCTCGGGCCAGGTCTCGGTCAAGGAAGCGCTGGCGCTGGGCGCGGTGCTGGCCCTTGTTTCGCTCGGGCTGGTGCTCACCACCAACTGGGCAGCGGTGGCCTGGTCGGTTCCCGCGCTGCTGGTGACCATTCTTTATCCGTTCACCAAGCGCTTTTTTGCCATGCCGCAGGCGGTGCTGGGCATTGCCTTCAACTTCGGCATCGTGATTGCGTTTGCCGCCGTGCGGGGCGAAGTGCCGGCCATGGCGTGGCTGCTGTGGCTGGGCAACCTGTTTTGGGTGCTGGCCTACGACACCGAATACGCCATGGTGGACCGCGATGATGACCTGAAGATCGGCATGAAAACCTCGGCCATCACGCTCGGGCGTTTTGATGTGGCGGCCATTGTGGTGTTCTACCTGTTATTCTTGGGTTTTTGGGTGCTAGCGCTTATCCCGCTTGCGCTAGGTGCTATTTTTTATATAGCAATTGCCCTGGCGCTGGCCCAGGTAGGGTGGCACTGGTGGCTGATCCGCACACGCACGCGAGAGGGGTGTTTTCGCGCGTTTCGCATGAACCACTGGGTGGGGTTCACGCTGTTTGCCGGCATTGTGGGCAGCAGCCTGGTGCGCTGATGGCCGCACTTGCCGTGCCTGGCAGGCCTTTGGCGAGCTAATTGTGTTTTGTCCTACAACGGGCCATGGCACTTGTCCCGATGATCCAGGGCTCGGTGTGCTGCCTGGGGTCATCCCGCTGCGCCTAGGGCCTTTCGGCATGGTGCTGCACCCCATTGGCAGCCGATGATTTCATTTCTTGCAGGCTCCTGTCCAGGACAGGGGCAAGCTCATCTGGTGATTTATGCGAATCCTATACGTCGAGGACAACCGTGAGTTGCGCGAGACGATTGGCATGCTCATGGAGGCGGAAGGCCGGACAGTGACTTCATGCGCCACGGCCGAAGAAGCACTGAAACTGGATGCGCAGCAGGGTTTCGATCTGCTGGTGTCCGATGTCAGCCTGCCGGGCATGTCCGGAACCGAACTTGCCCGCCAGCTGCTGGCCGAAGATCCTGGGCGGCGGGTGGTGCTGTGCTCGGGCTACCCGCTGGGTGGCTATCCCGACGCCTGGGGCCCCAACGTGCGCACCTTGCTCAAGCCGTTTGAGCTAGAAGAACTTGAGCTATTGCTCGGCTCCATCCAGCAAGCCGTGGCACGGTCGGACGCCTGACCCCTTTGTGGGTTTTTCTGAGCCCAGATCCGGCTTTCACTGCGGCTCAGGTGTTCGACCACTTTTCTGCCGCTGGTGACACCCGGGGTAACTCCACCACAAAGCGTGTTGTGCCGTCTTGCGAGTGCACATCGATACGGCCCCCGTGCGCCCGAACGACCTGGTGGGCAATGAACAACCCCAACCCCAGCCCCTGGTGGCGGCCCGGTGCGCGGTCGCGGCCCCGAAAAGGGTCGAAGAGGTGCGGCAGCAGTTCTGGCGCGATGGTGCCGCCGTTGGAGACCGCCACCGTCACCACGCTCGCCTGGGTGCCATCCACGGCCACCCGCACGGGCTGGTCGGGGGCGCCGTGGTGGATCGCGTTGCCGACAATATTGGTGGCCACCTGGCACAGGCGCTCACTGTCCCATACACCCGCCATATCGCCCTGCAGCACGGATTCGATGTTGCGGTCGGGGAAGCTCGTCTGCACTTCGTCCAGCGTGCGCTGCACAATGGATTGCATGTCGGCACGCCCCAGTTGCAGCGCCAAACCACCGGCGTGGCGGATGCGGGTCACATCCAGCAGGTCTTCGATCATGCGGCCCATGCGCTGGCTGCTGCTCAGCACCCGGTCCGCCAGGACGGCGACCCGGTCGGTGTCGGGCTGCCGCTTGAGCACCGTGGCCGCAGCGCTGATGGACATGAGCGGGGTGCGCAGGTCGTGGCTGAGCACGGCCGTGAACATTTCATTGACGCGCAGCGCCGCCGTGCGTTCCTCCAGTTCGCGCGCCTGTGCCTGCTTGCGGCGCTGCAACTCGAAGAAAACGTTGGCCTTGTTGATCAGCATGTGGGGATCAATGGGCTTGTAAAGAAAGTCCACCGCGCCACTTTCGTAGCCCCGAAACTGCCAGTTGTGTTCGCGCGATCCCGCCGTGATGAAGATCAGCGGAATATGCCGCGTGCGCTCGCTACCGCGAATGAGCTCAGCCAGCTCGAACCCGCTCATCTCAGGCATCTGCACATCCAGCAAGGCCAGCGCCACATCGGTGTGGGTCAGTAACAGTTCCAGGGCCTCGGGCCCCGACTGTGCCTTGAGGATTTCAAGCCCGTCACGCTGCAACAGCGCTTCCAGAGCGATCAGGTTTTCCGGAACGTCATCGACAAGCAGGCATTTGATGCAGTCGGTAGATGGCATGGGAGGTTTCAACGATAGAGGGCGTGTGGAGGTGGAAACTGCCGGCATCACAGCAAGCAATTTTCATGCAGATGGGCCAGCAGGTCGGCAATACCTGCGGGTGGCAAGACATGGTGGACCGCAACGCGTGCCAGGGCGGCATGGGGCATGGCAGGCATGGAAGCGCTGGCGGGGTCCTGCACCACGACCAGCCCGCCTGCGGCGGCAATGGCCTGCAGGCCGCGTGCGCCATCTTCATTGGCACCCGACAGCAAAATGCCCAGCAGGCGCTCACCATACTGGTCGGCTGCGGACTCGAACAGAACGTCGATCGAGGGGCGCGAAAAATGCACGGGCGCATCCACCGACAACGCGAGCCTCGGCCCGGCGTCCACCAGCAGGTGGTAGTCCGGCGGCGCAAAGTACACCGTGCCCGGAGCAATTGCATCCTTGTCGTGCGCCTCCTTCAGGGGTAGGCCGCAGCGGTGGCGGAAGATCTCTGCCAGCAGGCTGGGCCGGTCGCGCGGCAGGTGCATCACCACCAACACCGCCGCGCGCAGGGTGGCAGGCAGGGCAGGCAACATGTACAACAGCGCGTCGATGCCACCGGACGAGCCGCCCACCACGATGGCGTCGTAGCCCGCTGAGGGGGGCCGAGCCTGGGGTGATTGCAAAGAAGTCGGCATCACAGGCCCGCCTTCTTCCGGTAGATGCGGTTTTCCGAAACAAAGTCATCAAACGCTTCCGTGTGCGTAGAAAACCTCAACGACTCTTTGGAGCCCAGGCCCAGGAACCCCCGGTGGCACAGCGCGTCGCGAAACAGCCCGAGCGCGCGGTTTTGGAGCTCGCGGTCAAAATAGATCAGTACATTGCGGCACGACACAAGGTGCATCTCGGCAAACACGCTGTCGGTGGCCAGGCTGTGGTCCGAGAACACCATGTGCTCACGCAGGGATTTGTCAAAAACCACCCGCCCGTAGCGCGCGGTGTAGTAGCTGGACAGCGAGCCGCGCCCACCGGAGCGGGCATGGTTCTCGGTGAAAGCGGCGATACGCGCCATGTCGAACACGCCGGATTCGGCCGCGCGCAGGGCATGGGGGTTGATGTCGGTGGCATAGATCAGCGTGCGGTCCAGCAGCCCTTCTTCCTGTAGCAGGATGGCCAGCGAATAAACCTCTTCGCCAGTGCTGCAGCCTGCCACCCACACCCTTAGCGAAGGGTAGGTGCGCAGCAGCGGCACCACCTCGTCACGCAGCGCGCGAAAGTAGCTGGGGTCGCGAAACATGTCGCTGACCTGGACCGTGAGGTATTCCAGCAGCGCCGGGAATACGGTGGGGTCGTGCAGCACGCGGTCTTGCAGTTGCGACAGTGTCTTGCAGTCAAAATGCAACAGCGCCGAGCCCAGGCGCCGCTTGAGCGACGCCTGGGCATACCCCCGAAAGTCGTAGTGGTAGCGGTGAAAAATCGCGTCGATCAGCAGGCGCTGCTCGATGTCGGCGATGCGCGCTTTCTTCTGGTACGGCATAGGTGCTGGCGGGCTGGGGGCGGTGCCTGGCTACTTGGGCATCCACACTCGCACCAGCGACAGGAGCTTTTCCACGTCCAGTGGCTTGGGGATGTAGTCGTTGGCACCGGCGGCCAGGCACTTTTCCTGGTCGTCCTTCATGGCCTTGGCTGTGAGCGCAATGATGGGCAGGCGGCGCCATTCGGGGCGGTTGCGGATCTCGCGCATGGCGGTGTAGCCGTCCATCTCGGGCATCATGATGTCCATCAGCACCAGGTCGATCAGCGGGCTGCCGGCGTTGCCAGCGCGCGCCAGCTTGTCCAGCGCTTCGCGCCCGTTGCGGGCAATCTCGACCTGAATGCCCGTGGGCTCCAGGATGCTGGAGAGCGCGAACACATTGCGCACGTCGTCCTCCACGACCAGCACGGTGCGGCCTTCCAGTGCCGACTCGCGGTTGCGCGCGGTCTGAAGCATCTGGCGGTGCTCAGCCGACAAATCAGACTCCACCTGGTGCAAAAACAACGTGACCTCGTCCAGCAGTCGCTCTGGTGAGCGAGCGTCCTTGATGATGATGGACTTGGAGAACCGAAGCAGCTTTTGCTCTTCATCGCGCGACAGGGCGCCGCCGGTGTAAACGATCACGGGCGGAAACGACACCCCGTCCTGCTCGGTCATCTGCTGCAGCAGCTCGTAGCCGTTCAGGTCGGGCAGGTTCAGGTCCATCACCATGCAGTCGAACGTGGAGCCGCGCAGGTGATTGAGCGCGGCGGCGGCGGTGCCGGCGCCCACAATTTCCACATCCTCGCTGCTGAGCAGGTGCCGCACGCTCTCGCGCTGGCGCTCGTCGTCTTCCACCACCAGCACGCGGCGCAGGTGCTGGGTGAATTTGGCTTCCAGCCGCTGCAGGGCCTGCACCAGCTCTTCGCGTTTGACGGGCTTGAGCGCATAGCCAATCGCGCCTCGTCCCATGGCCTCCTGGGAATAGTCGGCCACCGACACCACATGCACCGGGATGTGGCGGGTAGCGGGGTTGCGCTTGAGCTGGTCGAGCACACCCAGGCCCGAAAAATCGGGCAGATTCACATCCAGCACAATGGCGCTGGGCAGGCTTTGCGCTGCAAAAGCCAGGCCGTCGGCCGCGTTGTAGGCCAGATGGCATTCAAAGTCCATCTCACGGGCGAGGTCGCACAGGATCTGGGCAAAACGCTTGTCGTCCTCGATCACCAGAATGCTGCGCGGCCCGGCGCGAACCGGGACAGGCTGGGCCACGGCAGCGATGGCGGAAGCTGAAGAGCCTGCGGGAACAGGCGCAGGCTGTCCCGCAGTGGGCCCTGTCTGGACGGTCGACGGTGTGCCGGAGGGCGCTTCGGGCGTTGCCGAGTCGAGAGGCGCCACAGCGCGGGGCTCCGCCGGTTGCTGCGGCACGAGTCGCATAGGCACCATGAGCGTGAAAACACTGCCTTCGCCGGGCACGCTGTGCACCGTAAGGGTGCCTCCCAGAAGGTGCGCCAGATCCCGTGATATCGACAGGCCCAGCCCCGTGCCGCCGTATTTGCGGTGGGTGCTGCCATCGGCCTGGCGGAAGGCTTCAAAAATCAGGGCTTGTTGGTGGGGGGGGATGCCGATGCCGGTGTCCTTCACTGCGAACGACAGCGTGTCGTCGGGGTTGCGCGACACATGCAGTGCCACGGCGCCCTTGTCGGTGAACTTGAGCGCGTTGGACAGCAGGTTCTTCAGGACCTGGCCCAGGCGCTGCGGGTCGGTTTCGAAGCCGGCAGGTGTGTCGGGCGCCACGGTGGTGGTGAGCTCCAGGCCTTTTTCCTGCGCCACTGGGCGCAACGGGTCGACCAGCGCCTGCAGCGTCCGGGCGATGTTAACGGGTTCTACCTCTACGGTGGCTTGTCCGGATTCGATCTTCGCCAGGTCCAGGATGTCGTTGATCAGCGCCAGCAGGTCGTTGCCCGCGGCGTAAATCGTCTGCGCAAACTTCACCTGCTCGGTGCTCAGGTTGCCGGGCTTGTTGTCGGCCAGCAGCTTGGCCAGGATGAGTGTGGAGTTCAGCGGCGTGCGCAGTTCGTGGCTCATATTGGCCAGAAATTCGCTTTTGTACTGGCTGGCCAAAGCCAGTTCGCGGGCCTTGTCCGTCATGGCGCTTTGGGCGCGCAGCAGTTGCTCGCGCTGGTGTTCCAGCTGTTGGGTTTGCGCTTCCAGGTTGGCATTGGTCTGTTCCAGCTCGGTCTGCTGGACTTCCATTTGCGCTTGCGACTCTTGAAGGATGCGGCTTTGCTGCTCCAGCTCTTCGTTGTTGACGCGCAGCTCTTCCTGTTGGGTCTGCAGTTCTTCGGACTGGCGTTGGGTTTCTTCCAGCAGCTCTTGCAGGCGGTTGCGGTCGATACCCGAGCGTATGGCCACGGCCAGCATCTCGGATGCACGCTCCAGCAGGCTGCGCTCGGCGTCGCTCACGGGGCGATAAAAGCCCAGCTCTATAACGGCAAACACTTCGCCGTTTTCCACGGCTGGCGCAATCAGCAGCTGGGTGGGACTGGCCTGCCCGGTGCTGGATGAGACCGGCAGGTAGCCGGGCGGTACATCGCGCACGTCCAGCAGTTGGCGCTCGCGCGCGGCTTGCCCCACCAAACCTTCGTCGCTCAGAAGCTTTTGCGCCAGGCGCTCGCGTGGCAAGGCATAGCCGCCGAACAGCGTAAAGCCGCCGTTGCGGTCCGCCACATACCCGGCACCCACCTGGGCCCTGAGGTAGGTAGCCAGGTATTCGAGTGCCAGCTGGCCCACATCTTCCAGCCGGTGGTCGCCCTGGATGCGCTGGCCCAGGCCGGTAAGCCCTGCGGACACCCAGGACTGCTGGCTCTTGGCTCGGTATTCGCGCGCCGTGATGGCGGCTGACAGACAGATCAGCGCCAGCAGCACCATTGAGCCACCCGCCGAGTACAGGTTGGAGTTGCTCGCGGCGTTGACCCACTCCTGACGCCGCTCGGCCAGTTGCTGGTTTTGCTGGACGCGCAAGCTTTCTGCAACGTCGCGCATCCGGTCCATGATGCTTTTGCCGGCTCCGGAATGCACCAGTCCCATTGCACCCACCGCATCGCCGTTTTTGCGCAGCGCAAGGGTTTCATTGAGTTCGCGCAGCTTCAGCTGGGTCAACTCTTCAAGTTGCGTTACCAGTTGCTGGTGGGTTGGGTAGTCTTTTGAGCTGAACTCGAGCTCGGCCAGGTGCTTGGAGAGTGCCGTCACAGCCTGTTGATAGGGCTGCAGGTAGGCCATGTCTCCGGTCAGCAGGTAGCCACGCTGGCTGGTCTCTGCATCCCGGACAGCCACATTGAAAAAATTGAGTTGCCGCATGGCCAGCGATGTGCGGTCCATGGCGTGCACCGCATCGGCGCGCGCTTCGGCGGATCGGAAATTGACGATGGCGATGACGAGGGTGGCGAGGGCCGCCACCACAAAACCTGCCACCAGCGCGCGAGGAATGGCGAAACGCGAGGCGGCCTGGGGGCTCGAAGAACGGGGCATGCGTTGCAGGTCCGTGAGGTTGCTGGAGCAAAGACTTTACCGGGTTTACGGCAGACTGGGCAGCAGGGCAGCGCACCCTTGGCGTGTGCAACGGCCCGGCCGCTGTGGGCGCCAAGCCGGCGGTCACCACGTTGGCGTCACCAACTCTGAGGCCATTGCTCGGCCATTGTCCGGCCGCTACTCGTGCGGCGGGTGGCCATCGCCCACCCGGTCTGAAGGCGCGTGACCGCCATACCGCAGTCGCTGCGAAAACTGGCATTGCAAACTCGAGCATTGCGCAGGGCCGAGTGCATGTGCCCATCCATCATGGCGTTCTGCTTGGTTGAATGCCATTTTATGGCTCTCGCGCTTTGTGGGTAAGCGCGACACGCTATTGTTTATATAGCAATTTTTGCCCGAATTCGCGCGGCACTTTTGTAGGTACTGTGGCGTGTCACAGTGATCCTGATCCGCATACGTACGCGTGGAGGCGCTTCACCGCAATTTTCAGGTGAGCACGCCGGTGTTGGCGTGCTTCGCAGGCCGTCACATGCTGCGGCTAATGCTCATTAAATAATAGCTGTTAGCGCTTTATGGATAAGGGCTAGACGGCAAAACACTCATATTGTGCCAAATCAGGCTCCGAATTCATCGCCCAGCTCGTGGGCCCGATGTTGCGCGGCGCGCATGGCGGCCTCGAAACTGGCCGCCACGCCCGCTGCCTCCATCGACTGCAGCGCCGCATAGGTGGTGCCGCCCTTGGAGGTGACACGCTGGCGCAGCACGGACGGCGGATCGTCCGAGCGTCGCGCCAGCTCGGACGCACCCACAAACGTACCCACGGCCAGCTGGTGCGCCTGCTGCTCGGTCAACCCCATGCCAGTGCCCGCACGCGTCATGGCTTCGAGGAAATAAAAGACATACGCAGGTCCCGAACCCGACAGTGCCGTGACCGCGTCCAGCTGCGGCTCGCTATCCACCCACAGAAACTCGCCCGTCGTGGCCATGA
>OCVT010001018.1_pt1 | contig 11963 bp, 12 predicted proteins | sample 1539111 | NCBI WGS metagenome assembly OCVT01 (sample SAMEA3991482, study PRJEB22521) | metagenome | biome: anthropogenic terrestrial biome; feature: sewage plant; material: raw primary sludge | place: Sweden | collected 2012-09-26 | reverse complement strand
CTTTGTAGATTGATTGAGTACTCTTATGTGAATATTCTCCCGCAGATAGCGCAGATTACGCAGAGGAATACAGCGTGGCTGTATTATTCCGCAGAGAAAGACAGTTTGTAATTAGTGTGGTTTTGGGGTTCGTCTGCGATTATCAGCGAAATCTGCGGGAGACATTGGGAGTTATTCTTGTAGATAGATTGAGTAAGCTTATGTGTATATTCTCTCGCAGATAGCGCAGATCACGCAGAGGAATACAGCAAGCCCTACGCAAATCTATTCTACAACTTTAGAGATATTTGCGTATTTACGCACTTTTGTCAAATGAAACGCATTACTTTCTACATGATTGATATTTCGTCTATACGGAGCTTTAACATTCCGGCAGGTACTTTTATTTCGACGATGTCCCCTACTCGCTTCTTGAGCAGTCCCTGGGCTATTGGAGTCTTAATAGAAATCTTACTCGTGGAGATGTCGGCTTCCATAGGATTCACAATAGAATATTTCATCTCACGGTTATGCGTGAGGTCGGTGAGCTGAACAGTTGAAAACAACTGCACAACATCTGCTGTAAGACGGCTACGCTCTAGGATACGTGCATTGGTGAGTTTAACTTTCAGACGATCTATACGTCCTTCCAGTTTACCCTGTTCACGCTTAGCGGCATGGTATTCAAAGTTCTCACTCAGATCACCCTTGTCTCTGGCTTCAGAAATTGCCTCGGTAATTCGTGGACGCTCAACGCTCAAAAGTTCGCGGAGTTCGGCAACCATCTTGTCGTATCCTTCCTGTGATATGTATTCTATCATGATTTTCTGTTTTACGGCTGCAAAGGTATGATTATTTCGCAAATATCTTGTCACAAATGATAAATATTTTATTGGAGTTATTTGTGTTCATTTATTTTTTAGTATTGACTATTTTAAAACTGACATTCTCACAGATAAAAAGAGATTAGCATAAAATAATAACATGATAAAACGGCGGTTCTCACGGAAATTTAGGAAACAAAGGAAAGTTCGTGCAAATGAATACAGAGTCAAGTTTACTTGAACTATGTTGAGTATAGCCTAACTTATTTCTAGAAAAAAACGGCCCAATATTACTCACATTATTTTCCTAATTATCAGGAAACCGCATCTAAAGATGCCACGAAAAAATTACAGGAAAGTTCCCGCTAAGTCATGAGCAAAGGAAGCTCGCTTACTATGCCATGACGAGGGAACTTCTTCGAAGAAAACTTCACTTGAGTAAGGTTTCTACGCTCGTGAACTAAAGAAATACAATTACTCTGATTTATGAGAATAATTGGATGAATCAAATAACAAGGGAATAAAAAAAGAGCCGGAATATTATTCCGACTCTTTATATCTTTTTCCCTAATGGGAATATTTTATTTACTCAGCAGCAAGTGTGAAGCGCTTGTAAGCAACGATAGATAGACCACCCTGTGCTTTCAACCAATCCTGAACGCTGATCTTATCACCATCACCAAACTGGAACTCCTGATCTACAAGGCAGTTATCCTTGAAGAACTTAGCCATACGACCTTTAGCGATGTTCTGAATCATTGTTTCATTAAGATTAGCTGTCTTCTCAGCAGCAGTAGCTTCGCTAATCTGCTTTGCCTTGTCAGCCTCTTCCTGTGTCAACCAACCCTTGTTGATGTTGCTCTCGATATGCTCTGCAGAGTCAACGAGATTAGGATTAAGACCAGCCTTCTTAAGAGCTGCGACAACAGCCTTCTCAACCTGCTCTTCCTTAGTCTTCTCGATAGCTACCTTCAACTCCTCGTCTTTAACAGCCTGAGGAACAGAAGTCTCGTCAAGAGCTACAGGACGCATAGCAGCAACCTGCATAGCAACCTTATGACCAGCCTCATCGTTGTTAGCGCTCAACTGAACCATTGTTGCAAGAGTATGCTTGCCCATGTGATCGTATACAGCGATGTTATCACCTTCAAGGAAGTTGTAACCATCAATCTCCATCTTCTCACCAGATATACCTGAACGATGCTGAACAGCTGTTTCAGCCTCATCACCATTAGCAAGTTTCAAAGTCTTAACCTCATCGATAGTCTTAGCCTTTGCAGCGATAGCAGAATCAAGGATGCTTTGAACAAGTTCAACGAAATCCTTACCAGCAGCAACAAAGTCAGTCTCACACTTTACAGCAACCATAGCTGCAAAACCGTCAACGCTCTTTACAAGAACACAACCATTTGATGTCTCACGATCAGAACGCTTAGCAGCAATAGCCAAGCCACGCTCACGAAGTAAATCTTTAGCCTTGTCGAAATCGCCGTCAGCCTCAGTGAGAGCCTTCTTAACGTCAGCAAGACCAGCACCAGTCATGGCGCGAAGCTTCTTAATATCTTCAATAGAAATAGCCATAATATTGATTTTCTTTAATTAAATAAAGTTCAAAAAAACGTGATAGGGTCTTATATGATTTATTAGGGTCTTATAGATCCTATCAAAATCCTATAAGACCCTATTTAATTATTCAGCAGCAGGAGCTTCTGTTACTTCAATTGCTTCAGTTGCTTCCTTTTCAGGAGCAGCAGCAGGAGCAGGAGCAGCAGTCTCATCCTTGCGAGCCTTGCGAACGCGCTTCTTGCCTTCAGCAACTTCCTCAGTCTGCTCTGCAGCAGCCTTTTCGTCAGCCTTTTCAGCCTTACGCTCTTCAAGACCCTCAGCGATAGCACCACAAACAGCTGTCAAGATAGTCTCGATGCTGTCCTTAGCGTCATCATTAGCTGGGATAGCGAAGTTAATGTTATTAGGATTTGAATTTGTATCAACCATACCGAATACAGGAATACCCAAACGGTTAGCTTCCTTAACGGCGATGTTCTCAACCATTACGTCAACAATGAAAAGTGCACTTGGCAAACGAGTAAGGTCTGCGATAGAACCAAGGTTCTTCTCAAGCTTAGCACGCTGACGAGTAACCTGCAACAACTCACGCTTAGAGAGGTTAGAGAATGTACCGTCGCTCATCAATTTATCAATGTTAGACATTTTTTTAACTGCCTTACGAATAGTAGGGAAGTTAGTCAGCATACCACCTGCCCAACGCTCGTTTACGTATGGCATGTTTACTGAAGCGGCCTTGTCGGCTACGATTTCCTTAGCCTGTTTTTTAGTAGCTACGAACAGGATTTTCTTACCTGACTTAGCGATTGCCTTAAGAGCCTCTGAAGCCTCATCAACTTTAGCTACAGTTTTGTTAAGGTCTATAATATGAATGCCGTTACGCTCCATGAAGATATAAGGAGCCATAGCTGGATTCCACTTGCGACGAAGGTGACCAAAGTGGCAACCTGCCTGGAGTAACTGGTCAAAATTTGTTCTTGACATTTTTTCCTAATTTAATTGTTTACTTTCTTTTAAATTCTTATTAGAATCAGTCGGATAGTAGCCGTCCAAAGGACAAATCTACCCGATTTAGATACTAAACTAGATTGTTCAGTTGGATTAACGCTTACTGAACTGGAAGCGACGACGAGCTCCTGGCTGACCTGGTTTCTTACGCTCAACAGAACGACTGTCACGTGTAAGGAATCCTGCATCCTTCAACTTTTTCTTGTCATCAGCATTAATCTTAACGATTGCACGGGCAATAGCAAGGCGAAGAGCCTGGCTCTGACCTGTAAAACCACCACCGTTAAGAGTAGCCTTGATGTCGTAGTTACCTTCAACTTCCATCAATTGTAAAGGTTGCTTAACAACATATTGAAGTATAGCTGATGGAAAGAATTCTGTTAAATCCTTCTTGTTTATAGTGATCTTGCCTGTACCTTCTGAAAGGTATATACGAGCTACCGCATTCTTACGGCGACCAATTGCATTAATTACTTCCATCTTACTTAATTATTTATACTGATTAATATCGATTGAATTTGGCTTCTGAGCAGCTTTATCGTGCTCTGTACCATCGAATATGAAAAGGTTATCCATAAGAGCGCGACCAAGGCGTCCTTTAGGAAGCATACCCTTTACAGCGTGGCGAACCATCTTGTCTACACCATCTTTGCGAGTACGAAGATCTGCAGGTGTATTAAAACGCTGACCACCAGGGTAACCAGTATAACGTGTGTAAACCTTATCAGTTTCCTTCTTTCCAGAGAAAACAACCTTTGCGGCATTGATAATGATTACGTTGTCACCACAATCACAGTGAGGTGTGAAGTTTGGTTTGTACTTTCCGCGAAGCAGCTTAGCTACTTTAGAGCAAAGGCGACCTACAATCTGATCGCTGGCGTCAACTACGACCCACTCTTTCTTAGCTGTTTCCTTATTAGCGGAAATAGTCTTGTAACTTAAAGTGTCCATTTTTAAAATTAAATTTTACTACTAAAAAACGATTAATTACATTGTTATAACAGAGACCTCACGGCGCCTCCAGTCTAAAAGAGACCATCCATGGCATTCGCTCTGCCGTGCAAAAGATTCACTAACTGCGATACTCGGCCAAAAGTAAGGCTATTAACACGATTGCACTACCGGGGTTTCTAAGTGTCGCCCCTGTAATCGGAGTGCAAAGTTACATATTTTATTCTTACTTCATGTTGCATGAGCATAAGTGATTTCGCTAATTTATAATTAATTAACCTTATTTCGAATCGTTAACTAAAATAACGACTGAGTTATTGGAGAGATACGAGGATTTTAAGATTTCTGATATTTCCTATTAAGATGATTATCATAATTATACTTGAAAATGTTTTTCCTTATCTTTACAAGATTATATCTAAATACAAATTTCATCATTGCGAATACCGGCTGAGTATTTGTTTGATAGAATGTCGGCGGCAGATAGACACGATACAACTGAGCAACAGTGTCAAAAGCACTGAAATCTTTTGGATGGCCTTCATATAACCATAGTTCGGCATAGAAACGATCATCCTGCAATGCACTGCAATCCAGATGTGGCAAGGTACGTATATACTTGGAAGTTGCCCACCAGAAATTGCCGGCATACATTCTATAAGGTGCAGGTTTTGGAGGACAGCGATTGCATCCGTAAGTATCATATCCATCAAGCAGTACGTTTACGGCTACCTGCCATTTATCCATGAGGAAATATTCCATGAGCATTCGCCATGCATCAACCCTGCGCTTGAATTTAGCAAAACAATGGTCTTTACGCTTTTTAGTGAAAAAAGAAACACCCTTGGTATGGAAATAATAAAACAGGCAATCTTCTTCATCACTCTTTTCACGCAGGAATTCCAACGCTGGATATTCAAAGACTCTAGGATTGTCAACAGCAGATATTATCTCCAACTTATCACTGTTGATGATTTTTTTAAGGGTATCGACATCACCATCATGCAATGCCACACAACTTACATAGAGTTTGGCTGTAGCATCAAGAAGTCCACAAGTGCGTAGATCATCAACTTGAGCATTTACCAAAGACTCCCAGCCATCAGCGCAAAACACATGATAAACTCCATATATAGGCATATTCGTATTTACAGGATGATCCCATGCTGATAAGTCATGACGATCTATTGTGCGAAACAAAGTATTATATACCCTTAGAAAAATATTCATAACCTTTTATTTTTTAGTTTTTGAAACTTCTTCTGACATATTTTCTTATAGTTATATCCAAAGACATGCTTCTGAATCTTTCGATAGTTATACATAAATACAAACCTGAACTTATCTATCAATTTAGTATCTCCCTTAGCATAGACTGAACGTGGAATGCGGACGAAATACAAATCAGCTGTTGTATCAAAGGCTGAGAAGAACTTATGAGTATGTTCGAAGAGCCATGTTTCAGAATAGAATCTATCATGAGATATTACATCTTCCCTGAAATCAGGAAGAGTTCTGATGTACAATGAATTTGCCCACCAATAGCTTCCTGAATACATCTTTTGTTTTTTAGGAGGCCAGAGATAGCAGCCATAAGTATCATAACCAGAGTTGAGGGCATTAACGGCAACATTCCATTTAAAGAAGATGAAATACTCCATCATCTCACACCATGCTACGATTTTATTCTTGAAAGAAAGGAAATTGCGTTCCGTGCAATCTGAAGTCTGATAGCTTATGCCCTTTGTATGGAAATAATATATCATGCAATCTTCAGCATTACTTATCTGCCTTACGAATTCCAATGCAGGATATTCATATCTTTGCGGATTATCGGAGACTGATATTATCTGTAGTTTATCACTATTCACAATCTCTTTGAGTCTATCCACATCGCTCTCATCACTCGTTATGCAACTGACATAAAAAGTAGTAGTAGCATCAAAGAGTCCACTAGATTTAAGACTTTCAATCTGTTTGATTACCAACTTTTCCCAGTCGGTATCACAATACACATGATACACGCCATATATATTTTTGTCTGACTGAGGCGTTACATCCCACTGTCCCAAGTCGTGCTTTTTGCAGACATTAAAAAGAGTATCATAAACTCTGGCAAATATATTCTTCATTTCAATCAGCTCTTAACGATTCTATTAGGTTGGCAAACATATCGTGCATGCTGTATATTGGTGTCCAACCAAGAGAACGAATCTTATCTGTTGATAATCTCAGTTTGGTAACAGGCGAATATCCCAAACCTTCCTGTAATTCAATAATAGGTTTTACATTCGGATTGAATTCTCTGCAAAGATAACGTGCCATGTCTATTATTGAGATATAAGTATCATCGTTGGCCACATTATAAGCTTCACCATCTTTACCCTTCAACAATATATAGAGTATGGAACTTATCGCATCTATCGTGTAGCAATAACATCTGCTAAGTTCTCCTGTTGTATGCAACGTGATATCACTGCCAGAGATGATACTGCGTGCAAACTGGGCAAAGACTCTGTTGTCGTCTTTAGAGACACCAGCACCAAACGTCTGAGCAAGACGAGCAATACGTACAGGTAAGCCTTTCTCTACGGCATAAGCATGACAAAGACATTCGGCAGCACGCTTACCAATAGGATAACTGCTACGGGCATCAATAGGATTAATATATCCCTGCTGATCTTCTGTCAACGGGGTTGTATCATCATAAACCGTTCCATAAACTTCAAGTGAAGATATGTATGCCATTGACATAATAGAATGTGAAGACGCATATTCCAACACTGTCTCTGTGCCACGGATTCCTGTCAAAATAGTCTCGACAGGATGTTCAAGGAAATATTTTGAAGCAGTGGGACTGGCGAAATGAACAATATAATCAGCCTCATCACAAGGATTGAAAGATTCTGACGACGCGAAATCATATACATAGAAATCATGGCAATCAGTTTCTTCACCAAAAATGCGAGAAGCCTTGTCCTTATTCCTGACCACACTCGTGACATGCAAACCCAGTGAATAGCTTTTATTCAACGCCAAAAGACACTTTACCATACATGCACCCAGCAATCCGGTAGCACCAGTAATGACAAACTTGCGTCGCCTTAACATCTCTGCAAGCGGAAACATTCCGGCGAAGTCATCAATATCACGTCTCTCTATTTTATTCATATTTCTAAAGTCCAAATATCTGTTGATCTTCATGCACCTTAACCATAGCACGCAACACGAAGAAATCTGTAGGAGTAGTAATCTTAATGTTTTCCATCGGTCCCATTATCGTTCCCAACTTATAACCATAATAGCTCATCATCGTACAGCAATCAATAAAATCATGTCTGCCTTCATTCAATGCCCTACGATGTGCACCGATAATATCCCCTAGATGAAAGCTTTGTGGCGCACGGGCTATCAAAGAATTTCCACGAGAAGGTATTTCCAATGAATCATCAGGCTGCTTGACAATAAAGGTTTCAGTGGCAGGTACACATGTGATACAAGTACCGCACTCCTTAACCTTATTGATATTATTAGTAATTGTATCTTCGCTGATAAGAGGCCGAACCCCATCGTGAATCAAGACCGTGACATCCTTACCGGCAGCAATATCCTCGGCAGCACACAAGCCCTGGTAAATAGAATCCTGACCTGTCTCACCACCCGGAACAATCTTCACGACCTTAGTTATCTCAAACTTACGAAGCATCTTTTTCAAGAAAGGAATCCAACTCTCTATACAAGAGATGACGATAGAATCTATCTGAGGATGATTATCAAAAAGCTCGAGCGTATAAATGATTATAGGCTTGCCATTAAGATCAAGAAACTGTTTTGGACGAGACTTTGTGTGCATTCTCAATCCAGAACCTCCAGCAAAAATTACAGCAATATTCATAGTCTTATTTATTATTAATCATGAAACACGATGTCCACTTTATGTCTGTCTCGCTTGTCATGTGGTGGCAGATCCATATAATTTCCGTATGCTATACGACATAATTCCTCAGGATCAGCAGGTCCCTCAAAAGTATGTCCCTCAAAAACGATATCCTTATGGGGTATCATTATGCGCTTTGGATTGCGCTCATAGAACCATGCTCCATAAGAATGCATGTATAAATCAGGATTACCAAAGAGATGTCCTATCACCCTGAAAACAGGGAACACAGCATAATGAAGGACATTATATCCAACCTGTGCCAGATGAGAATATCTGCCTGCCAAATCGAAGTTGACAACGCAAGAAAGTTTGGCAGCAAAGTGCTGAAGCCAAGGTATCATATAACCCTCGTAGGGAAATATATCAATATGCAGTCCACGGAACTTTTGAATAACATGCGAGCGGCGTTCCCTCTCACATTGAGAGTCACTACTAATATGTTCACTCTTAAGGTCACGCAGACATGCCCATTCCTTATAATGTCCAGGATCAGTTTCATTGTTTTGCAACACATACTGTGGATGGGGATGCTCCATGAGATATCTGCACAATCTGTTATAATCAGAATAGCTCACGACAACATCGATATCATCATCCCAAGGAATAAATCCACCATGACGCAATGCTCCTAGCACATTTCCACCATCAATGCGACAAGGTATGCCTATGCTTTTGCAGACATCCTGCAAATATATCAGCATATCAAGCATACGCAGTTGGGCACGGCGAAGCACCGAACCATCAGGGTTATACTCCTGACGCAGACTTTCCTGCGTCTCTCCTGTATTGAATACGTTCATCATCTTTTTATTAATGTTTTCAAGACTGCCGATACATCTTTAGCGCAATTGTCTATATTATACACATGCTCTGCCAATGCTCTGCCACGGCGTCCCATCTCGGATGCCACATCAGGATTTTCAGCAATATATTTCACTGCCTTTTGCCATCCATCCATATCACCCGGTTCTACGGTTATTCCACACTGTTCTTTTTGGATATCCATTGGCATCTGCAAATTCTTTGTACAAATAAGAGGAATGCCTAGTGCCAAAGCCTCAACAACAGTAGTAAGGCCAACAGTATAATTGGTGTGAAAACAACATATCACCACACATTGTGAGTTATTAACAAGTTTACTCATTTCGGCATGAGCCAGCCCTGCAATAAAATGAATATTTATATTATCACGAACATCCATGTCGGCAAACAGACGTTCATAGTTTACACCAAGATATTCTCTGCAAGAATAGATATCCAAAGGTGCAGACGTGTTGTTGAAAGCGCCTATCAATGTAGGCATGTCGCGCATCTCCTTTCCTGTAGAGATAAATCCAGAACGCAAGCCTTTATCAAAGCCATTTAACAAAGCATCATAATATTTCAAGTCAGCACCCCACCTTACGACATGCATGCGTTCGCGCCTTGCCTTAACTGAGCATAAAGAGTCCTGAATGATTTTATCTGAAAAGAAAAACATTTGGTCAATGCCTTTATAAAATAATCGGGCCATGACCTCACGAAAGGTACTACTGGCCTTGACAATAGGTTGATGATGCCACACGCAGACAGGACGTCGGAAGATACCCAAAGCCCTTAGAAAAATTATGATTTCAAGTCCACGGAATGTGGTAGCATAAATAGCATCATAATGCTCATGACACGTTAGGATTTTAAAAGCTGTATGTAAAGATAGTTTCCAACGCTGCTTAGGTCGTATAGGCTGATGCATGACAACATCAATCCCATAATCAGGCAGATGGGTAGCACCATAAAGGAAATGCCCCGGAAACGTTCCATGCTGCCATTGTTGGTAAACATTGCGTATGTCTATTGTATGATAATAGTATACTTTCATTCAGATTTTATTTGCAAAAATAATGTTTTTTCTTTGATTATCCACCTTTTAATACTAATTTTGCATATACAATCTTGATTATATAACGATAAAAGGTTGTTATTCACAATGAAAACATTAAAAGAGAAAACTGCCACCGGCATATTATGGGGAGCAATGAACAATGGGAGCATGCAGATTCTGGGTGCGCTCTTTGGTATTATCACAGCTCGTCTTCTTTCACCAAAAGACTATGCACTGGTTGGTATGCTTGCTATATTTCCAGCCGTTGCCGGAGCAATACAGGAGAGTGGTTTCACCTCGGCACTGGTAAATATGAAAAAGACAGAAGACAATGATTATAATTCTGTGTTCTGGTTTTCTTTAATTATGGGAACGTCATTATACATAATACTATTCTTCTGTTCTCCGCTTATTTCTTTTTACTATAAACAACCGGAAATTGTGGCGCTCTCAAGAGTATCTTTCATAACGATACCTTTATCAGCAATAGGAATTGTTCCGCAGGCTTACCTTTTCAAAAGTCTGAAAGTGAAGGAAGCTACCATGATTAGAATTCAGGCACTGGTAGCATCGGGAATTGTAGGAATAGCAATGGCAATTAACGGTATGGCCTATTGGAGCATTGTATGGCAGCAGATTATATATGTATTGATAACGAGTCTTGGAAAGTTCTTTTATATACCTTGGCGTCCGTCAATGCATATTGACTTAAAACCAGTAAGGAAGATGTTTGGATTCAGTTGCAAGATAATGTTTACATCAATCATAAACACTGTAAGCAACAACATTCTGGTCGTAATCTTCGGAAGATTGTTTCCTGTTCAGGCAGTAGGTAATTTTACTCAGGCTAACAGTTGGAACAACAAAGCCTACTCATTGGTTTCAGGAACAGTGGCACAAGTGGCACAACCCGTATTCTCGTCAATAGACAATGATAACGAAAGACTATGCAACGTGTTCCGCAAGATGGTAAGATTCACGGCATTTCTTTCATTCCCCGTAATGTTCGGACTTGCCATAATTTCACAAGAATTCATTATATTGGCGATAGGAAGCAAATGGGCTGAGAGTGTATTCCTGCTTCAGATTCTATGTATCAGCGGTGCCTTCTTGCCTTTACACGGAACATTCCAAAACCTCATCATAAGTAAAGGACGTTCGGATTTATACCTTTGGGGAAACATAGGACTGCTTTTGAGTTCAATCGTCTTGATTGTAGCTCTCGGCAAACTGGGAATTGTGATAATGATTGTAGCCTATTCTATTCTTAACATCGGTTGGGTGGCTGTGTGGCAATACTATGCTCACAAACTTATTGGTCTGAAGTTTATGGATACATTAAAAGATATATTTCCATTTTTCATTTCAGCTTTAGCCGTAATGAGCATTTCTTATTTCATTGCGTCATTTGTGGACAGCATGGTATTAAGACTGATTATCAAGATGATTTTATCAGTCGTAATATATTTTACAGTAATGAAACTTGCTAAAGTTAAGATGTTGGATGAATGTATGAACTACATATTTCATCGTAACAAATAAATCTATATTTTAGGAATCTGATTGAATGGAGTTGTGAGATAACTTACCAGCAGACTGACATTCCAGAGCAGAAGGTATAGCGTGATGCATGAGCAGACAACGCGTAATGCCATTTTATATCTATGATCACATACATGCATCAAGGTAGCCAATGCCAATGGAATAATAAATATCCAGTCTGCCGACATAATATAAACTTCTGTGATGCCAAATCCTAAGACCAGATGAAGGACAATGTCTACAGCAAACCAAGACATGCACATGCGCAATAACTTGACATAAGAGAAAACTT
>OCVT010001016.1_pt1 | contig 11989 bp, 12 predicted proteins | sample 1539111 | NCBI WGS metagenome assembly OCVT01 (sample SAMEA3991482, study PRJEB22521) | metagenome | biome: anthropogenic terrestrial biome; feature: sewage plant; material: raw primary sludge | place: Sweden | collected 2012-09-26 | reverse complement strand
AAAGGGAACAAATGTGGAATCAACAATCAAGGCAATAGAAGCATTTAAAAATAAGATAATACTAATTGCAGGTGGAGAAAATAAAAAAATCTGTAATGATGAACTAATTAAGAAAATCAATGAAAGAGTAGGGTTTGTCTATTTAATAGGAGAGACTGGAGCAATATTAGCAGAAGAAATGGAAAAGATAGGATATAAAAAATATAAGAATTTAGGAACATTGGAAAAAGTTCTTGTTGATATTAAAGAAAATCTTGACTTTGAAGATAGCCAAACTATTTTATTTTCACCTGCTACAGCTAGTTTTGATCAGTTCAAGAACTTTGAAGAAAGAGGAAAGATTTTCAAAGAATTGACAAATAAAATATTAAGGGAGAATCAAATTGAAAGATAAAAAAATATTAGGAACTGTTTTTCTGATTACTATAATTATCCTAATCGTTATAAGTATTTCAATGATAGCGAGTGTTAGTTTCACAAAAGGAATGAGAGAATACAATAACTATTACTACTTTTTACAAAGACAAGTTATGTGGATCATTCTTGGAGCTGGAGTTTTCTATGCTGTTTCAAGAATAGACTATAGATGGTATCAAGAGAAAAGGACAATATTATATATACTGGGTTTAATCTTATTGGTGCTTGTTATGATAGTAGGAAAAGAAGTTAATGGGGCACAACGTTGGCTAGGGTTTGGGTCTATTTCTATACAGCCATCAGAATTTGCGAAGTTAATATTTATATTGTATTTAGCATCTTCTTTAGAATTTTATAGATACAAAAACTACACTCCAAGAGCAACTTTATTTGCATCTTTTATTCCTTTAATGCTTTACTGTGTTTTGATCGTTGCAGAGAAAGCATTTAGTAATACTATGCATTTATTTTTGATAGGGTCAATAATGATGCTTATGTCAAGAATTGATTTGATAGAATACTCTATAGCATTTTTAGTTTCTAGTTTGTTGGGGCTAATAGCAATGTTTTCTTCACCATATAGGATGAAAAGAATACTGAGTTATATGAATGGATTCGGAGAAGGAAATAACGATATAGGTTATCAAGCTAGACAATCATTAATAGCAATTGGTGGTGGAGGCTTATTTGGAAGATTTTATGGAAATGGTCTTCAGAAATATTTTTTTCTCCCAGAAATACACACAGATTATATATTTGCAGGATACTCAGAAGAATTTGGATTTATAGGAACTATTCTATTGATGAGCGTTTATTTAGTAATGTTGACAGTTATTATTATAGCTATTTTAAAAGTAAAAGATACATATGGAAGATTTATTTTGATAGGAATATTCGCATTATTTGCAACACAAATAGTAGGGAATATTGCGGTTGTTACAGGAATGATTCCATCAACAGGAATACCCCTTCCAATAGTAAGTTATGGTGGAAGTTCAATTATAATGATAATGGCGGCACTAGGAATTGTATATAATATAATAAAAAATATAGGTGTTGAATAAGATCAGATTTTGAGGAAAGTGATGGGAAATAATGAATAATGTTATGGAAGAGAAGATAATATTTACAACTGGTGGAACAGGAGGTCACATATACCCTGCATTAGCAATAGCAAAAGAGTTCAAAAAGAGGGGTTCGTCTATTCTGTTTGTTGGAACAAAACATAGAATGGAACGTGAAATAGTTCCAAATGAAGGATATAATTTTATAGGCTTGGATGTTCTACCATTACGATCGATAAAATCTTTTATAAAAATGCTAAAAGCAATAAAAGAGGCATTAAGAATAGTAAAAAATGAAAAACCAACTAAAGTAATTGGATTCGGAAATTATATATCAATCCCAATTCTTGTAGCAGCAAAAATAAAGAAAATACCTTATTATTTACAAGAACAAAACAGTACAATGGGGATGGCAAATAGATATTTTTACAAAGGATCACAGAAAACATTTCTTGCGTTTGAAAATACACTTGATAACATAGCTCCAAAATATAAAGATAAATTCGTTGTAACAGGGAACCCACTAAGAGAAAAATTTTATTCAATTGATAAATATATCGAAAGAGAAAAGTTAGGAATAACATGTAAAGAAAAAATGTTATTTGTAATTGGTGGAAGTCTTGGGGCAAAAAACATAAATCAAGGAATTTTGAAGAATCTAGAAAAAATAACAATTGAAAATAATATAAAGCTTTTTTGGGGAACTGGAAAAGAGAATTATGACGAAATAAATGGAAGAATAAGAAAAAGACATAATTTGATTGTAAAACCATATTTTGAAAATGCTGCAGAGATTATGGCAGCATCAGATCTAGTAATAAGTAGAGCAGGAGCATCTACAATTTCAGAATTAATACAATTAGAAAAACCAGCATTAATGATACCTTATGATTTTGTAGGTCAAAAGGAAAATGCAGACGTATTAGAATTTGTAAATGGTGGTAAAATGTATACAAATGATGAAGTTCAAGAAGCAATAGAGGAAGCTATATGCTTAATAAAAGAACCTGATATGTTAGAATTCATGGGATTGAATATCAAAAGTATAAAAAAAGGAAATGCGACAGAAAATATAATAAAAAATATGGAAGAATAATCGGAGGCAAATATGAAAGTAGAGACAGTTAAATTTGACAAAGTAATTAATGCTTCAGAACAAAATGGAAAAATAAACCATGAACCAGATTCAAGTAAGGAACAATCAATAAATGCGCCAAAAAAAACAATGCCATTTTCTGATCAAATTGGTAATTATCAACGTAATAAGGTAATCCCATTAAATGATTATAAAGATAATAAAGTATATATTGTTGGGAGTGGTATAGCAGGACTGAGTGCTGCATTTTATTTCATAAGAGATGGAAGAATACCCGCAGAAAACATTACTTTTTTGGAAAAATTACATATAGAAGGTGGCTCAATGGATGGCGCAGGAGATCCAGAAAACGGATATATAATTCGTGGTGGGCGTGAAATGGATATGACATATGAAAACCTTTGGGATTTGTTTCAAGATATTCCAGCGGTTGAGTTACCAAAGCCTTATAGTGTATTGGACGAATATCGTTTAATTAATGACAATGATTCTAATTATTCTAAATCTAGATTAATTCATAATAAGGGAGAAGTTCAAGATTTTAGCAAATTCGGACTTTCAAAGAAAGATCAAATGGCAATAATCAAATTATTACTTAAGAGAAAAGATGAGTTGGACAATTTAACGATAGATGATTATTTTTCAGAGACATTTCTAGCAAGTAATTTTTGGACATTTTGGAGAACTATGTTCGCATTTGAAAACTGGCATAGTTTGTTGGAATTGAAATTATATATGCATAGATTTTTACATGCTATAGATGGATTGAATGATCTTTCAATGTTAGTGTTTCCTAAATACAATCAATATGATACTTTTATAAAACCATTAAGAAATTACTTAGAAGAAAGAGGAGTGAAGTTTCAATTTAACACATTGGTAAAAGATTTAGATATCCGTATTACTAAAGATGGAAAAATAGTAGAAAAAATTATTACTGAGCAAAATGATAATGAAGTGAAAATTGATGTTCGTGAGAACGATTATGTAATAGTTACTACTGGATCAATGACAGAAGACACATTTTATGGTAATAATAAAACAGCACCAATTATAAAAATTGATAATGAAACAAGTGGGCAAAGCGCTGGGTGGAAATTATGGAAAAACTTATCAATTAAATCAGATGTTTTTGGAAAACCTGGGAAATTTTGTGGAAATATAGAGAAATCATCTTGGGAATCTGCAACATTAACATGTAAGCCATCAGCATTTATAGATAAATTGAAAGAGTTGTCAGTTAATGACCCTTATTCAGGAAAAACTGTAACTGGTGGAATTATTACAATAACGGACTCTAATTGGTTGATGAGCTTTACGTGTAATAGACAGCCTCATTTTCCAGAACAACCAGATGATATTCTAGTTATATGGGTTTATTCTTTATTCATGGATAAAGAAGGAAATTATGTAAAAAAAGCAATGCCAGAATGTACTGGAAATGAAATTTTAGAAGAATTGTGTTGTCATTTGGGGATTGTAGATAAATTAGATAATGTTATAGAAAATACAATAGTAAGAACAGCTTTTATGCCATATATAACATCTATGTTTATGCCTAGAGCAAAAGGTGACCGTCCAAGAGTAGTACCTGATGGGTGTAAAAACTTAGGATTAGTAGGACAATTTGTAGAGACTAATAATGATGTCGTTTTTACAATGGAAAGCTCTGTAAGAACTGGAAGAATAGCAGTTTATACATTGCTTAATCTTAATAAGCAAGTCCCGGATATTAATCCATTACAATATGATATTAGACATATATTAAAAGCAGCAAAAACATTAAATGATGGTCAACATTTTATAGGAGAAGGAATAGTAAGAAAAGTGCTAAAAAATACTTATTTTGAGCATATACTTCCGGAAACAGAAAATATGGAAAAAGAGCACGAATCTTTTATTGATGAGCATATAGATAAATTTAAAGAATTTATGCATAAATTTAAAAAATAAAAAATCTGATAATAGGGGGATGAAATGTTAAAAAATATAAAAAACATATATTTTAGTGGAATAAATGGAATCGGGATGAGTGGACTGGCTAAAATAATGAAAGAACAAGGATATTCTGTTTATGGATCAGATTTAGAAATCAAACCGGTAACAGAAGAAATGGAACAAATGGGAATAGAAGTTTTTATAGGACAAAAAGAAGAAAATTTAATAGGGAAAAGAATAGATTTGTTTGTTTATTCAACAGCAATAAAGGATACAAATCCAGAATATAGATATATTGTAACTAATGGAATAAAAAGCATTAAAAGGGGACAGTTACTTGCAGAATTAATGAATGATTTTGAAGGTATAGCAGTCGCAGGTACACATGGAAAAACAACAACAAGCTCTATGATGAGTGTAGCATTTTTAGAAAAAGATCCATATATTGTTGTTGGAGGTATAATACCAGAAATTCAAAGCAATAGTAGAATAGGGCATTCTGATATTTTTATAGCAGAGGCAGATGAAAGTGATAATTCTTTTTTATTTTTAAAACCTAAATATTCAGTAGTTACAAATGTGGAGCCTGATCATTTAGAACATCACGGGACATTTGAAAATATAAAGAAATCATTTGAAGAGTTTATTGATAAAACAGAAAAGTTAGCAGTTTTATGTGCAGATAGTGAAGAGATAAGAAATTTAAACATAAAAAATGAGAATGTAGTATGGTACAGTATAAAAGATGAAAATGCAGATATATTTGCTAAAAATATAAGAATAGAAGATGGATATTCAGTTTATGAGGTAGTTAAAGATGGAATTAATATTGGTGAATTTAGATTAAGTATACCAGGTGAGCACAATATATCTAATTCATTGACAGTAATATATCTGTCACTAGAATTAGGTTGTAGCTTAGAATTTGTAAAAAATAAAATATATAATTTTAAGGGAGCAAATAGAAGATATCAAGTTATTTATGATAAAGGAATAAAAATAATAGATGACTATGCACATCATCCAACAGAAATAAAAGTAACAATAGAAGCAGCTAAGAAAAATGAAGGAAAAAAAGTAAACGTGATATTTCAACCACATAGATATAGTAGAACAAAATTCTTTTTAGATGATTTTGTAGAAGCATTAAAATTAGCTGATAAATTAATATTAATGCCAATATATTCCGCAGGAGAAGAAAATATATATGATATAACGTCAGAAAAATTAGCAGAAATGGTTGGAAAAGATGTTTTGGTATGCGAAAAAGAGGAAATTGAAGAGATAGTGAAGAATAATAAAGAATCAAATGAAATATTTATATTTATGGGAGCTGGAAGTGTTTCAAAAGTAGCCCATGATATAACAAATAAACTGTAAGGAGAGAAGCATGGAAATATTAGAAAATATAGAAATGAAGCCATACTCATATATGGAAATAGGTGGTAAAGCAAAAGAACTTATATTTATAGATAATAAAGAAGAACTGACAGATATTGTACCTAATAAAAAGAATTTCTTCTTAATTGGGAATGGAACAAACACTTTAATAAATGACGAATATTTGGATATGACATTTATATCTTTGAAGAAATTGAAGGATATCTCTGTTGAGCAAACTGAAAAAGATTATGATTTAGTTAGGATTGAAGCAGGCCTTGACTTTGATGAATTAATTGATTTTATGGAGGAAAGTGACTATACAGGTTTAGAAAATATAGCAGGAGTTCCAGGTTCAGTAGGTGGCCTAGTAAATATGAATGGCGGAGCATATGGGACTGAAATATTTGACTGTATTGAAGAAGTTGAGATATGTGATTTAGAAGGAAACATAAAAAAATATAAAAAAAATGAGTTAGAATTTCAATATAGAACAACTCAAATCAAAAAAAATAAATGGATTGTAGTTTCAGTTTTATTTAAATTCTATCGTGGATTTGATAAAGCGTGCGTTGAAGATAAAAAAGGACAAAGAGATCAAAAACATCCTTTAGAATTACCAAGTTTAGGAAGTACATTCAAAAATCCAGAAGGTCATTTTGCAGCAATGTTAATATCGGATGCGGGACTTAAGGAATTTAGAATAGGGAATATAATGGTATCTCCGAAACATCCTAATTTTATTGTTAATTTGGGTGATGGAAAGTTTCTTGATGTAATAGCAGTAGTTGAGCATGTTAAGAAAAAGGTCTTAGAAAAGTTTAATATTCAACTTGAAACAGAAATTATAATATTAAAGTAATAAAAAGAATTAAAAAAAAGAAAAAAAGAAAAAAAATCTTTAATTGAAAAAAAAACCAACTTAGTGTATAATGACACTATTAGGGTATATGGAGTTAAGAATGAAAAAATTTATAAAGTATATATTTGTATTGATTTCTTTAGGATTATTTTTGAATTTATGCATTTTAGGATTTAAAACTAAATACTTCAATGTAAATGAGATTTCTATAAAAGGTAAAAATGAAATCATAAAGAACGATATAGTTCAAAAATTAAATAGCATAAAAGGAAAGAATCTGATATACATAAATTCAAAGAAACTTGAGAAAAATCTCAAGTATGATCCGAGAGTTGAATCGGTTGATATCAAAAAGATATATCCTGATAAGTTAGTGATTGAGATAAATGAGAAAACTCCATATGTTTTTATTAGAAATAATGATAAATTCCATCTTGCAGATAAGAATCTTGTCATATATGGGAATATAGATGAAATTCAAAATGTAGATATTCCAATTGTAAATAATGACACGAATACAAAATTAGAAGATTTTAAAACAATCTTATCAAAAATAGAATATGAGGAATTATACAAAAGTATTTCAGAAATAAGAAAAAATGGAGTATATTATGAAGTTGTATTAAAGGATGGAGTTATAATAAGAACAGATAAATTAGTTGAAGAGAAAAAGTATGAGACCTCTTTTAAACTTTATAAGAAACTTAAGGATCAGCAAGCAATGGAATATATTGATATAAGGTACAAAGATGTAAATGTAAAACTTATTGGAACATTGAATGTAGCGCCAAAAATAGAACCAGAAGTTGTAGAAGTGCTAGTTAAGAAGCCAGCTGTTACAAAGTCAGTAGAAACAAAAAATAAAAAACAATAATAGATAAAGAATATGTGAAAATTGGAGGATAATTTATATGGAAGATTTCATGAACAGAGCCACGATTAAGGTAATAGGTGTCGGTGGAGCAGGTGGAAATGCAATTAATGACATGATAGAGAGCGGGATAAGTGGTGTTGACTTTGTTGCAGCAAACACAGATTCACAAGATTTAGAAATATCAAAAGCAAGTCACAAGATACACTTAGGAGAAAGAGCAACAAAAGGATTAGGAGCGGGAGCAGATCCTGAAAGAGCCAGAGAAGCCGCAGAAGAAGCAAAAGAAAAAATAAGACACATATTAGAAGGAACAGACATGTTGTTCATAACTGCAGGAATGGGTGGGGGAACAGGAACTGGGGCAGCCCCTATCATAGCGGAATTAGCTAAAGAAATAGGGATACTAACTGTTGGAATAGTTACAAAACCATTTTCTTTTGAAGGACCTCAAAGAAAGAAAAATGCTGAAACAGGAATAGAAAATTTGAGAAAACATGTAGATACATTAATTGCCATCCCAAATGATAAATTATTTGAACTACCAAATATGAATATCACTCTAATGAATGCATTTAAAGAAGCAAATAATATCTTAAGGGCAGGAGTAAAAGGGATATCTGAACTAATAACAAAACAAGGATATATAAATTTGGATTTTGCAGATATTAGAGCTATAATGAAAGATTCTGGAGTTGCTATGCTTGGATTTGGAGAAGCAGATGGAGAAAACAGAGCAATAATTGCTACAGAACAAGCTTTAAACAGTCCGTTACTGGAGAAATCAATAGAAGGTTCAAGAAAGATCTTACTAAACATAACTGGTGGACTAGATTTACAGTTAACAGAAATACAAGAAATATCAAATACAATAATAGAAAAAGCAGGTTCAGGAACAGCAAACTTAATATTTGGTACTGTAATTGATGAAGAAACGAATGGAATTAAAGTATCAATCGTTGCAACTGATTTCATTGATAAAAGAACATCAAATATAGGATTGATGTTTGGAAATGAATCGTCAACTGGTTCAACAACATCAACTCAAGAGAGTGGGAAATTAATTGATAGCACATCACAAGATGATGGCTTTGTAGTACCACCATTCTTTAATGAGCATGATTAAAAAGAGTGTTGAAATTGTCTTAGATAAATAAGACTTGATTTTGTTTAACAATTTTGTTAAAATAGATAGTACCCTGCTTTGCCGAATGTGATGCAAGGCTAAAAACCATAGGGAAGGAGAGACGAAATGACTAACTACGAAATTATGTTCATACTTTCTACTCAATTAACAGATGAAGAGAAGAAAGCAAATGTTACTTTAGTAGAAGAAACTCTAGCAAAATCTGGAGCGGAATCAGTTAGTACAGAAATCTGGGGAGATAGAAAATTAGCATATCCAATAGAGAAAAAAGAAAATGGATATTATGTATTGACTACTTTTCAAATGGATGGAACTAAGTTAACTGAAGTAGAAACTAAGTTAAACATTACAGAATCTATACTTAAGTATATGATAGTAAAGAATGACTAATCAAATTTTTAAAAAGGTTATAATATTATAACAAATAAAAGGAGAAATTTTTCAGAGGGGGAAAATTTTATGAATCAAGTTACATTAATTGGAAGGTTAACAAAAGATCCGGAATTGAAGTACACACAAGGAGGAAAAGCATTCTGTAAATTCAATATAGCAGTGACTAGAGAATTTAACAGAGATGAAGCTGATTTCATAGGATGTGTGGCTTGGGACAAAAGGGCAGAAACAATAGCAGAATATTTAAGAAAAGGTAGAAGAATTGCTATTCAAGGAAGATTAAACGTAAGAAGTTATGAACAAAATGGTGAGAACAAATGGATTACAGAAGTTATAGTTGATAAATTTGATTTTATTGACACTAACTCGAATTCGACTGGTGGAAATTATACGCCTCAAAGTGGAACAACTTCTAATAATCAAGGTATTGAAGCAACTTCGTCTACAGAAGATAATGAAGAAATAATCGATGACGATGATTTCCCATTTTAGGGAAAATAATTAGGAGGTGGACATGAAACAAGCTACAGAATTTAAAAGAAGAAAAAGAAGACCAAAAGTTAAGTTCAAAATAGAAGATATAAATTATAAAAATGTTGATTTATTAAAGAATTTTATGAATGACAAAGGTAAAATATCTCCAGCAAGAGTAACTGGACTTGATGCAAAAATTCAAAGAAAAATAGCAAAAGCTATAAAAAGATCTAGACAAATAGCTTTAATGCCATATACAAAAATAGAAAAATAGAACAAAATAAAAAGGATGACTATGTTATCCTTTTTTGTTATAATAGATTAAGAAACCAAAAAAAGGAGGAATTACTATGCAATATACAAAATTAATCTTAGTTTTAATTTTTTCTTTGCTTTTGTTTTCATGTAATTCCAAAACAAAAGATAGAGAAGTACAAGAAAAACCGAAGAGTCAAGAGCAAGTAAAAGCTGAAGCTAAAGATACTCATATTTATAAAAGTAAACTAATTGAAGAACTTAGAGAAAAAATGCTAGAATTTACTGATGCTAAATCTGTTGAAATAAGCGATTCTGAGAATCTAATATTTGAAGGTAAGAACTACTATTTTATAAAAATAAACGATACAGAAAAATATTCTTATCTTATAAATTACTCGGGTTTTAATGTAGAGGGAATGTTATTACGTGTAAATAAAGTAGAAGAAGACAATATGAAAATGATTGAAAAACTAGCAGTAATATTAATTCAATTATCTGATGATAGAATAGATGAAGAACATGCAAGGGCTGTATATATTGATCTTTTAGTAAAATTAGGAGATAATACAGGAAGTAAAGTTACATTAGAAAATGGAATAAACTATGGAATATCAGTGAATAAAAAAGAAGAGTTAGTATTTTTAATACAATAAAGTATAAAAGGTCAACACCCTACATTGGACGTTGACCTTTTAATTTGCATTAGATATACCACATATAATAGTCTTCATCTGCTTTTTGAACTATTCTTCCAGGGATTCCAACAGCAACACTATTTTTTGGAATATCCTTTAAAATAACTGAATTGGCACCTATTTTAGAATCCTCCCCAATCGTAATATTTCCTAATATTTTTGCACCTGCACCCACCGTGACATTATTTTCAAGTGTAGGATGTCTTTTTGTTTTTGTTGAGGCAACACCTCCTAGTGTGACACCATGGAATATTACACAGTTATCTCCAATAATTGCAGTTTCTCCAACAACAATTCCCATGCCATGATCAAAGAAAACTTTTTTTCCTACTTTTGCGCCAGGGTGGATTTCAATACCTGTCATAAATCTAGCGAACTGTGATACAAGTCTAGCTATAAAAAATATCTTGTATTTATAGAAAAAGCTACTTATTTTATAATATATGACAGATTGTAATGATGGATACAGGAAAAAAACTTCAAATTTACTCTTTGCGGCGGGGTCTTTCTCCATTATATTTTCTATTTCATTATTTAGCCATTTAAAAATAGCACTCACCTCTTACTCTATTCTTTGTATTAATTAACTATTTGAACATATCTGTAGAAAGATATTTCTCACCACCATCTGGAGAAATAGTTAGTACAGTTTTACCTTTACCTAATTTTTTTGCTACTTCATATGCAGCAGCAATAGCTGCTCCAGAAGAAATTCCTAAAAATAGACCCTCTTCTTTACTCATTCTATTACCAAATTCAAAAGATTTCTCATTAGAGATTTGAATAATTTCATCAACAATATTACCATCGTATACACCCGGTATGAACCCTGCACCAATTCCTTGAATAACATGTTTACCAGGAGCACCACCAGATAAAACGGCAGATGCCTCAGGTTCAACTGCTATAATTTTGACATCAGATAATTTTTCTTTCAATTTCTTCCCTACTCCAACTATAGTTCCACTTGTTCCAACACCAGCAATAAAAGCATCTAGAGATGGAAAATCTGCTAAGATTTCTTCAGCAGTTGTATCATAGTGTTTCTGAGGGTTAGCATAGTTATTAAACTGTTGTGGTAAAAAATAATTAGAGTTTTCTGAAGCAAGTCTCTCTGCTTCTTCAATTGCACCTTTCATTCCTTTAGCCCCTTCGGTTAATATAAGTTCTGCACCAAATGCTTTTAGTATATTTCTTCTCTCAACACTCATCGTTTCAGGCATTGTAATGACTACTTTGTATCCTTTAGTTCTTCCAATCATCGCTAATGAAATCCCTGTATTACCAGAAGTAGGTTCAATGATAATACTACCTGATTTTAGTTTTCCTTCTTTTTCAGCAGCCTCTATCATTCCTAATGCAGCTCTATCTTTAACACTTCCACCAATGTTATA
>OCVT010001013.1_pt1 | contig 12000 bp, 12 predicted proteins | sample 1539111 | NCBI WGS metagenome assembly OCVT01 (sample SAMEA3991482, study PRJEB22521) | metagenome | biome: anthropogenic terrestrial biome; feature: sewage plant; material: raw primary sludge | place: Sweden | collected 2012-09-26 | reverse complement strand
GTGTGCTCTTCCGATCTAATCTTTTATGATATAACTGATTTGGATTTACTTGAAGATTATCTAAAAATCCATGGTCATACAATTTCAGCTATTGTTACAGAAATCCCAACAAATCCCCTACTTCAAACTGTGGATTTACCTAGATTAAAAAATCTTTGTTTAAAATATAATATTGTTTTAGTAATAGATGCAACTTTTGCAACACCATTTAATCTAGACTTAAAACCTTATGCTGACATTTATGTAGAATCTTTAACAAAATTTGCTTGTGGTAATGCTGATGTTTTAATGGGAGCAATTATTTTAAATGAAAATTCTAAAATATCTATGATTTCACAAGAATTTTTCAAACACGCAGATGAGCCATATATAAAAGATATTCAAAGATTGGCTTATGAGATAAAAAATTATAAAAATAGAATAAAAACCATCTCAAAAAATACAAAAGCTTTAGTTGAATATTTCCAAAAAGCTTCATTTATTGATGAAATTTTTTATTGTTTAAGTTCTAAATATGCTTCAAATTATAAAAAACTTATGATTGATGAAAATTCTTTAACTGGAATAATCTCAGTTACTTTTAAAAAAGATTTCAAAGAAGTTTATGACAAACTAAATTTTGCAAAAGGTCCGAGTCTTGGAACTGAATTTACACTTTTAATGCCATATACGTACTTGGCGCATTATGACTTAGTAACTTCACAAACTGGAAATAAATTTTTAAAAGAGATTGGACTTCCTATAAATCTTCTTCGTATTTCTGTTGGAATTGAAAATATAGAAGATATTATAAAAGAATTTGAAAAAATAAATATCTAAAAAATACTCTAATTTTCCTTTTTAAATAAAAAATCATTGACTTTAATTAATAAATATTTGGTATTATTATTATATGATAATGACAATACTAATTAAAAAGGTAAAAATTCAATGTTTGGACACGTATCTAAAAATCAACTTAAGTTAATTGACGAGTATTTCCAACAATATATTGAGTTTACTCAATATAAACAGAATAATTTCAATTATATTGAAAAAACTGGTAACAAAGAGCTTGATGCTCTCTTTTCTAAATGGAATGAAAAGATAAAAGAAACTGATAGTGCAATAAAATCAGACATAAATGTAATTGGTGAGATAGTATTAACAACAGATAAAGTAAATCAAGGTATTTTTAGATGTAGGATTAAATCAAATACAAAAAATCCAATGATTTTCACACTTAAAAAAACACTAAATCAAATGCTTGATTCACTTGAAGATAAGATGATTAAATTAGAATCAACTTTACAATCTTATGCAACTGATGATTTCAGACCTAAAATAGATATTGACCCAATATTAAAAGCTAGAATGCTTTCTGTAATGACAAGTATTAATACTCTTGGAAAATCTTTAAGTTCTAATGCAAAAGATAATTTAAATACTGGAGAAAGTTTACAACAAAGTTCTCATAAAATGAATATTTCAATGAATAATTTAGCCACTAAAGCTAATGAACAAGCCGCTTCACTTGAAGAAACAGCAGCAGCCGTTGAAGAAATTACTTCAATTACAAGAAATAATACGATTAACGCTTCAAAAATGTCAGAACTTGGACAAAATGTTAAAAAATCAGTTTTTGATGGTCAAGTTTTAGCAAAACAAACAGGTTCTTCAATGGAAGAAATTCATAAAAAAGTTGCTGCAATAACAGAAGCTATAAATATTATTGATCAAATAGCATTTCAAACAAATATTCTTTCACTAAATGCAGCCGTTGAAGCAGCAACTGCAGGAGAAGCTGGGCGTGGATTTGCTGTTGTTGCTGCTGAAGTGCGAAATCTTGCAAATAGAAGTGCTGATGCTGCAAAAGAGATTAAAAGTCTTGTCGAAGATGCAAATCTAAAAGCTAAACAAGGAAAAGACATATCAGATTCAATGATTAGTGGTTATGAAAAATTAAATGAAATTATTTCAGAAACTATTCATATAATTGAAGATGTAAGTTCTGCTTCAAAAGAGCAAATGCTTGGAATTGAACAAATTAATGATGCAATATCATTACTTGATAGAGTAACTCAAGAAAATGCAAATGAAGCAAATCAAACAACACAAATATCTACAGATGTTGAATCATTAGCTAAACAATTAGTAAATGATGCAAATAATAAAAAATTTAACTAAGGGAAATAATTATGTCAGCAGGACAAGAAACAATATTAGATGATTATGCATTTTTAGTTAGTGAAACTGATGCAAAAGGAAATATCCTTTTTGCAAATGAAGATTTTTGTAAAATTGCAGAATATACAATAGATGAATTAATTGGGAAACCACATAATATGGTAAGACATAAAGATATGCCAAAATTGGCATTTAAATCTTTATGGGACACTGTACAAAAAAATGAAATTTGGACTGGGTATGTAAAAAATGCAACTAAAACTGGTGGATATTACTGGGTATTTGCAACAGTTTATCCCTTTGAATCTTGTGATGGAGGAAAAGGTTATCTTTCTTGTAGAAGAAAAGCTTCAACTGAAGAAATTGATGCAGCTGTTAAGTTATATCGTACTATGAAATAAAAATTTAATATTTAGAAAAAAAGATTATAATAAACATATTAAATAATCAAAAGGTAAAAGATGATTAGTTCAAATGTTACAGTAGATTTACAAAAGCTAGAAAAACTTTTAAATAAAGTTGGTGATTTAGTAATTACAAACTCAATGATGTCTCAAAGTGTTGAAAACTTACCAAATAGTGAAGAGAAAAAAAATCTACTTGAAAAAATCAATCTTTTTCAAAGATATATTGTTGAATTACAAGATTATGCAACAGACATAAGAATGATAAAATTCGAAAGTATGTACACAATTTATAATGATATTATTCAAGAAATATTACCAGCAAATAAATCAATTAAATTACAAATAGTTGGTGGAGAAACTAAAGTAGATAAATCTTTGGTTGAACATTTAGATTTATCTATTAAAACTTTGATTACAAATAGTGTTCTTTATGGAATAGAAACAAAAGAAGAAAGAATAGCAAAAGATAAAAATCCAGAAGCCACTATAAAAATAATCGCTCAACAGCTAAATGGACAAATGTCATTTTGTATAGAAGATGATGGAATAGGATTTGATAAAGATGAACTGGATTTTGAAGAAGAGTTCCCTAAAATCACAGAAGATAATCAACTAAAGAATGTTTATACAATCAAAGAAAATGTAGAAAAATTAAATGGAAATATAGAAATAAAAAGTGATATAGAAAAAGGTTTTTCTTTTACTATAACAGTTCCTTTAACTCACTCTATTTTAGATGGTTTAAATATAAAAATTGGAGATAATATTTTTATTTTACCAACTTCATCAATAGTTGAATCAATTCAACCTACACATGAGATGATAAAACTAGTAGGCGATGGAAGTTCAGCTTTACTTATGTTAAGGGATGAGTTTATACCAATAATTAGATTATATGAATTTTTACATATTGTTCCAAAAACACAAGATTTAAGCCAAGGTATTTTAATAATCGTAAAATCAGGAACACAAAAAGCAGCCTTTTTTATAGATGAATTTTTACAGCAACAACAAGTAGTTTTAAAAGCAATAGAAACCAACTTTAAAAAAGTTGATAGTGTTGCAGGAGCAACGGTAAGAGGTGATGGAAGCATTGGTATTATTATTGATGTTAAAAGTATTATTGAAAATTCATAATTCTAATATTGCATAAATGGTCATAAAAAGTTAAACAATATATCACAATTTTATATTTACAAACAGTCTTCCTACTAATTTTCTGAATGTAAGTTTTATGTTTAACTAGAATTTGACCATTTTTATCAATATAAACTTTTATTTGTAAAATAGCAATTATCCAGAAATGCTCCATTTAAAAGATAAACTATCGTTAAAATTATTATTACTAAAATAAAAACTCCTAAAATATATCCATTTTTTGAAAAACTTCTAAAAATATTTCTATCTTTAAATTTTTTTGTTATTAGTGATGTTTTATTAAACTTTAGCATTACACTCTCACAAGCACTTTCGCAAAGTCCACATTGAACGCATCTTATATCAAAACCAGCTTTTATATCAAGTTCATCAATTGGGCAAACTTTTACACATTTATCACAGTCTATACAACTATTTTTATCAAAAAACTCAAAAGTTTGTTTCTCTTCTTGAGGCAAAATAGCACTTATAAAAAAATAAGGGCATAAAATTGAACAATACCAACCCCTAAAAACTAAAAAAATACTTGTAAATAAAGTAGTTAAAATTCCAACAAAAATCGAAGCCATATCAAATTTCATAAAATTTAAAAATAAATCAATTGCTGAAGTAAAATATGAAATAGTTGAAAATGCTAAAATAAAAGCAAAAAATAAAATTGCAAAAAAAAGAATAAAAGGATTTTTGAGTTGTGAAGTAATAAAAGTTGCAAGGGATGAAGGACAGAAATATCCACAAAAAAACCTTGAAATAGTAAAATTCAATCCTAATAATAATCCAATAAACAAAGTAATTACAATATAAATAAGTTGATGAGTAGAAGCTTCAAAAGCAATAAATAAAAACTCAAATCTATGAAACTCAAAATTAAACATCAATAAATGAATATTATTAAAACTCATCCAAGGAAATAAAACATATAAAAAAAATGTTATAAGTAAAGTTGGCGCTAAAACCTGTTTTTTTGCCATAAATCTATCCTTTGTTCAGGTGGTAATGTACCATTTTCATATAAACCATTTTTCAAATTGGTAATTAAATTACTAAGTAAGTCCTTATTAAAAGAGTTATATTTTTTTACAACTTTTAACTCTTTATCAAAAACCAAAATATAAGGAACACTTTGATTTACTCCAAACTCTTTTGCACTGTTTTGAGTAATTGAAATTAACTCTAGATTGCTATTTTTAGAGATTGTGGAAGGAATTTCTTCATCAACAAAAAGTAATGTAATAAAAACTCCATTATTCTTTTGAGCCAAAGAGAGTAAATAATCATTTGTTTTTTGACATACAGGACACCAAGAAGTTACAAAAGCAACAACATTTATTTTATTTTTATCTAAATTCTCAATTAAAAAAGGAGCAGCATTTGCCACTCCTTTTAAAAATAGAATTAAAAATAAAAGTCTAAAAACTTTTATCATTTAACCTCTTTCATTTGTAAAATCCAAGAAACTAATTTTTTAGCTTCATCTGGTGATACATCTTGTGCTGGCATGGGAATAACATCATATTTATTCTGGATTCCATTCATAATACTTTTTATTAAAGTAGCTTCATCACTGCCTTTTAAAGCAACCTCTTTATATGAAGGACCTACAAGTTTTACATCAATACTGTGACAAGATAAACAACCTTTCGATTCAGCTAAAGTAGCTGGTTTATTTAAGTCAAGTGCTGGTTTATTTGCTAACTCTTCTTTATGTTTTTTATATTCAGCAATAGAAGCATTCATAAATTCAGATGTAGCTTCTGCTTGAAGAGCAAGTGGTTCTGCAAATGATACAACTCTAACACCTTCTCTTGTTGTCGCCATTAAAAAAATTGATAACAAGACAAGCGCTATAACTCTAAAAGCTGATTGAGGAGTTACAACCTCATCTTTGAATTTACTTAATACAAATAAAAATGCAATAATCAATAATATTGAAGAGATAAATGGTAAATAAATAAATCCTGTATGCATCAATGCTTCACTTATTCTTGCAGTAAACACAAATGGCAATAAAGGTAACACAACAATATTTAAAGGAGTTGCAAGTAAAAACCATTTTTTACCTTGGCTAATTGCAATTTTTCCTATTTCAGTATCACCTCTTTTTACCCATCTAGCTCCAATAAATATCATAACAACACCTGTTGCCATAAATGCTGTTAAAAAGAAATTTAAAAGTCTAAACCCAGTAACAGGAGTAAACATAATGTCCCAAATATTATTTATACTTGCAAATAATTCTGGTTGCATATATAAATTTGTCATTGACATAAACACAAATGGCAATGTAAAAAATGCTAATACCGCAGATATTCCAATTGTTATATGAAAACCTTTATGATTTTGCAAAGCATGCCAAGAAAATTTATAAGCATAAGAAAGTAAGAACGCAATAATATTTCCATAAATAATATGTAAAATATGTGGACTAACTTTTAAAATTGCTGTATAAAAAAATCCAGTAAAAAGTACAGAAATTACAAGTAATGGAGCAACTCCCCATAAAGCACCCATATTTTCTGAAACTGTTGTGTAGTTTGTCATTCTATAGGCAAACTTGTCATAATTTGAATCTTTTTTAAATACTCCCATAATATTATAAATAACAGAAGCAGTTGAAGCTCCAATTAACATATAAATAAAACAGATATGAACAACAAAAACTATAATTCCTAAAATACTAAAAAACTCTAAAGGAAGCCCTAAAGTTGGTGTAATTAATGGAATATCAAATGGTAATTTCCAATTCATTTTATAACTCCTTTAGCATTTAAAGATTTAAGATAAGCTGCTAGTGCATCTTTTTCAGCATCAGTTCCAACAAATGGAGGCATATATGGAGTTCCACCACCTGGAAGATTATTTAATCTATTTCTAATTGCATCATGCGACCAACCTGTTGTTAAACCTTTTAGTCCATTGATACCATTTTCAGTATGACAGATTCTACACTCAATTTGATAAATAGATTTTCCAACTTCTAAAATATTTGATTTATCTTCATTTACTACTTTTTTATTTTCATCTAAGAAAACCGCATGTTTTAAAATTCCCACTTTATTTAAATATGGAACATCTGTTGTTCTAATTCCATTTGAATACATATAGTTATAAATTAAAAATGGTTTTCGTATAAACTCTCTTACTCTTTCTTCATATCCCCAAAGAATTAAAAATCCTGCAACCATTAAACTAGCTGCTAAATAAGGCATTCTTTTTGGTGAAAAATAGGCAATAATAGTTGTTACAACTATTGAGCCACCAACTCCAATAGCCATTAGATACATTAAATCAAATCTATCTTCAAAAGCTCTTGTCATTACAGCTGTTGGAATCATAGCAAGCGCAGCTGCTGGGATTTCTGTGTAATACCAATAACCAAAAATTGCACTTAAAGGAACAGTTATCATCATGATTCCTGCTAAAAACTTAACAAGTCTAGCTTTTGCTTCTTTATCTTCTTCATTTTTTGAAAAAGTTGCAATTATCCAAGTCCACATAATTGCAAGAGCTGATGCAAATGCAATAGATGTAAATGTTCTAAATGCAAGTGAAGGCCACCAAGTTGGATTAAATAAAGCGTTGTTGTAGTTTACGTTCCCAGGATAAACTTCAGGGTCAACCCAAGGTTGTCCATCAAAATTTGGAGTAAGCATAAATGCTAAAATAGCTGTAATAATAGCCATTGTTAACCAAGAAGAAATGGCATAATAAACACCGATTCTTACAGTTTTTGCTCTTCCTTCAACACTTGTTTGATTTTTCTTCCAACTCATAAATAGTAAAAGTAAAAGTACAACTTCAAAGTTAAATACAATCCACTCTATAAACCATTTCCAAAAAAACACTCTAATTAATCCACCAATAGCATTTGGACTTAAAATATTCGCATGTATCCACATACCAACACCTGTTAATGCTCCAACTGAAGTAGAAATAATAAAGAAAACCATAACAACTTTAAACGTTAAGTTATACGCAGCCATATCGTTCTTTTTATTTGCCCACCAAGCCATTGCAGCAAGTACAACAGATCCTCCAACAGCACCTCCATGAGATACAAAAACATGTATAATCGCATTTATTGCCATTAACATTCTTTGACCTATAAAAGGCATCTCAAAAATGGGGTAATCAAACATACCCAAATCCTCCCTATATTTTTATTTGCTTGTGCAGATGCTATTTTAATGCTACTTTGTTAATTGTTCGTTTGTAATTTTTTATTATTTTAAGAGGATTAAGAAGTTTATTTAATATTTATTTTGTAGCCATTTACTCGGCTTGAGCTTATAATATCATTACCTAAGAGTTGTCTAATTTTATGAATATGAAAACGAATTACTCCCATTTTAGAGTTGCTATTTGCAGGATATGCACCTTTTTCTAAATTTTGTGTTGAAACATAATCTCCTTTGAATTTTAATAAATAATCTAAAATCAATAAAGCTTTATCTCCTAAAATTATTTCATCTTTATTTTTTAATACTTTTTTGCTAAAAATTTCATATTTAGTATTTTCTTTTAATACAATAGAGTCTGTATATACATTATATTGTCTTCTAATTAAAGCTTTTATTCTTAAGAGTATTTCTTCTTCATCTATATTTTTAATTACACACTCATCACAACCAGATAAAAAAGAGGGTTTGATTATATTTTGAATTGATGCAATTACCATTTTCATAGTAATATCTTTATAATCATTTAATAACTGTATTAATTGAAATCTGGGAAGTGATTTCTCATTAATATTTATTAAATACAAATCATATAAGTTATTATAAATACACTCTAAAAATTCACTATTATTAGAGCAAATATCCACATAAAAATCATTACTTTTTAAAATTTCAATAATTTGAGATATTGAACTATCATTACTTTCTAAAACTAAAATTCTTACTGCTTTCAATGTTTTCTCCAATTTTACGATTAAAGTATTTTAGAGAAAATCTATTAATTATCTGTTAGTTAAACAAGATATAATTCCTAAATTTAATTAAAGATTTAAAATGATAAAACAGGCACAAAAACATAATATTACAAATATATCAACACTTATTTTAGATGCAATTCATAATATTGCAAATACACTAACTGGAGAAAATGAAAAATCAAAAATATTAGAAACTTTGGATAAATATATAACTATGGATACAAATAGATTAAGTTATAAAAATATCTGGATTTATGAAAAAGAAAATCAAACAGTAGGATTAATCCTTGCTTATAATTCAAATGATGTAAAAAAGTTAGATGCACCAATTTTAAAACATCTTTCTTCTAAAAATATTTTTAGAGATTCTTTTGATAAAGAGTGTTTTGAAGATGAATTTTATATTGATACAGTTAGTGTTTCTGAAGAGTTTCAAGGAAAAGGTATTGCAAAAGAGTTTTTTGCATTTATTGAAAAAGAGGCTAAAAATGTAGGATTTGAAAAAGTTTCACTTTTAGTGGATTTCAAAAATCCAAAAGCACTTGCTTTATATAAAAAAATAGGATTTAAAAAAAATACTATTTTAGAAGTATCAAACCATCAATATCATCATATGATAAAGATAATTTGATAAACAAAACTTAGAATTTATTAGCATTTAGAAAAAGTAATAATCCCAAAATAAACATAAAAATTGGAGAAGCAATTTCTAAAATATTTACAAATTTTGCCGATTTTTGAGAAGCTTTATTTAAAGAAACTCCTAAAAATGAAGAAACAAAAAGGACAAAAGCCATACCTAGACTTATACTAATACTTGCAAGTATTACAGCAAAATACGTTTTTAATAAAAAGGCATAAACAAAAAGTAGAACAGTCCCTGGGCAAGGAATAATTCCAGCAGTTAATATAAAAATTAAATCTTGTTTTTTACTCCTAATTGGAATAATTACAGGTTTATTCGAAACTGCTTTTACAAAATTCATATTTGAAGAAACTGCTGTAAAATTAGTAGTTTTTAAATCCACACTACAACAACAAGAGCATGATTTTTTACTTAGTTTTCTATATAAAATATATAAAGCTAAAAACATAATAATCAAAGCTGAAAAACTTGTAATATATAAAATCGAATCTTCCATAAATCTATTTAAAACACTTTGTAAAATAAAAACAGAAAATAATACTATTGCTAAAGCTCCAAGTATATGAATAAAAGCCGTAACTAAAGAGATAACAAAAGCTTCAAAGAAAGAGCTTTTTTGAGAGCTAAAATATGAAAATGCCAAAGCTTTTCCATGACCTGGTCCAAAAGCATGAATAACCCCATAAATAAATGAAGCCATAAGTAAAAAAACTAAAGCTAAATAGTCACCATTTTGTACATCAGTTAAATATTTTTTTATATTATTTGTAAATTTTTCTAATATTGTTGGAGTTTTTTCAGCAATTTTTTCTTCTTTAATTTCTTTGCTTTCTATTTTTTCTTCAACTATTTCTTCTTTAGTATTCTCCTGTTTTGATATTAAAGTTGGTGCATCAATTAAAAAACTAACATCATTCATATTTGTAGTTTTTGAAATTTTATAAGGAATATACATTAATTGCTTTTTATCAGCAAATACAATATCAAAATAATTTTGCTCATCTATAATTTTAATATATAAAATATTTTTATCATAAATTTTATAGTTCAAATCAATATTATATTCAAAACTCAAAGTTGAGTTTTTATAACTCATTTTGTAATCTTTAATTTCAAAAAAGTTTGATTTTTCATTTATTTGTTTGTCATAAGAAATAGAAGTTATAAAATTCTTTGGTTTTAAGTAATCAGTTAAAGCAGTTTCAATGATAGCTAACTCTTTTTCATCAAAAGTTGCATTTAAATTTGTATCATATATTTGTAATAATTCTTTTGTAAATTCATTTGCAAAAACCCAATTTACTTTTAGTGTTTTAATATTTTCTTTATCTGCTTTTATTTGAATTGAAACATGTGTTTTTGGTGTATAAATAGAACACAAAGAGCATCCAAAAAGGATGCTCTTTAAAAATAATAATATTAAAAAATATCTTATCATTTATAGCTATTTGCTATTTGGTTTGCAGTATCTAACATACTTTCTTTCCAATTACCAGAGATTGGATCAATCGCAATTACATTAGCATTGATATTTTTAGAAATTGTTTTAGCACTTTTTTGTGAAAATTGTGGAGCTACAAAAACAATTTTTATATCATGTTTTTTTGCTTCTTCAATTAATTCAACTAATTCATTTGGTTTTGGCTCTTTTCCTTCTATTTCAATAGAAATTTGCTCCAAATCATATCTTTTTGCAAAATATCCCCAAGATGGATGAAATACCATAAATGCTTTATCTTTATATGGACTCAAAATCGTTTTAATATTTTCATCCAAAGTATCCAACTCTTTTATAAATTCTTCATAATTTGTTTTATAAAAATCACTGTTATGTGAATCAATTTCAACCATTGCTTCATAAATATTTTTTGCTTGAATTTTAACTAAAAGAGGATCTAACCAAACATGTGGATCGAAACCTGAATGATCATGCTCATCATGTTTTGCATCTACATTAGCTTCATCATGATGATTATGTTCTTCCATTTGTATTTTCTCAATTCCTTTTGTAGTATCTACAAATAGAGTATTTTTAGCATTTTGTTTAAACTTATCCATCCAAGCTTGTTCAAAAGGATCTCCTACAAGAAAGTAAGCTTTTGAATTAACTAAAGATTTCATTTGAGATGGTTTTGGCTCATAATTATGAGGTGAACTTCCTGGTTTTACCATAACATTTATTTCAAATTTATCTTTTACTATTTTTTCTACAAAATATTTTTGAGGTAAAATATTAACTGTTATTTCTGGTTTTGAAGCATTTAAAAGTGTAAAAAATGCAATACATAAAAACAATATTTTTTTCAAAATCAACTCCTATTTTATTTCTGCAACTTAGTTGCGATTTTGGAATTCTAATTAATTTATTCTTTAATGCAACTTAGTTGTAAAACTGATTTTAAATATAAATTGCTATAATAAATACCATGGATAAAATAAATAACTTAACAGACATTACAAATATCAAGCTAACAAGTGCTAGAAAATCAATTCTAGAAATCATGATTAATTCAAATAAACCCTTGTCATACGAAGATATGAAAGATTTAATTTCTATGGATAAGGCTACTTTTTATAGAAATATCACAATTTTTGAAGAAGAAAATATTATTAGTTCTTTTGAATCAAATGATAAAAAAAGATACTTTGAAATCAAAAAAACTCAACATTCACATTTCATTTGTTCA
>OCVT010001003.1_pt1 | contig 12035 bp, 10 predicted proteins | sample 1539111 | NCBI WGS metagenome assembly OCVT01 (sample SAMEA3991482, study PRJEB22521) | metagenome | biome: anthropogenic terrestrial biome; feature: sewage plant; material: raw primary sludge | place: Sweden | collected 2012-09-26 | reverse complement strand
AGGCCCCGCCGCCCACGCTCCCCGTGCCGCCGCTGCCGCCATTTACCCTGGTGCGCAGCGCCCGGCGCAGCCTGGGCCTGGAGATCAGCGCCAGCAAGGGGCTGGTCGTGCGCGCCCCGCTGCGCGCCAGTGAGCGGCAAATTCAGGCCCTGCTGCACGCAAAAGCCGGGTGGATTCGCAGCAAGCTCAGCCTGGTGCAAGAGCGCCAGGAAGCCCAAGTACAGATTGATTGGCACCACCGCACCACCCTGCCCTTTTTGGGCGGCCAATTGCAATTGGAGCTGCACCCCAGCGCCCCGCGCGAAGGCTTGCTGGTGGCCGTAGCGGCCCAGCGCTGGGTGCTGCACCTGCCCTGCGCGGCCGATGCCAGCGCAGCGACCATCCGCAATACCGCTTGGGCCTGGTGGCTGGGCCAAGCCCGCAGCATGTTCACCGAGCGCTTGCAGCATTACGCCCCGGCCTTGGGCGTGGCCTGGCGCAGCCTGCGCCTGACCAATGCCCGCACCCGCTGGGGCAGCGCCAAGCGCGATGGCAGCCTGATGCTCAACGCCAAGCTGCTGCATTACCCCCTGCCGGTGGTGGATTACGTGGTGGTGCATGAGCTGGCCCACCTGCACGAGATGAACCACAGCCCGCGCTTTTGGGCCTGGGTGGCGCAAGCCTGCCCGGATTACTTGGCGCTGCGGGCCGCCTTGAAGGCCCAGGCTGCGCCACTTTGGTAAAAACAATAGCTGTTTGCGCTTTATTCACAATGTTTTTTGATTATTTAATGCAAAAAACATGAATTTATAAGCGCTACCAGCTCTTGAAACAATAGTTTTACCAGCGCGGTGTCTGGCTGCGCCAGCTGCTGATCAGGCGCAGCAAGGTGCGGTTGATGGTCTCCAGGTGCATGCCGTGCTGCTCGCACAGGTCGCGCACGGCTTCGGCACCGGTTTCGTTTTCCAGGGCAATGGCCATTTCCAGGCTGGAGGCGTACGGCCCCTCTTGGCGCAGCGCGGCATCGGGGATGCGTTCGGACAGGGGCAGGCGGGCCAGGCTGTCTTCCAGGGGTTCGTCCAAGATGTCGTCCAGCCGGGAGAACAGGCCGCACAAATAGACTTCGCTGCGCAGCTCTTGGCTGACCCCGGCATCCAGCAGCAGCGAGGTGAGCTGCGCCCGCTGCACCATGGACTGGCGCACGGGCTGCAAATCGGGCTCTTCGCAGGCGTGCAGCAGCAAATTGCCCAGCCACTTTTGCAAGGGGCTGTAGCCCAGCAGCACCAGGGCGCGGCGCAGTGAGTCAATGGGCTGGCGTGCGCCCAGCGCGGCGGAGTTGGCAAACAGCATCAGGCGGTAGGCCAGCAGGGGGTCTTCGCTCAGGATTTCTTCAAACGTATCGAGCGGCTGGTCGGCATCGACCGCCTTCATCAGCCGCAGCACATGGGCGTGCGAGGGGTTCAGAACTTTGGCCCCGCGCAGGTTGAACAGCACATCCTCATCGGGCCAGCCCACCACGGCGCTGGCCTGGTAGCGGTCAAAGCAGCAGCGCAGCATGGTTTGGCTGTGCAGGTCTTCGTACATTTGCCGCTCCAGCAGGAAGGCGCATTCTTCGGGCGGCGGTGGGGTGCGCAAAAATTCCAACGCATCCTGCGGGTGGATGCTCAACAGCCCACTGGTGAACAGGTTGGCCACCTCGGCACTGGGCAGGGCATCGCGCTTGCCGCGCCAGATCAGGCGCACATTTTTGCGGGCCGCGTTTTGCACGTAGGCCAACAAGCTGGCATCCCACTGCAGCCACTCGCCGCGCACTTCCAGCGCCCAAAACGGGCTGTCATGGATGCGCACCAGCAGGTTTTTCAGCAGCGCCGGGGATTGCGGCGAGAGCAGCACCCGGGGGGCGGTGGGGCTCCAGGTTTGCTCCAGGGTGCGCAAAAAGTGGGCCACATCGACCGGCTCATCGGTGCTGTCGTGCAAAAACAATTGCACGCCGGCCAGCTGGCGGTCGCTGCTCCACATCGGGCGGTAGCCCATGACCAGGACGTTCAAAGCGTATTGCACGGCAGACTTTCAAATGAATAGCTGCTAACGCTTGACCAATAAGCGTTAGGGCCGGATTTTCATCAAAATTTTAAGAAATATAGTTCAACAGCGAGAGCTTTTGAATCGACGCATACGACTGCAGCGCCGCCGAGACGGCCGTTTGCTGGGTCTGCATTTGCGCAATCGCCCGCACCATGCCTTCGGCATCGTACTGCTCGGCGGCCACGCGCTGGGCTTCGGTTTGTTCCTCGCGCACCAGCAAGGTGTTGCCCATGCGTTCTGCTTGGTTGAGCAGGTCACCGGCCAGCCCGGTGACGGTGGAGATGCGGTTCATCGCCGTGTCCAGCTCGGTGAGCGACTGGGTGATGCCGTGCGCCAGCGTGCCGTAGGCGGTGCTGCCATCGGGGTTGGCGTTGTCGCGCACGGCGGCAATGGCGCGGTCCAGCGCCTCGAAGGTGGAAATCGTGGTGCTGGGCTTGATGGTGAAGCCATCGCCGGCCACGGGCTGGCCTTTGATGACCACGTCCATGCCGGCCACGCTGATGGCGGCCCCTTCTTTGTAGGGGCTCCAGGTGGCACCGCCATCGGTGGTGTATTCCAGCACCCCGGCGTTGTCCTGGAAGGTGATTTCAATCGGCGTTGTCACTGCCGCAGCCACTGCCGGGTCTTTGATCACGCCAATATCGGCGTGGGCCTTGCCTTGGTTGGGCGTGCCTGCGGCGTGCGAATAGGGGTCAATCTCCAGCACGCCGTTGCCGGTTTTGCCACTGAAAAATGCCAGTACGCCGTTGAGCGAATTGGCAATGTGAAACTCGCCACTGTTGGGCTGGCCCGATTGAATGCCTTCTTCGTCGTTGGGGAAGGGCAGGCCGGTTTTTGTGTCCAGCCCGCGAAACAGCGGCAGGCCGTTGCTGTCCACGCGGTTGGCGTATTTGGCAATTTGCTCGCGCAGGCTGGTCAGTTGCTCCACCAGGGTGTCGCGCTGCACTTGGTTGTACACGCCGCTGCCGGCATTGACCATCAGGGCGCGGAAGGATTGCAGGGCATCCATGGTTTCGCGCAGCGTCGATTCGCCGTATTCGATCGTGGCTTTTTGCGCATCCAGCCCGCGCTGGTCACTGGCAATGCGCTCCAGGCGGTTGCGGGCGCGCTCGGCCTGGGCGGCGGCCACGGGGTCGTCGCTGGGACGAATCACGCGCATGCCGGCCGAGGTGTGCTCCATCTGGCTGGCCAGCTCGTTTTGCTGGCGGTTGATGTTGTTGATGGTGCGGTCGTACATATTGGCCGTACCCAGGCGGGAAATCGACATGGCAAAGACTCCTTAACTTAGCGTGCGCATCAGCGGCCCACAGCGTTCAACACGCTGTCGAACAGGCTTTGCGCAATTTGAATCACTTTGGATGAGGCCTGGTAGGCCTGTTGGTACTGCAGCAGGCGGGCGGCCTCTTCGTCCAGGTTCACCCCGGAAACCGCTGTGCGGTCCATTTCCAGGTTTTTCGCCACGGTGGACGAGAGCTTTTCCGCCAGCTGCACGCTTTGCGTGCGCGTGCCCACCACGGCCATGGCGGCAGAAAAACCATCGCTCAGGGTGGTGCCCTCGTCAAACACTTTCTTGTCACGCAGGTCCAAAAACGCCCCGGCGTTGCCAGCGTTCAGGCGAAAGGCTTCGCCAAAATCCAGGGCATTGGCCACGTCCACCGTATCGCCGGCGGCGGGGGTGCCGGTCAGGGTGATGCTCCAGCCGTTGATGGTGATCGGCTGGCCAGGGGTGTAGTCCATCGGGGCGGAGGCAGCACTCCAGGTGCTGCTCAGGTGGTCATAGATTTGGTAGGTAACCTGACCCGCACCGTCAAAGGTCAGGCGCACCGGGTCTTGCGCAGCAGGAATGCCGGTGAAGTCGTTGGCCCCCAGCTGGGTCAATTGCAGCTTGCCGGTGTTGTTTTTATTGATATTGGCCGTAAGCGCACTGGCTGCGGCCAATTCGTCCGGGTTGTGTACCAGGGCTTCGATCTCGCTGGCCGCCGTGCTGAAAGGCTTGAACAACATGCTGTTGCCACTGACCGCTGCCGCCAAGGTGGCTGCCGGCACGATAAAGCGCAGGCCATCGGCATCAAAACCTGTGGCCAGATTGCCCATGTTCAAAGGCGGGGTGGAGGTGGCGTTGAACACCTTGCCGTCTGACATGCGCGTGAGCACCGGGGCCACGGGCGAGCCTTCAAAAATCAAGCGGTATTCCGAGGGCTTGAGCTGGCTGGCATCCATCACCTGGGTGGTGGCGGCCCCTGGGCCAATATTGCTGTAGCCGGTGATGTTGCCGTAGCCGGTGCTGGTGGTGGGCAGGCTGAACAAGGCCCCGCCTTGCTGCCCGTTCAGGGTCAGGCCACGCTGGTTTTGCAGGTTCAGCTCGTGCCCGATGGTCATGGCCAGGCGGCCCAGCAGGTTGCGCCCTTCGGCCAGGTCTTCGTTGCGAAATTTCAGCAGCCCAGCAATTTCACCACCGCCGACCATGGCCGCCGTCAGCTCTAGCTGTTGCCCGCCGGGCTGGCTAAAGTACAGCGCCATGCGCTGGCTGCCAGGGTATTCCTTGGTTTCTTCCACGCTCAGCTGCCCGCTGTTGATGCCCAGCACCAGCGCCTGGCTGCCCCCGACAAACAGGCTGATGCTGCCGTCGTCGGCCGCCACCTGGGTGGTTTGCACGTACTGGTTGATTTCGCGGATCACCTGGTCGCGGGCATCGAGCAAATCATTGGGCTGGTGGCCGGTGGCCAGGGCGCGGCTGATTTCATTGTTCAGGCGGGCCACTTGGCTGGCTTTGTCATTCACCAGCAGCGCGTTGTTGCGCAGTTGCTGCGCGGTGGAGTAGTCCTGCTCTTCGAGCATGTTGGAGGCCGCGTGAAAGCGCGCCGCCAGCTCGCTCATGCGGGTGAGCACCACGTTGCGCCCCGTGGCATCCGAGGGGGCGGCCTGCACATCGACAAAGGCGTTCATCATGTTGGTGACGGCCGCGCCCAGGCTGCCATCGCCGCCTTTGAACACGTCTTGCATTTGCATCAGGCCTTGCAGGCGGCTGGTATCGGCCGCATGGATGGCGTTGGCAGCGTTGGATTGGCGGTTGAGCAAGGCGCTGTAGTTGCGCATCACCGTGGCCACCTGCACGCCTTTGCCAATAAAGCCGTTGCCCATGTTTTGCCCGTGCAAGGCATTGGTATAGACGGTTTGGCGCGAGTAACCGGGGGTATTGACGTTGGCAATGTTGTGGCCAACGGTGGTCAGGGCTTGCTGATTGGCGTTCAGGGCGGATACGCCGACATTCATGAGGCTCATAACGGCTGCTCTTTCTTCATTTCTGCAAAATTTTTAAAAAATATTCACGCCTGGTTGCCCCGCTGCACGGCCTGGGCGCTTTCAATGGCCCGCGACAGCTTGTTGGCGTATTGCGGATCGGTGGCATAGCCCGCTTTTTGCAAAGCAGTGGCGTAATCTTTGGCGTTGCCGGTGGCCTGCATGGCGTTGGCATAGCGCGGGTTTTGGCTGATCAGGCGGGCGTAGTCGCGGAAGGACTCTTCGTACGAGTCGTAGGCGCGGAACTTGGCCTTGACTTTGCGGGCCTCGCCGTTGATGTATTCGGTGGTGGTGATCTCGGCCACCTTGCCCGTCCAGCCACCCGTGGCCTTGATGCCAAACAGGTTGAAGGAGTTGGCCCCGCCGGCACCGCGAATTTCGCTTTGGCCCCAGCCGGTTTCGTGCCCGGCCTGGCCAATCATGTAGTGCGCCGGGATGCCGCTTTCGCGGGCCACGCGCTGGGCGGCGGCCTGGTGGCCTTTGACAAAATTCTCGCGCCCTTTGGGCGAGGGGGCGTAGGCATCCAGCGCCTGGGCGTTGGCCGCCGTGCCCAGCATGCCCGCGCTTTGCGCCCACTGGGTAAAGCGGCCGCTGCGGCTGGCAAAGTTCACGGTGGAGGGGATGGAAAAGCCGCCGCGCTCCACGCCGCCAATGGGCTGCTGCAGCCCGGCGAGCGCTTCTTTTTCATCCACCCCCATGGAGCGGGCAATTTGCGCGGTGATCGAAGCGCTCAAGCCCCCCGGCAGCCCGGCCATGCTGACGGACAGCTGCTGGTCGTACATGTCGCGGGCCAGGTCGCCCCCGCCGCCTTCTTGGTCGATCAGGCCGCTTTTCATGGTGGCCTGGCGCATGCTTTTGATCATCTCGCGCATGAAGAGCGATTCGAGCTGCTTGGCCGCTTCGCGTGCGGCTTGGGGGGTTTTGTTGGTGGCCTCGTTTTTCAGACCGTTGAGCGAATTGACATCCCCGGCCAGGGCATTGCTGGCGCTATAGCCCAAAATTTGACTGCTCATAACACCTCCAACTCTGCCTCCAAAGCCCCGGCGGCTTTGAGCGCTTGCAATATGGCCAGTAAATCCTGGGGCGTGGCCCCCAGGGCGTTGAGCGAGCGCACCACATCGGCCAGATTGGCCGACGAGGGCACGTTCACGATGCTGCCCGGCTCTTGGGTGACCTGGATATTGGCTTTTTCGCGCACCACGGTTTCCCCTTGCGAGAAGGCATTGGGCTGGCTGATGACCGGGGTGGAATCAATGGTGATGGCCAGATTGCCGTGGGCAATGGCGCTGGGCTTCAAACTCACGGCCTGGTTCATGACGATGGAGCCGGTGCGCGGGTTAATCACCACCTTGGCCGCAGGCCTGCTGCCGGTCAGTTGCAGCTCTTCAATGGCCGCCATAAAGCCCACGCGGGCGCTGGGGTCCATGGGGGCACGCACCTCCACAGTGCGCCCATCCAGCGCGGCGGCGGTGCCCAGGCCGTAGCGGCTGTTGATCACTTGCACCACCTTGCTGGCGGTTTGAAAGTCTGCAGCGTTCAACCCCAGGCGGATGGTGTCGCCCTCATTAAAGGGCGAGGGCACGGCCCGCTCCACCTGCGCCCCCATGGGGATGCGGCCGGCGCTCAGGTGGTTGATTTGCACCTTGCTGCCACCGGCCGAGGCCCCGGCCCCGCCCACCACCATATTGCCCTGGGCCAGGGCGTAAATCTCGCCATCGGCACCGCGCAGCGGGGTGGTGATCAAGGTGCCGCCTTTGAGCGATTTGGCATTGCCCATGGAGGAGACCACCACGTCAATCTGCTGCCCCGGCTGCGCAAAGGCGGGCAGCTCGGCCGTGACGATGACGGCGGCAACGTTTTTCAGCTGGATGTTGCGGGCGTTGATATTGCCCGGCAGGGTGATGCCCATTTGCTGCAAATAGTTTTGCACCGACTGGGTGGTGTAGGGCATTTGGGTGGTTTGGTCGCCCGTGCCATCCAGGCCCACCACCAGCCCGTAGCCGGACAACTGGTTGCTGCGCACGCCCTGCACGGCAGCAACTTCTTTGATGCGCAGCGCTTGCGCAGGCTGCCAAGCCAGTGCGCCCACAAGGGCGGTGAGCAAGGCCAGGTTACGTGCGCCAGCACGCAAAAAGCGCAGGGAGTGGGGCATGGACAGTATCTTCATACTGCCCGATTTTGGAGATTTCTAAAAAGGCAGAACGCTCAAAAAGAAGGATGCTAACCAGCCAATTGATTGGGCTGCCCCCTGCTGGCCACGGCTGCGCGACTCCACGCGCACATTGGCCACCTGCTGCGAGCTGATGACGCTGCCCGGCTGCATCAAATACGGATCGACCGTGCCGGTAAAGCGCAGCACATCGACGTTGTGGTTCACGCCAATTTGCTTTTCGCCCGCCACCACCAGGTGCCCGTTGGGCAGCACCTCGATCACGCTGGTGGTGATGGTGCCGCTGAAAGTGTTGGCGCTGCTGGTGCCGCCGCCGCCTTGAAATTTATTGCTGGTTTCCATATCCGCCCCCAGCCGCCCCAGGGTCTTGGGGCTGTTCAGGAAGGGGATGGCGCCAAACGAGGCATCCATCTCGTTGCTGCGCGAGACGTTGGAGCTTTGCTTTTGGCTGGCCGCCACTTTTTCAACGATTTGCACCATCACCGTATCGCCCACCATGCGGGCGCGGCGGTTTTCAAACACCGGGCGGTAGCGGCTGGCCTGGTACAGGCTGCCGCTGTTGCTGACCACCTGCGTCGGGGGGGCGATTTGCCCGGCGCTGACTGGAGCGGTGTTGCCGATGTCCACCGGTGGGGGATTGTTCAAGGCGCAGCCGCTCAAGACGGCGGCGGCCAGCAGCCCAACATGGGCTGGACGAAAAGACAAAGGGGTAAAGCCAGCCATGGCGCGTGCTCCAAAATAAAAGAGCTGTTTGCGCTTATATACAGTTGTTTTTAAGCATAAAACACCTAAAAACCACACCAATAAAGCGCAAACAGCTATCAATAATTAAATCTGTACCAAGCGGCCCAGCATCTGGTCGCTGGTGGAAATGGCCTTGGAATTCATCTCGTAGGCGCGTTGCGTCTGGATCATGGTGACCAGCTCATTGACCACGTTCACGTTGGACGATTCCAAATAGCACTGCAGCACGGTGCCGATGCTGGTGTCGCCGGGGGCCCCGGTTTGCGGTGCGCCCGAGGCCGGGGTTTCGCGGTAGAGGTTTTCGCCCACCGGCTCCAATCCAGCCGGATTGATAAAGGTGGCCAGGTTCAGCTGGCCGATTTGCTGCGGCTCGGTCTCGCCCGGGGCCAGCACGGTGACGATGCCGGTCTTGCTGATGGTGAAGCTGCGCGAATCGGGCGGCACGGTAATGCCGTCCAGCAGCGGGTAGCCGCCCGAGGTGACCAGGGTGCCATCGCCATTGAGGGCAAAGGTGCCGTCGCGGGTGTAGGTGGTGCTGCCATCGGGCATTTGAATTTGGAAAAACCCATCGCCGTTGATGGCCACGTCGTAGGCCTTGCCGGTCTCCAGCGGCGTGCCTTGCGAGAAGGTGCGCGTGGTGGCCACCGAGCGCACGCCCAGGCCCATGTGCATGCCGGTGGGCAGCTGGTTTTGCTCATCCACCTGCGAGCCCACTTGGCGCAGGTTTTGGTAAATCAGGTCTTCAAACACCGCCGTCTGGCGCTTGAAACCCGTGGTGGTGACGTTGGCCAGGTTGTGCGAAACCGTGTCCATATTCGTCTGTTGGGCGTTCATGCCGGTTTTGGCAATCCACAGGGAATTCATCATGGTAGGAGTCCTCCTTGGCTGGCCTTAGCCATTCAGGCCCAGCAACTGGGCAGCGGTTTTATCGTTGGTCTCGGCGGTGGTCAGCAGCTTCATTTGCGCCTCAAACTGGCGGGCCGCAGCAATCATGTCCACCATGGTGCCCACGGCATTGACGTTGGAGCCTTCCAGCACCCCGTCGGCCAGGCGGGCGGTGGCATCGGTGGGCAGCGGGTTGCCATCGGCGGCGCGGTACAGGCCATCGTCACCGCGCACCAGGGGCGCGCCAGCCTCGGGCGTAATCATCTTGAGGCGGCCAATATTGATCGGGTCTTGCCCCGGCTCGGTGGCCGAAATCGTGCCATCGGCCCCAAAGCTGACCTTGGCGTTTTGCGGCACATCAATGGGCGTGCCGCCATCGGAGAGGATGGGCAGGCCATTGGCCGTCATCAGCTGGCCTTGGTCGTTCACTTCCAAAGCGCCGTTGCGCGTGTAGGCCTCCAGGCCATCCAAACCTTGCACGGCAAACCAGGCATTGCCCCGGGCCATGACATCGGTGGGCTTGCCGGTGGTAATGGCCGTGCCCGGTTCGTCGGAATAGCCCGAGGTGGCATCCAGCCCAAACACCCGGGTGCTGGAGCCCGCACCTTCCAGCGGTACCGAGCGAAAGGTCGTCAGCTCGGCACGAAAGCCGGTGGTGGTGGCATTGGCCAGGTTGTTGGACAGGATGGCCTGGCGCTGCATGGCAGCGTTGGCCCCGGTCATGGTGGTGTAGATCATGCGATCCATGGCGGGCTACTCCTTCTCGTTCACCAATGCGGCATCAACGCAGGTTCACCAAGGTGGAAAACACCTGGTCTTGCGTCTTGATCGTCTGCGCGTTGGCCTGGTAAGAGCGCTGGGCGGTCATCATGCCCACCAGCTCGGCGGTCAAATCGACGTTGGACTCTTCCAAAGCAGCACCTTGAATCTGACCAAAGCTACCCGCCCCGGCCGAGCCGTACAGCACCGGGCCAGAATCGTTGGTCTGCACCCAGTTGTTGTTGCCGTTGGGGGCCAGCCCTTGCGGGTTGGTAAAGCGGGCCAGGGCCACCTTGCCCTCGGGGCGGGTCAGGCCGTTGGAGTACGAAGCCATCAGCGTGCCGTCCTTGGAGACGTTCACCCCCGTCAGCTCGCCCGAGGCGTAGCCGTCCTGGGTCATCTTATCGACGCTCCATTTGCGGTCGTTTTGCGTCATGCCGCTCAAATCCAGGGTGACCGTAAACGGCGCAGGCGGGTTGTTCGGGTTGGCCACCGAAGGATTGACGCTCAAGGTCGTCACCGTGGTGGAGTCAAATTTGCCTTCACCGTCAAACGTCACCGTCCCAATGGGCGTACGCACCACAGGCGGGGTTGCGCTGGGATCGTCCAGGCCGTCATACACATCCCAGGTATTGCTGCCGTTTTTAACGAAGTACACCTCCACCGGAATGGCCACGCCTTGGCTGTCGTACACCTGCAGCGAGGTGCCATAAGTGTGGCGCGGTGTGTTGGGAGTGACGCTGATCGCATCCGGCGCGGTGGCCGGCAAATTGGCCGCTTGAATGGACAAGCCCGTGGTTTGGCGACCCGGGATGCCAGCCCCGGTCGGAAACTGCAAATCCACCGGCTGGGTGCCCGTGGCATTGGCATCGGCCCAGCCTTGCACCTTGTCGCCATTGGCGGTGACCAAAAAGCCGTTTTTATCCAGCTGGAATGCACCATTGCGCGTGTACGCCGTGCCACTGGGGGTATTGACGACAAAAAAGCCATCGCCATTGATGGCCATGTCCAAGCCATTGGCCGTGGGCGTAATCACGCCTTGGCTAAATTGCTGGGTGACGGCTGCCACACTCACGCCGATACCGGCCCCGGCGCTGCCGGGGCACTGCCCAGTGCCCATGGCGCTGGCGACCATCTCGTTAAATTCAGCACGCGATTTTTTAAAACCGATGGTGTTGCTGTTGGCAATGTTGTGGCCGCTGACATCCAGGCTTTTGCTGGCGGCGTTCAGGCCGGAAAGACCGTGATGAAACCCCATGGTGCTGCTCCTTAAAACTGAAAAACTGAAAAATTTAAAACACAGCCTTGACGTTGCTGTAGCCAATGCTCTTGCCATTGGCCAGCTCCAGCACCATGCCTTGGTCGGTAATACTGGTGCCCACCACGGCCTGCGGGGCCAGCGCCGTGGACTGCACGGTGTCTTGCCCATTGGTGGCAACCACTTTGAACTGCAAATTGCTCACATCCCCGTCGTAATTGGAGCCATCCCAGGTGAAGTAATTGCGCCCCGGATTGGCAGCACCCAATTGCAAGGTGTCGATGACCTGGCCGCTGGCGTTGGTGATTTGCACCTGCACATCGCCGGCCACACCATCCAAATCAAAGGCCGCAGTGCCGCGTGTGGTGGTGGTTTTGTTGCCATCGGCATCTTCGGTTTCCTGAACGGCCACGCCCAGTTCGTTGCCTTCGGACAGCACGGTGCGGCCAATCAAATTGCTGCCTTGCAGCATTTGCACCGTCGAGAACTGGCTGGTGACGCTATTGACGGTGTCGTTGAGCTTTTCAATGCCCGTCACCGTGCTGATCTGCGCCATTTGCGAGGTCATTTGCGCGTTGTCCATCGGCGCGGTGGGGTCCTGGTTTTTCAACTGGGCCACCAGCAGCGTGAGGAACTGGTTTTGCATATCGGCGGCGTTGGTGGCACCAAAGCCGTTTTGCCCATTGGCAGCGCTGGCGTTCGCAGCGGTGTTGGAAATCGGGGTGAACATAGCGGTTTGCCTTTTGGTTTTTTTGAGCGCTTACTGGCCCAGCTGCAAGGTTTTGAGCAACAGCGTTTTTGCCGTGTTCATGACTTCAACGTTGTTCTGGTAGGAGCGCGAGGCCGAGATCATGT
>OCVT010001002.1_pt1 | contig 12046 bp, 8 predicted proteins | sample 1539111 | NCBI WGS metagenome assembly OCVT01 (sample SAMEA3991482, study PRJEB22521) | metagenome | biome: anthropogenic terrestrial biome; feature: sewage plant; material: raw primary sludge | place: Sweden | collected 2012-09-26 | reverse complement strand
GAACAACGGCACGGAGCTACAGGCCGACCATGCCGGCGCCATCGTCGAGTTCAGTTCGATGAAGCGCGGCGACCAGGTGGTTGTACGCGTGGCCTCCTCTTTCATCAGTGCCGAGCAGGCTGAGCAGAACCTTAAGGAACTGGGTGGCGACGACATGGAGACCGTGAAGGCCAAAGGACGTGCCGAGTGGAACAAGGTGCTGGGAAAGGTAGAGGTAGACGATCCCGATATCGATCATCTGCGCACGTTCTACAGTTGTCTTTATCGTACCGTGCTCTTCCCCCACAGCCTCTACGAACTTGATGCACAGGGCAGTCCCATTCATTATAGTCCATTCAACGGCAAGGTGCTGCCGGGTTATATGTTCACCGATACGGGTTTCTGGGATACCTTCCGCTGCCTCTTACCGTTCGTCAACCTGATGTATCCGTCCATGGCGACGAAGATGCAGGCCGGTTTGGTGAACGATTATAAGGAGAGCGGCTTCCTGCCGGAGTGGGCCAGCCCGGGCCATCGTGCCTGCATGGTCGGCAATAACTCGGCCTCCGTCGTGGCCGACGCTTATCTGAAGGGCATCCGCGGCTACGACATCGATACGCTTTGGAAGGCTGTCGTGCATGGTGCCAATGCCGTTCATCCGCAGGTGGAGTCCACGGGTCGCTATGGTTATGACTATTACAATAAGCTCGGATATGTGCCCTACGACGTGAAAATCAATGAGAACGTGGCCCGCACGCTGGAGTATGCTTATGACGACTGGTGCATCTACACCCTGGGCAAGGCGCTCGGAAAGTCAGAGAAGGAGCTAGCTCCGTTCAAGAAGCACGCCCTGAACTACCGCAACGTGTTCGACCCGGAGACCAAGCTCATGCGTGGCCGCAACCGGGATGGCAAGTTCCAGAGTCCGTTCAGTCCCTTCAAGTGGGGTGACGCGTTCACCGAGGGTAACTCCTGGCACTGGACCTGGTGCGTGTTCCATGACCCGCAGGGACTCATCAATCTCATGGGCGGCAATGCGGAGTTCAATAATAAGATGGACAGCGTCTTCATTGTGCCACCCATCTTTGACGACAGCTATTATGGCGGTGTCATCCACGAGATTCGCGAGATGCAGATTATGAACATGGGCAACTATGCTCATGGCAACCAGCCCATCCAGCACATGCTCTACCTCTATAACTATTCCGGTCAGCCCTGGAAGAGCCAGTATTGGATTCGCGAGGTTATGGATAAGTTCTACAATGCCCATGCCGACGGCTATTGCGGTGACGAGGATACCGGTCAGACGTCTGCTTGGTATGTCTTCTCGGCCCTCGGCTTTTATCCAGTCTGCCCAGGCAGCAACCAGTACGTGGTAGGCACGCCTTACTTCAATAAGGTGACCCTGCATCTGGAGAACGGTAAAAACGTGATGATTACGGCTGATGACAACGGCAAGGCTAACTGCTACATCCAGTCGATGACGCTCAACGGCGCCCTTTACAATAAGAACTTCATCACACAGGCCGACCTGCTCGGAGGTGCCTCCTTCGGTTATGTGATGTCGCCGACGCCTAACAAGCAGCGTGGCGTGGCTGCCGATGCCCTTCCTTATTCGTTTTCAAAGGCAAAATAAGGCGGCGGAGAATTCTATGGTATTGACCATGTTTGATCATTACAAGATAAAGTAAAGGGATGAATCCCTTCGGGGACATCCCTTTACTTCCTCATTTTTTAAACACTATAATCATGTATTCTGAAGAAGAGATTACGCAATATCGCGATAAGATATTACAAGCCCTGTTGGCAGAACGCGATGACAAACCGGAACGGGTGACCGAGAAGGAGGCACGCAAACTGCTGGATGAGCTGACAGATAACGAACTTGCTGACGGCATCGCCTTCAATTCCCCCGAAGAAATTGCGGACTTATTGCTGGAAGTCAGATAAAAGAAAAGCAGTTCCCCTTGTAGGGAACTGCTTTTCTTTTATCGTATTAGTGAAAACAATGTTTTTTAATTATACCAAATCTCACCACTTAAGATCTGAACGTTTTCATTGGTGTCTTCTGAAGGTCTTGCTACTTCTTTGAAAATAACTTGCTTGATTTCTTCCATCTTCTCTTTCATATCCATGATTGATTTTTGTTGTTGCAAAGTTACTGTTATTTTTTTTCCATATCCATACCTTTTTAAAGGCATTCCCATTAAGAAATTGCTTCGAAAGCATTTCGTTCACATAATTCTCTGTTGCGAATATAGATATTAATGTTGAAACTTGCAAGTGTTATGGATTATTTTTTTTAAAGATTATTAGTGGTTTAACAAAGATTAACCCGTTCTCTCCTTGGTCCATTCGGTGCTGCCTGCGCTACTCATCATTGTCTTTGTTCCTTGCGGGTTGGGCAGAGGAAAAAGCACGATGGAATGTTATCAGGGGTTTAAATAAAAGGAAATGGCATTGGCAGAACTAGTCTCTATGCCATTTCCCGTGGTGGCTTCTTACTCTATCGATGACCACCGAACGAAGAGTTGTCTTGCTCTTTCGCCCTTGAGGTTGTTATCCTTTCCTTTTACCTTATTTCGCTGTTCCTGTGGATCAGGTAAGTACAATGGAGGCCGTCCTAATCATCGGTGCTCATGATGTAATCGGGATTAGTCCCGTAAACAGCACTGTGCTAGTCGGCGGTGAGGTTCTGCCTGTAGACCGTCTTATCGGTTAAGAAGAGAGCCTGCGACCGTGCGCCCGATAAACTCATGGCAGACGCCGTTGCCGTTAGCATCATCACCAATAAATAAGCCATAAAAAGTGTTTCATCATTCAATCTAATTTTAAAGTACTATGATTGAGTAGTCTCTCGCGTGTAGTCTGCAACGCTCTCTTCTTTTATGGTAGCAAAGTTACAGTATGATTGTGTATGCCGCAAATTTCTTCAACCAACCTTTCTCGTTATTCAGTGAAAGCGAAAAAAGCGAAACGATGGGAAGATAGATTAACAGATTGCGGTGAAAGGCTTTAGAAAAGTAAAAATGAAAGGCTCGGTGCCTATGGATTTTTGCCTCCAGTAAAAGGCCAGCGATGCTATCGCCGAGAAATTGCCTTTCTGTGTTTCTATATTCTTCCGATATTCTATGATGCCTCGGAGAGGCGCGTTAAACTTTGTCTTTAAGCCTCTCTCTATCTCAATGGTCTTTACACCCCTCTCGGTCTCCCCGTTATCGGGGAGCAGAAACCCCGAAAGGGGAGGAAACCTATCGGATTGCGACGCACTCATCCATTTTGTGTTTTAATATTCTTCATATATTCTCAATGCCTCGAAGAGGCGCGTTCATATCTGCCTTTAAGCCTTTTTCCTCATATTTCATCCATCATCCTCATTTTTCGGGAGCTGTGGGAAATGTTTTTTCTTTTTTTTGTGTCTTTTCGCATAACAGTTTGTCTTTTTCTCCGTTATCATCATGCCTCATAAGCCATACTTATAGAAAGCAAACCTTAAAAGGTGATTCAAACAAATTAAACGTTCCGCGAAGAGACCCTTCCCGCAGACAGTCGTCCTGCTATCGGTCACCTCCACGGCCTAATAAAAAATATAATGTTCAGATTTTCGGTAACTTTCAAACTGTCATTTGGCAAATGCAAGGAAAATGACACGGACCAGGAAGTCATTGTGAAGGAACCAAGCAGAATGCCTGCTCAGGTTCTAAGTAAGCAATCCTCAGAAGGCCGGACGACGGAAAACCTCTTTCGCAGGCATTCCGACCGGCTGATAGACCAAACGCGGAAGGAGGGCCGCGCCAGCTGTGCCGACAACTATAGCACGGCCGTGCGGTCGTTTATGAAGTTCCTGGGGCGTGAGGACATCCCTGTGACGAAGATTAGTGGTGCGTTGATGAAGCGCTACGAGCAGTGGTTGCGCGATAACGGGGTTAGCCGTAACACCTCGTCGTGCTACATGCGCTCGTTGCGTTCCTTATATAATAAAGGTGTCGCATGCAACCCACACCCGGAACCGCAACCCGTTCGAGGATGTGTTCACGGGCAATGAAAAGACCGTGAAGCGCGCCGTTGGCGAAGATGTCTTCTCCAAAATTGGTGCCCTCACCCTTCTCCCCGCCACGCGCCTGTGTCTTTCTCGCGACCTGTTCCTGTTCAGCTTCTATGCCATGGGCATGCCCTTCGTCGACGTTGCCCACCTGAAGAAGAGCCAGATAGAAGACGGTGTGCTCACCTACTACCGCCAGAAGACAGATATCAAGGTACAGGTACGGATGGAGCCGTGCATGCAGGACATCATGGATCGCTACGGCACTCCGTCGAGCCCATACGTCTTCCCAATCCTCTGCGACGGTGCTACGGTTGTCGAGACGGCGCTCCGCTACCGCTCTGCTTTGAGTTATCACAACCGGCTGCTCAAGAAGATCGGCCGCATGGCGGGTCTTGCACGGCCACTCACGACTTACGTGGCACGCCACTCGTGGGCCAGCGCGGCCTATAAGGACGGCGTGAACATCAATGTGATAGCGCAGGCCCTGGGCCACACGTCATCAGAGACCACGCGTACCTATGTGCATGATCTTGATGGCAGCCAAATCTTCCAAGCAAATAGAAAGGTGTTAAGGGGTGTAAAAATGCAACCTCTGTAAGAAGCGCTATTTATTTTGTAAATAGCTTGTTTCCAGTATGTTATAAAATTGTTAAAGTAGAATTCAAATACCTGAAAAACTTAAAATAACTTAACCTGTACGCACTTTTTAAAAGAATTATTTGCAGGTTACATTATTAATGTGTATTTTTGACTTGTAAAAAGGAATGTAGCCCTTGATGTCGTGCCTCTTACATAGAGTTGGACTTAAAAGCGGGTACAATGTCGTGTGCATGTCCCCTAACTAACAGGCTCCGACGACCGTAATGTTGCAAGGCAGAAATGGGTATATAGACGAAACACACTTGAGTTAATTATTATAGAGGGAAGGTTACCGTCGTGAGACAGAAAGCTTCCCATTTTTCCTAAACTCAGTGTGCCGTGTGGCCTTAAGACCGGTGCATACCGTGAAAGGCCATGATGGCGCATACTGTTCTTTGGCCGCCATGAGGCGCGGCCTTCGGAACAAAACGAAGCAGAAGCAATTTATATTTTACATAAGGATGAGGCTGTAGGCCGCACTCTTGTCGAGAGACAAGCCATCGGCCGGACTCATTCATCTTTTTTAAAGATTCCGCCGTAGCGGAAACTTTTTTAATAAAACTTATGCGCCATTTTCGCTGTGAGGTGAGGATGGCGTTTCCTTAAAGCCTCGGAAGGGGGGACTGGCTGGAATGAAAAAATACGGAGATGTGCCCGGCACAAATCCCGGACACTTATAGATAGATGAAAACTTTCGGGCTCTCATTGTACAGAAGACCTTTAACGGACGCCCGTACCGAGAGGCAGAGACTGGTTCGCAATTTAAAAAAGGCGGATGGTTCCGTCCTTATGGCACGGACGAATCCAGTCTGTATATATTTGAATTGATTTTTACAGGAGGTACATCCCTGTCGTGAGACAGGGACTGCCGCTCTCAACCGACAGTGCTTACCGCAGTGCGTTTTGCTAGTTATTTCCCCCGCAGAAGGCTGGGAGCACAAGTCTTATGAACGAAAAAAATAATATTAAAACCATAGATATGACAAATGACAACAGAAAGGACGGCACCTCCCGCCATACCTTCTACGACAATCAAGAATACAATAGGGTGATGGCATCGTCGCGCCGCCGCCAGAAGTTGTGTAGTGTACTGTTTGCGCTACTGGCAGTTTTAGCAGCCGTCATCATCGCGTTCTGTGTCTGGTTGTACTTTTTCGACAGGTGAATAGTTATGATTGTTGTTTCGTTTAAAAATAATATGAAGAAGAAAAGAATGATATTCTTCATGCGGGTGCCGATACATGTCGGCCTTCAACGGAAGTCTCTCTGAGCGCCGTGCGGGAAGCTGACGAATTTGTTAGGATGGGTCGCCCGCAAAACATCACGACAGTTGCCGGTGGCGCCAATGATTTCGGTACGGTGTTGCTCAACTGCCGTTTTACGGAATAGAGAAAGACTGTATTTCCGATGGTGAACAAGCCTCTCGATTCTATTAATATGTAAAATTTAGGATTATGAAGAAAAAGAAAAAACAGTATCAACCATCCTCCACGGAGGTGATAAAAGTGGATTCCGAACGCTTGCTGGTGGCCTCAGGTACCACCTCGAAAAGTTGGGTGAAGACCGGCGCCGATGTTTGGACAAAATCAGGCAACAGTAGTGCTTCGAGGTGGAACCTGTCCTCATCTGGCGATGCCGACACTAGGCAATAAGAAAGAGACAGAAAACAAAGAACGAAGAAAAATAGGTCGTTTATCTATTCCGATCTGGCTGCCTCCCTGCTATGCTTCTGTGTACAGTCGGACGTTGGCAACGGACAGGGATAAGGTAGTTTAATGCTTAATTTGCGATTACAGCCATTGACGAGGATGCCATCTGCGGGAGTGTTGGAGAAGACGTTACCAACTGCCTCATTATCAAGTTGACTGGCAGCTGTGACGACGGATTTTTGTCGAATTCATATCTCGGTATGAGCGACATGATCTGTACGAATACGGTTGTGGAATGTCATCAAGGCCTTTTTAAATGCGAAGGGGTGTTCAAGGATGGCGTAGAAACTCGCCAGACTAGCTATGACCGTGTCATCCGCGGTGTTTGTTATTTGTCTCTAGATACTCATAATAGAGGAATGCCCTTTGAATTCTGTGGTGGATACCACGAGCGCAAAAGCTTTCTATGTGTAGTCTATTCTGCTAATGGTGCTGAATGATTTTACGAGGTGAGCAGAGATGACAATAGAAAGATTTTAGCCCAAGTTTGACCCCTACTGCATGTTTATGCTCGTAAGTGTCTGATAATCGGTAATGGCTTTCTCAAAATCTTACAGTGTACTACATTTTTATAAAAGGAATACATATACTGAATATCAGTAAGTTACATTATTTATTTATCAAATTTATATTAAATTTGCAGCAAAAGAAATAAGGTGCATCCCGCATAAAGGGTCCTGGTGGAACAAGCAACTCGAAAAAAAACGTAATTATTAGAACCTACCTTTAATTAAAAGTTAGCAGGAACAGTCCGGACTAAATTGTTTTAGGACGACTTCCACCTTGTTGGTAAGGTCGACAAACTGCTCCACGGAGAGTTGCTCGGGGCGCTGGGTCATGATGTCCTGGGTGAAGAAGTCGGGTGACGGCATGTTTCCGGTGAACATCTGTTTGAGTGAAACACGCAGCATCTTGCGGCGCTGATTGAAGACAGTCTTTACGAGTCGCTTGAAGAGCACTTCGTCGCAGCCCAGCCTATCAACATTGTTGCGGATCATGCGAATGACGGCACTCTTCACCTTTGGCGGCGGGTTGAACACACTCTCGTCGACGGTGAACAGATATTCCACGTCGTACCATGCCTGAATCAAGACAGAGAGGATGCCGTAGGCTTTGTTGCCGGGTTGGCTGGCAATGCGCAGGGCCACCTCGCGCTGTATCATACCTGTGCAGCAGGGGATAAGTTGTTTGTAGTCGAGCATCTTGAAGAAGATTTGTGACGAGATGTCGTAAGGGTAATTGCCGGTGAGCACGAAGGGACGGCCGTCGAAAATGCGGTTCAAATCCATGCGCAAGAAGTCCTCTCCGATGATGTTGTCGCGCAACTTGGGGAACGTCTCGTGCAGATAGTGCACGCTCTCCTTGTCTATTTCCACGGCTTTCACGTCGCGCGGCTTGGTTACCAGATACTGGGTGAGCATACCCATGCCGGGGCCTATTTCCAGAACGGGGATGTCGGGATAGGCATCCACGGTGTCGGCAATGCGCTTGGCGATGTTCAGGTCGGTCAGGAAGTGCTGACCAAGGTTCTTCTTCGGCTTTACTTGTTTCATGCTTTGTGACGTTATTCGGCGCAAAGGTAAGAAGAAATATCCAATAAAGAAAGTGGCGAACCGAAATATTTCGATCCGCCACCTGTTTATAATTAAATTTTAAAACCTTATTTTCTCTTCTTGTGTGAAGATGGGAAAGATTTACTTTTGCAAGTCAATCTTATTACCCAAATTTACTGCCTGTGCAATAACCATTGCTACTACGGCGATTGTAAATACTGTTACCATAATCTTTTACCTTTCTTTTATTATTGTTTTTTTGTTATCCTTTGGCGGTTGCCCACCCATCTTAGCCTCTCGGCTTTGATTATGTCTCTTGTCTTTTGACGATGCAAAGGTACAAAGAATAACTGTGCACGCAAACATTTTAAACAGAAATGAAGGGAATGGGGGCTTTTGTTGACTTATATCAAATTTCGGCATGATAACAAAACATAAAAAGCCTGCGGATTATTTGGTGAAAGGAGTGATTTTTACTAACTTTGCAAAGCAGAATCCGATGGCAGCACGTCTCATGTGGGACTTCCGGTTCCATGACAGGTGCCGGTCGCGTCGGGAAAAGCAAGTAAACCGTGAATCTGAAGAAACTTGGCAACGACACGCTGAAGATAGGGATGCCGCTCGTCTTGGGAGGAGCGATACTCTATTGGATGTATCGCGATTTCGATTTCCGCCGCGTAGGGCACGTGATGCTCCACGAGATGGACTGGGCGTGGATGCTGCTTTCTTTTCCGTTCGGCATTCTGGCACAGACCTTCCGCGGGTGGCGCTGGCGGCAGACGCTGGCCCCTCTTGGCGAACAGTCGCGCCCTTGTGTGCGCATCAACTCCATATTCCTTTCTTATGCGGTGAGCCTTGTTATCCCGCGCATGGGTGAGTTTGCGCGTTGCGGCGTGCTTAAGCGTTACGACGGCATATCGTTTTCTAAAGCTCTGGGCACTGTGGTGACCGAGCGTGTGATAGACTCGCTGCTTGTATTGCTGATTACCGGGCTCACGCTGCTGTTTCAGATTCACGTCTTCGACACCTTTTTCGACCGTACCGGTACGAGCATCGACGCTATCCTGCGGGGCTTCTCGCTCACGGGATGGCTGGTAACGGCCATCTGCGGCATTGCCGCTCTTATCTTGTTGTACTATCTGTTGCGCCGCCTCTCTTTCTATCATAAGGTGAAGGATGCGCTGCACGGCATCTGGCAGGGCATCATATCGCTGAAGAACGTTCGCAGCGTGCCGCTCTTCATCGTTTTTACACTGGCTATCTGGGGTAGCTACTTCCTGCACTACTATCTTACTTTCTTCTGCTTCCCGGCTACGAGTCATCTCGGCCTGTCGTGCGCGCTGGTTACGTTTATAGTGGGTTCCATCGCCGTGATAGTACCTACACCAAATGGTGCGGGCCCGTGGCACTTTGCCGTTAAGACCATGCTGATCCTCTATGGCGTAGCGGATACCGATGCCCTCTATTTCGTGCTGATTGTGCATACCGTTCAGACGCTGCTGGTGGTGTTGCTCGGCATCTATGCGTGGCTGGCGCTGTCATTCACGAAGGCGAAGAATGCGGGCGTGGCGTCTGCAGAGATGAGCCGTGGCGGAAACCTGACTTGAGAAAAGTGGCCTTGCGGGGAACGGGAGATCCCAGTATTCTGCAGGGTATATAAATCATAAGAACGAATCATAATAACCAAAGGACTGAGCCAAGAGAAATGATGTGTGAAAAGACAAAGACAAGCATCTTGCGATGAAAGAACGCAATGAGCGACACTGGTCTGTTTTTCATTCTGTTCCTCCACTCCTTCCTCTAAATGACAAAACTATGGGAGAAATCAAAAATTTAAAACCGGAGTGCATCTGGCAGAACTTCGATGCACTGACACAGGTTCCACGTCCGTCAGGACATCTGGACAAGGTTCAACAGTTCCTGCTCGACTTTGCGAAGCGCGTGGGCGTGGAAGCATTCAAGGACGAAGGTGACAACATCATCATGCGCAAGCCGGCCACACCGGGCATGGAGGGTAAGAAGACCATCCTCTTACAGGCTCACATGGACATGGTTCCGCAGAAGATGCCAGAGAGCACGCATAACTTTGAGACCGATCCTATTGAGACTTACGTCGACGGCGACTGGGTGAAGGCCAAGGGAACGACGCTCGGCTCTGACGATGGAATGGGCGTAGCCAGCATCATGGCTGTCATGGAGGCAACGGATTTGCAACACGGTCCGATAGAGGCCCTCATCACTGCCGACGAGGAAACGGGCATGTTCGGTGCCAACGCGTTGTCCGAGGGCAAACTGAAGGCTGATGTTTTGCTGAACCTGGATTCCGAGACATGGGGCAAATTCGTGGTCGGTAGTGCCGGCGGCATAGATGTTACGGCCGAGCTCGATTATAAAGAGGTGGAGACTGATCCTGCCGATGCTGCTGTGAAGGTGACGCTGAAGGGTCTGCGTGGTGGTCACTCAGGACTGGAAATTCACGAAGGGCGCGCTAATGCCAACAAACTCATGGTGCGCTTCGTGCGCGAAGCCATCGAGAATCTCGACGCACGCCTGGCCAGCTGGCATGGCGGCAACATGCGTAATGCCATCCCGTTCAAAGCCGAAGTGGTGTTGACACTGCCGAAGGAGAATATAGATGCGCTGCAAGACCTTGTGGCTGACTGGAAACTCGACTTCGAGGAAGAGTTCAATACTATCGAGAAGGACATCGAGTTCTTTGCTGAGGATGCGGCAACCCCGAAGACGGAAGTACCCCAAGAGATTCAAGACAACATCGTGGATGCCATCTATGCTTGTCACGACGGCGTCATCCGCATGATTCCGGTCTACCCGAAAGTGGTGGAGACGTCCAGCAACATGGCTATTATCGACATCGAGGGCGGCCAGGCTGTCATCCAGATTCTTGCCCGTTCATCGCGCGAGGACATGAAGGAATACATCGTGAAGACGCTGGAGAGTTGTTTCTCCATGGCCGGCATGAAGGTGCAGACCTCTGGCAGCTACGGTGGTTGGGATCCGAATCCTGATAGTGAGATTCTTCAGCTGTTGCAGAAAATATATAAGGAGCAGAACGGTAAGGATGCCATCGTGCAGGTGGATCATGCCGGACTGGAATGCTCGGTTATCCTGGGCAAGTATCCTAACCTCGACGTGGTGAGCCTAGGACCTACGCTCTGCTCGCCTCACACCACCAACGAGCGTTGTCTTATCCCGACGATAGCTCCGTTCTGGAATCTGCTGAAAGCGACTCTGGAGCAGGTAGCCGACAAATAACGGAGGAAAACAAAAAGAGAACACATCAGCAGAGGCCAGTGAGGCTTTTGCTGATGTGTTCTCTTTTTACAGATATCCCTATTTCTGCACGAACAGGAATGAATTTCCCGTGTCACCCACGGAGACGCTGATGCCTACCGAACGCTGTGCCTTGTCCTTGAGCGGCAGCACGATGACCCGGAGCGTGTCTTTGTTCAGTGTTGCCTCATACCATTCACCGGTGATGTGCTGGTGATTGGCGGAGTCGGGACTGGCATCGGTTATCGACATGATGTTGAACCAGATGGAGGAATAGTTCTTGCAGCGCAGAATGTAAGTCCTGCCTTCTGCCGGCACGCTGATCTGATGGTGTGGGCCTTTTAACGTAAGCTTGTCGGCACTTTCCCAAACCATGGAGTCCCAGTCGCCCTCCTTGTCACCACAGCTGTTGAGGAAAAAAGGTAAGGAGACCGCAAACACTGCCGCGAAAAGCAGAAGGGCCTTCTTTGTTTTCTCGTTTGTTTTCATCTTTCTTTGTATTCCTTTTTTATCGGTTATTCTTATAACGGCCGTTCTTCTCGTTTCTTGCATATCTTTTCCTGCTGTTTACTCCTAAAAGTGTTTTTTTGTTTTTGACTCTGCCGGTATAATGGCGCAACCGATAAACCCTGTGGGGATTGTCTAGGATGCTAACCCAAAACGGTTGCTAAACGATACATGAAGAACGGTATATCTCTTACTCCCTTTACTTGTGCCCGGAAGCATTTGATCTTTGAGTTAAGAGATTCGGCAGAGGCGTTTGTCTGCCAATCAATAAAGTAGTTGAGTATCTCGTCTTCATAGAATTTGATGGTGTCACGTACAGACTT
>OCVT010000996.1_pt1 | contig 12093 bp, 9 predicted proteins | sample 1539111 | NCBI WGS metagenome assembly OCVT01 (sample SAMEA3991482, study PRJEB22521) | metagenome | biome: anthropogenic terrestrial biome; feature: sewage plant; material: raw primary sludge | place: Sweden | collected 2012-09-26 | reverse complement strand
GGAATGAAGGTTGAGCGTCGTCAGATTCCAGAGGATGAACTTGAAACATTTGAAGAGGCTGGAGCTTGTGGTACAGCTGCTGTAATAAGTCCAATTAGCTATATTGATGATCTTGATACTGGTAAGCGCTATGACTTTGGTGCAGAGCCTGGCAAGATATCAAAGAAACTCTATGATACTCTTCGTGCTATCCAATATGGTGATGAAGAAGACAAACATGGTTGGGTCTCAATAGTAATTGATTAATTAACTAAATCACAAAAATACTATGGACAAAATTTCTGGTTACAAAGACAGAGCGATAGAATCACTAACAGGTAAATGGGGAAACTCTGCTATTGCTGCCCTTATATATTTTATAATATTTGGGGGAATAGCAATAACATTCTCTTATAGTGATACCTTCATACAGTCAGGTTCGACAATATTACATCCACTTGGCAATATCGTACAGATTTTATTATCACCTCTCGTCTGGGGATTTGAAATATTGTTTCTAAAAAACATACGCAAAGGAGATCAAGAACTAGACCTAAGCATAATGTTTGAAGGATTCAAGGACTATGTTCGAATAATGCTAACCAACCTACTTGTAGGAATATATACACTGCTTTGGACGCTATTACTTATCATCCCTGGAATTATAAAGATGTACTCATACAGTATGACCAATTATGTCTTATTGGATGACCCTGATTTGAAATACAATTCAGCTATTGAAAAGAGTATGGCAATGATGAAAGGTCATAAAATGGATTTATTCTTACTCGATTTGAGCATGATAGGCTGGCTTATCCTTAGTATAATAACATGTGGAATAGGATTATTATTCCTTACACCATACAATTTAACAGCTCATGCCCACTTCTATGAAGATCTGAAAGCTGAAGAGCAGCAGAATATTGCCGAATAGAACAAATACAACTACATAATAAGATCGTATCCAAAGTACACAAAACTACACGGGTACGACCTTTTTTAATTTTATGAATATACATTTATGAGCAAAGGAAAATTACAGAAATTCGCCGATATGGAAAGCTATTCAAATGTTTTCCAATATCCTTTTTCAGTGATAGAACAAGTTCCATTCGAAATGAAAGGACATTGGAGAGAACTATATTTTCATAATGACAACCCTATCGTATTAGAACTTGGATGTGGAAAAGGTGAATATACAGTGGAACTGGCTAAACTCTACCCTGAAACCAATTTCATTGGAGTTGACATAAAAGGTTCACGAATGTGGACTGGAGCAACTCAAGCTATAAACGAAGGATTGACAAACGTAGCATTCTTAAGAACTAACATCGAAATTATAGAACGGTTTTTCGAAAAAGACGAAGTACAGGAGATATGGCTCACGTTTAGTGATCCTCAGATGAAAAACGCACATAAGCGACTTACTAGTACATTCTTTATGGAAAGATATCGTCGTTTCATTGTTGATAAAGGTATCATTCATCTAAAGACTGATTCAAATTTTCTATTTACTTATACTAAGTATATGGTTGACGCAAATAAGTTGCCAGTACTCCTATGTACGGATGATTTGTATCATGATGATTTGGATTCAGAGACGAATAAGATACTTTCAATTCAAACTTATTACGAAAGTATGTGGATTGAAAGGGGATTAAACATAAAGTATATGAAGTTTAATCTGCCGCATAATGGAGAGCTTTGCGAACCTGATATTGAGATTCCTTTGGATGATTACAGAAGTTATCATAGACCAAAGAGAAGTGGTTCTGAAACAGGTAAGTGAAAAAATGCAAAAAGTTTGTTGATTTAAAAATTTAAGTGTACATTTGCAAAAATCTATGGCTGATATATTTTTACCAGTATATTTATAGATTTTTGATAATATGACATTATGGATTTATTTTCCATTCAAGATACACTCATCATTAATTGATGAGATTATTTTAATTAGTCGTGTGTGCTTATGCTCGTGAGGGTGTCAGTATACAAAATTTTAAAGTTGAGTTAACTTGATAGTGCATAGTCGTGAGACAATGCACTATTTTTTTTGTCGCTCATTGTGTTTAATCAAAAATTATAATTACTTTTGCATTATCAATAAATTATTAGATTATGACATTATACCCAAAACTAATTACAGACGCCTTAGCGACAGTTGTCTATCCAGGTACGAAGAAAAATATTGTGGATAGTGATATGGTTGCTATGGATAATGTGCATATTGACGGGATGAAGGTTACTGTCACGCTGATTTTCCCTCGTGACACAGATCCTTTTCTCAAGTCTACTATAAAGGCTGCTGAGGCTGCTATTCATTATCATGTAGATAAGAACGTTGAAGTTACTATCGAAACGGAATTTAAGTCAGCTCCACGTCCAGAAGTTGGTAAACTTCTTCAGCAAGTAAAGAATATTATTGCTGTAAGTTCCGGAAAAGGTGGAGTAGGTAAGAGCACAGTCTCTGCCAATCTTGCCATAGCTTTGGCGCGCTTAGGATATAAGGTTGGACTTCTTGATACAGATATATTCGGTCCTTCAATGCCTAAGATGTTTGGTGTTGAGGATGCTCGACCTTCTGGTGTGAATAAGGATGGTAGGCAACTAATAGAGCCTATAGAAAAATATGGTGTAAAACTATTAAGTATTGGCTTTTTCGTAAATCCTGATACTGCGACTTTATGGCGTGGAGGTATGGCTACATCTGCTCTGAAGCAACTTATTGCTGATGCTGATTGGGGAGATTTGGATTATTTCATACTCGACACTCCTCCTGGTACAAGTGATATACATCTTACATTACTGCAAACCCTTTCTATTACAGGTGCTGTTATCGTCAGTACACCTCAAAAAGTGGCTCTTGCAGATGCACGTAAAGGTATTGACATGTATCGTAATGACAAGGTAAATGTTCCTATTCTTGGTCTTGTTGAGAACATGGCTTATTTCACTCCTGCTGAATTACCAAACAACAAGTATTACATCTTTGGAAAGGACGGAGCAAAAAGTCTGGCTAAAGAATTAGGTGTAGCTTTGTTGGCTCAGATTCCTATTGTACAGAGTATTTGTGAGAGTGGTGATGCGGGTGAACCTGCAGCAACTAAAGTTGACTCAATTACAGGACAAGCTTTCTTGAGTTTAGCACAGTCTGTTATAACAGTTGTTAACCGTCGAAACAGTGAGCAGGAACCTACAAAAATTGTTAAGATGCATAGCTAATCAGCTAGTTATAAAATAAATTAAGAGGTGGAGAATTTTATTAATTCTCCACCTCTTTTATATAATATAATTATTCTTCTGCTTTTTTGTTTTTCTTCTTAGCTTCAATAGCTTTATTCTTGAGAATCTCAATCTTCTCATAAGCATGTTTACGTGTATGGTTAATTTGGAATCTATATACTGCGCATGTAAGGGAGAAATATGCTATAGTTTGTATCCATAATGCTGTTACTTCTGGTTGTATATCGGACAAAGTACCTCCCATACTGCTTATTCTTAGGAATCCCCTAATTCCAAATGTAGATGGGAAAATATATGCAATCGCTTGCCATATATCAGGCATATCAGCTTGTGGCCATGAAATACCTGACATGAATAATAGTGGTACTGATGTGAATATTACCAGTAACATTACATTCTCTCTATATCTCACTAGACATGATAGTGCCATTCCAAAAAATATTACTGATGTGATGAATGGTACCATCAGTCCAAGTAAATCTATTCCAGATGCCAGCGTGGTATAATGGAAGAATCGGGGAACGCACATTGTTATATATGCTGCAATTACACTGTAAATCATAAAATAGCACATTGATTTACCAAGTACTATTCTGAATATTCCGATATAGTGTCGGCTGATAGGTACAAGGTCTTTATATCTGTTGTTCTCGCGTGCAGTTCCTGCTCCTAGACCAATTCCCAATAGTAATGTCTGTTGTAGAATAAGTATAAGTACTCCTGGTATGATGGCATTTCCATACCCTCCAGTGGAATTGAATATTGGGACTTCCACAAAGTCAAGTGGCTTTGTGGTTATCTCATCATCTCTATTGGTAAAGTCTTTGGATTGAGTTATTTGAATATTGCTGTTTATTTTGCTTGCAGCAGCCTGAGTAGTTTGATATATCGCTTTATATGTAAGCATAAGACTCATTTCGCAATATAAGCTCACATGGGCTTGCTCTGAGCGAAACAGTTTTGTGGCAAAATCTTTCGGAAAATACAATATACCATATACTTGTTGTTTACCGATAAGATCTTTAGCCTCTTCTACACTGTTACAGTAATATGCAACCTTTGTGTCGGGGCTTGCGTCAACATCGCGTATGAATTCACGGCTTGTCTGACTATGCGATTGGTCAACTATTGCTATAGGAACCTCTCTCACAACTTCATTATTGTATATCCATGAGTAGAGTAGTGGGTATCCTAATGGTACGAGTATAAAAAAAATGAGTACACCCTCATCAGTAACAGTTGAGCGTATTTCTTTAGCCCAGATATAACACATATCTCTGAGACCATTTAATATCTTGTTTAATAATCCTTCGTTCTTATCCATTATGGTATATATACATAAAGTAGCATAGCCCTTTTAATGTTTCCCATCACAAATATCGGCAGTAATGCGAATAGTATAAGGGCTGATATACTAAACCATGCGTCCATCAGTGGATAACCGTTAAAAATATTGATTTGATATATCATGTAATAGTGGCGTAATGGAAACAGACTTGTCAGTTCATGTATTATGGGACTCATTGAAAAAGCAGGATATGTGGCTCCTCCTGTAGAGAAACTTACCACAGCCCATAGTGAGCAGATACTCATTGACATTCTTAATGATGGCATCAGACCGAATGCGAAAACTCCGAATCCTTGTGCTGATATAACGGCAAGAAAACCAAGAAGTAGCATTGTGAATACTCCTCCTGGATGCGGAAATCCTAATATGTAATAAATATAAAATTCAAAAAGATAGAATATCGTAAGAAAAACCATGAATTGTGGGAGCAGTTTACCTGCAATAGCTATCCATGGATTATTTCCAGCCATAGCAAACCATTCTTTTGAACGTTTGAATTTTAATTCTGTACCTATAGAATATGGGGTTATCAGAAAGATAAATAGCATTAATATTCCAGGAATCATCACAGTACTTAGATATACATTATAGTTTGACCAAGGATTCCCAATCATATGAAGATCTATAGCTATAGGTTGCAAGAATGTCGTAATTTCATCATCTGTCTTTCCCAAAGCACTAAGTTTAGACTTGCCTACAGAAGCTGAACCTAGAGACGATATAGTCTTCAGGTCACGAAATAACATAGAGCCTGCAACCAATGTAACATTACTGTAATAGAAAGATATTTTAGGTTGACTTGATGTCATCAGTCCATCTGTTGTTCCTCTTGGTATATATAGAAAGGCATATATGTCGTTTTCCTGTATTGCCTGTCTTGCCTCATTTACATTATTATATTTGGCTACTACTTTCGTTGTCTGAAAGGCATCTAGGTGTCTTATCATTGAACGGGTTGTTGCCGTATTATCTAGGTCTACAACTCCTACTGGCATATCTGTAGGCAGACCGTTGTTCATGAGTGACGTGAAAAATGAAACAACTAATATAGGGAAGATAACCATGCAAAATCCATATATCGGATTTTTCATGAGTATTCCGCATTCGCGAATTGCTATATTATATATTTGCTTTAATACGTGCATTTATTTTTTTATCAAACTCATTCCTGGGCGTAGACCGTCTATATTGTCTATTGGATGTGCCTTAACTTCAAATGTCTTCAGGTCGTATTGACCGGTTGTCTTTGTTGCCTTCCAAACGGCATAGCTGCCTTGGTCTTTGATATAATATACTTTCATCTTTATATCTTTGTTGAAGGCTGGAACGAATGCTGTAAATATATCTCCAATTTTCATGCCTTTTAATTGGTCTTCACGTATATTGAATGTACCCCATTTGTCACTCAGTATCGAAATGCTCATGATTGGAGATCCCATTCCTACAAGTTCTCCTACCTTTGGATATACATCGCTAACCTCACCTTCAACTTGTGCAATCTGTACGGTCTCCTTTAGTAATGAACTTACTACGTCTACTGTACTCTGTGCAGCTTCGGCATTATTTGCTGCTATACGTTTTTCTTGTTCACGTGCACCGTTTTTGGCAATTTCATATTGACTTTGAACAGCCTTTACCTGAGCTTCTGTAGCTTTATATGCAGCAAAAGCCTCGTCACGTTTCTGACCGCTCATAACGCCCTCGTCATAAAGATGTTGCATACGGGTATATGTTTTTTTTGCAATGTCCTCTGCAGCCTTAGCCTGCTGTACTAGTTCGTAGGCTCCTTGTATCTGTTCCTTGCGTGCGCCGGCATCTGTCAGGTCCTGAAATGCTTTAGCTGCATTTCCTGTAGCTTGTGCTACTCTCTTCTGGGCGTCAATTTCTGGAATTTCAAGTATTGCAAGTGTGTCGCCTACATGTACATAGTCTCCCTCCTTTACTCTTAATTCCACAACTCGTCCAGGAAGTTTGCATGAAACTCTGTATTCAGAAACTTCAACTTCTCCCTGAATGGTTTCGTCTTGTTTTCCAAGAGTAAAGAAACCGATTAATCCTACAACTACTACTACAAGGGTAAATCCCATTACTGCAAGTAGAATGTTGTTATGCTGTGATTTTGCTGACATGATTATTATATTTCTATTTTCAACAATTTTAATATCTTAATACTCCAAGAGCCTTCTGTAGGTTTACTAGAGATAGTTTCACGTCGACTTCAGCGTCTATTTTCTGACTTTGAGCTTGTTGCCATGCAGTCTGCGCTGTCATTACGTCTGTAGTCTCCATTATACCTTCTCTAAATCCAAGGTTTGCACAACGTAAGTTTTCCTCGGCACTTTTTATGTTTTTACGTGCCATTGTTAGTTTTTTGTGTGCTTCCTTTACCTTAAATTGGCTTTGTGTTATCTGTAAGTATATTTTTTCTTTAGTATCGCATAACTCCATTTGTGCCATGCTTGTAGCTAATTTTGAAGCTCTTATTTTATATGAACTTTCAAACCAAGTCCATACTGGGACTTGTACCATTACACCAACATTCCATGTTCCTGCAAATTTTTTTTCAAAACTATTGTATATGTTTGGATTACTAACAAGATATCCTCCTGTTAGAAGAACATGTGGTAAATATTCTGCTCTTACAAGTTTGGTCGCTTGCTCGCTTATTTCTATGCCATTTTGCAACATGCGTAGCTCTGGACGGTTGCTGCTAGCTGTTTCTTTGTCAGCAACCTTGTCTGTTTGTTGTGACATATCTAAGTTTAGCCCATCACTGTTCTCGTCGGTAAGAGTGATGTTATCTTCCATTGGTATGCCACATAGTTGGCATAACATCATCTTGGATAATATCAGCCCATCATCAACTTGCGTAACTTGCATTTCTGCTTCGTTTACCTTCACGTTAACTCTCAGACCATCGGCATGAGTGGCTATACCTTCCTTTATCATCTTTTGAACATCGCTATTCAATTTTTTCACTAAATTAAGGTAACTGTTTGCAAGTAACTGCTTTTGTTTTAGTGAAACAACCAACCAATAGGCTTGGTCTATGTCATATAATGTAGACTGAGTCTTATAATCGGCATCGTTTGCTGCAAGATTTTCGTTAATCTTAGCTATATTATTGATGGCAGTAATGGCACCTCCCATAAAAATAGGTTGGCGTACCATTATTGCTCCTCCCCAGATGTTATGAGTGTCTGTTTCTAGTGATTTAACTATTGAATTGCCAATTTGGTTGCCTGCTGTAGCCATTGGGGTACCCAACTGTCCAATAACACCGCTTATCTGCTGTGCCACACTTGCAGGAATAACACCTTGTTGCACAAGTCCTGTAACCATGCTAGACAAACTACCACCAGCCAATGTGGCTGCATTAGTACCTAAATTGTTTAGCTGGTTTTTTTCGTCTTTGCTTAGCAGAGATATGGATTCGCTAAAATATTGATAGCCACCTGCAGCATCCACCTTGGGAAGATACTTCGTTTTGGCAGCTTTTCTTATATTCATTGCCATATCCTGTTTAAGCTTAGAAACGTTTATCTGTTTGTTGTTGTGCAATGCTAATGCACGACAACTGTCAAGACTCAAAGTTCTTTGAGCCTCGGCAGACAGAAATGCGCCACAAAGTAGGAATAATGATATTATCGTCTTCATTTATTTAAATGTAAAGCTTCTTGAACCAATCATGTTTCCGTCAGCGAATATGCTTACATTGTATGTTCCTTCTACTAATGCTTGTGCTACGTTCCAATACATTGTTACAGGAGTTTCCTGACCGCCGTATTCGATAGTCTTTTGCATTGAACTTTCCAAGCTTCTATTTTCATATTTAAAAGAATTTGAACCACCGAGTAGTGTTCCTGTAGGTGATGTTATTCTTACATAAATTGTCTTATTTCCATTGGCAGCAGTCACGTTCTTTGCTATGCTGAAACTAAGTTGAAATGCTGTTGCTTTCTTTAATTTATTGGTATTTTTCCCGTTCTTATTTCTTGCAGACATGTTAATACCTATAGCATCTAATTGCGAAGCCATTGCTACTTTTTCAGACAATGAGACTTTTTCTGTATTAAGTCCAGCAATTTGTTTTGTTGCTTCTTCATATTGTCCTTTTATGTGATAGTTCTCGTTTGTTAGGTTTTTGTTCAAACGATTTAGTGAATCTATTTCCAATACGTAGTTGCGCAATACCTTTCTCACAGTTCCCAATTCTTTTTTAAGGCGTGTAATCTCTACAGCATCTGTACTTTTTACTTGCTTTAATTCTGCAAGTAGCCTTTGCGTGCGTTCTTGTTCTGTAGTAAGCTGTGCAACGATAGAATCATTGTTTATCTGAGTTTTCATCTCGCTATACTGATTGGCGAATTGCTGATACTCGTTTTCCATTTCTTTCTTATCGAGTTCTGCCAATTCTTGCATTGCCTTGTTCTCTTGTTTTTGTGATTTTAGATTCACAGACAGGTAAATGACACCGCCAATGAGTATGATACCTACAATAATAAGGGGTATTAAAATTTTCTTATTCATATTTATACTTATTTACCTTAATATTTAAAACAACGCAAATTTACCGTTTTTATCTTAAATGGCAAAGACTTTTTAAACATCAAATCCCTATAAACTTAATTTTTAGCATTTTTACGGAAAAAATGAACAATATTAAAATTATTTTCACAATTATATGTTATAGCTATATAATTGATAATAGTATGTTTGTATATTAATACTATAATATTACTATTGATCAACTTTATTCATTCTGGGTCTTGTGTCAGTTCTGTTATTTTGCCCATAAGAAATTTTGCTTTGTCAAGCAATGATGTTTTGTGATGGGTGAAATGTTCTTCGTGTGAGCCATTTATGTCATTTTCTGACATCTTTTTTGTTGGTTCATTCGTGATGTTGCTTGTTGTGTTAGTTTCTGTTGAAATTTTGAAAGTTATAGAATTATCTTCTGTAGTATCTTCTTCTTCAATTTCATTGTCTGCAAGTTTGTTCTCTCCATATTGTTCCTGGGTATCATCATTGCTTTCTATTATATCTTCAGCAGTTGTTACTGATGTAAATTCATTTTCATTTTTTAGACCAAAGTCAAAAATCTTTCTTTTGTAAGGCTTGTATAGCCTTTCTATTAATGATTCAAAATAGTTATCATTTGTTGTGTCAATTTCCTCGTTGTCCTCATTGTCTTCAAATCCTGTGGCAAGGATTGTTACCTTGGCATTTCCTCCAAGAGTATTGTCGTTGCTGACACCCCATATTACGTCAATGTTTGGATCTAGAGCATCCATGAATTGGTCTATTTCATTCATTTCGCTAACTAGAAGTGGGTGATCCTTGCTGGTGTATATGTTAAGCAATATTCGTTTAGCTTTGTCAATATCATTGCCATATATAAGAGGTGAATCTAATGCGTCAACAACTGATTTTTCCACACGGTGTTCGCCTTCTCCTCGCCCCATAGCCATTATCGCACCTCCTCCTCCACGAAGAGTAGATTCAACGTCGCAGAAGTCTAGGTTTATGTCGCCTTCAACGGTGATGAGCTCTGATATTGATTTCGTGGCATCGCTAAGTATCTGGTCGGCTCGTTTAAAAGCGTCTTTCACGGCAACTTCTTCATTAGAGAATATGTCACATATTCTTTCATTGTTTATAATTAGTAGAGCGTCAACATTTCTACGCATTTCTTCAACACCATGAAGTGCTTTAACTATTTTTTTTCTCTTTTCAAAATAGAATGGGATAGTGACGATACCGATCGTGAGTATTCCCATTTTCTTTGCTTCACCAGCAATAATTGGTGCAGCACCTGTTCCTGTGCCTCCACCCATTCCTGCTGTAACGAATACCATTTTTGTACCGTCATTAAGTAGTTTGTGTATCTGTTCAATACTTGAAATAGCTGCTTCTTTACCTATTTCAGGATTAGCACCAGCTCCAAGTCCTGTATCTCCGAGTGGGAGCTTCACCGTGACAGGTGATTTTTGCAAAGATTGACTGTCGGTATTAAGTACAGCGAAAGTAACGTTGACTATACCTTCACGATACATGTTGTTGACAGCATTGCATCCGGCTCCGCCAATTCCAATAACTTTTATGATTCCTTTAGACTTGTCTTCAACTGGTCCAAAGTCAACTAATGGCTGTGTATCTTTTTTCTGTTCAAAATCCTCCATATAGTTCTTTTTATAAGGTAAAGATAGTACAAACCCAGGCATAAGAATTTAATTTACTTGAATCTTCTGACTAGTTCGACCTATTCTATGCAAAGATACAGTAAGTAGAACACAATACAAAATAAAAAATACTTTTTTTTAGTTAATCATTTTTTCCTTTGTTTACTTGCCCGATGGTTAATATCTTCATTCTTAAATGCTAGTACTATATTAAGATTTCAAGAATCATGCAAATGCTCATGTAATTGGAGAAATCGTACATAGGTTTTGCAAATAAACAAGTGTCGAAACGTCTATCGGTTGACTATTAGTACGTTAGATGCACTTTTTACAAAAACATAGTGTCGGGCAAACGTCAAATAGCATTTCCGTTTCTATATAGAAACGCAAACTTTACATCGTAGAAACGGAAACTTTGTGTCGTAGCAACAGAAACGTTTCCACGTAAAAACGCAAACGTTACGTCGTAGAAACGTTTTTTCGATGAAATAAAACGATAAAACAGAATGAATATATCTAAAATGTTTGTGGGGTACTGATTATAGTTGTCAGCTTCTCAGATTAATACTATATGAATTTACCTTTTTGAAATTAAATACAAAACCAAGTTGACACATGTTTTATATAAGACAAAGACAAAAACAGAAATCAAGCAAAAAAGTGCCGAGTCTAGACGTCGTATTCTTCGAGATATTTATTTGTCTGTTATGAGATAGCTACAAATGACACTGCCGTGACGCTTGATTAATGTTAATTTGAGACGTAGTGTGCTGATAATCAATGCGTGGACACTTCGACGCTAGTATTTTTAAAAAGTACTATGCGCGTGCGTGCGCGTAGAGAGAATTATTCAGTATTTATTTGATGCATAAATTATAGGTTCGCAAAATATTTATATATAATAATGTGTAAATTAGATACTGTAACTGAATTACCTATGTTTTTGATTTTATTATCTGCCTAGTTTGATTATCAAGAGAGTCTCTCTTAGGCTAGACGTTTGCTGTAGCGAAGTCTCTTTTATTGCTCAAATTAGTAATTTAAAGACGGAATAGATCTAAAAAAGGTCTATAATGTAAATTAAACAGAAAAAATTGAGTAAAAAACAAACTTTTTCGTTAAAACATTTGTGAGTCTAGAAAATTTGCTATACTTTTGCAATCGCTTTCGCCTCAAAACGAATAGCGATTAAACTTTTAGAAACAGAAGTTACAAGAAAGAGTTCTTTGAAAAGATTTACATAGACAGAAAAGTAGTACAAGAAGCGAGTGCTGAGATTTATTTCGGTACTCGGGTAAAAAGAAACAAACCGTCATCGGACGCAAGTCCGATTTCGAAAAA
>OCVT010000992.1_pt1 | contig 12106 bp, 11 predicted proteins | sample 1539111 | NCBI WGS metagenome assembly OCVT01 (sample SAMEA3991482, study PRJEB22521) | metagenome | biome: anthropogenic terrestrial biome; feature: sewage plant; material: raw primary sludge | place: Sweden | collected 2012-09-26 | reverse complement strand
ACAGTAAACTGCGTATTGTCTGTAGCATTTTATTATAAAAATCATGCGCACAAAGGCACACATAAGATTACGCCCATGCTGGGCGTACATAAAAGAGTGGTAACAAATTAATGGTTACCACTCTTTTCAAAAGTTAAAAATTCAATTTTACTATTCTGTTCAAACATCAAACATTTATTTCAAAGTTAATTAGAAGTCTATTTTATCATATTGCCAGACAAGGGTTTAATCACTAAACTTAAAATTAGGTCTTCCGAAAACGCCTTTATTTCCCATACCTCTTTGACGTTTAATCATTTCTATCTTCATCTTTCCGGCATCATTCTTCTCAACCTGATAAATTTTCATTATCTGTTTTGGAGTCAAGAATTTGTGGAACTTTACATAATACTTCTCACGAATATCCAATATTTTATGGCTTTGTGCAAAGTTATCCTGAATCATCTGATCTACCTCTGCATCCGTTTTTGTATTGATATCCATGCCCATGTGCTTAGGTTTCATGGCACGACATTCCATTTTATCTTTCAGATATTGAGAATATACAGGAATAAACTTAGCTGAAGTTGCATCATCAAGCATTAAAGTCTGCACCATTTTTTCAGTACGTTTCTGTATCATCTGATCTTCTGTAAGATGTGTTCTTTCTTTACCGTTCTGCGCTACCTGAGCGTTAACAGTGATGCTACCGCTTAACATCATAACGGCAACCATAACCATAAATAAATACTTTTTCATTGTCTTTGTATTTTAATTGTTAAACACTAATTTAAAAATTCATCATTGTCTGCCATTGAAGTTAGTGATTTAAGATCTTCATCTGATAGTTGTTCTATCCACTCTTCGTTTGCAGTATTTCTATCTGATTGAATTACGGAAGTTGTACATTTCTTTTTCTTATCGTTAATTTGTGACTCTTCATTCACTATCATTCGAGCATTCTTTTCTTTTGTAGAAGAATATGTATTAACATCTACCGAATGAACGTTTGAAGTTTTCCCTACTGTAGTATCAGCCTTTGCAAGTTGTTGCTGTTGTGTCTGAATATCATTGCCAATCGGAAAGAAAACAAATCCAGCAAATACAGCAGCTGCTGCAAGCAAGGTAATAACGGCTATCTTCATTCTCCTATGCTTACGAATATCCCTTTCAGCAGTAAGAAGAATCTTTTTCTGCATTTCATCAAAGAAACCTTCAGGTGTAAAATACGGAGTATTCTTACCTATTTTATCAAAGTCAAAGTCTTTTTCCATATTATTCCTCCACCATATATTTTTTTATTTTCTCCTTTATATAATGATAAGTCACTTTTAAAGTAGCAACTTTTGTATCCGTGACTTTACTAATCTGCTGATAATCCATGTCATCATAATAACGCAAATTGAATATCACACGCTGTTTATCAGAAAGGCGCAATATGACCTCTTGAAATTTCACAGTCATCTTATCATCATAATCTATATAATCAGACGCTTTCAAACGATCTATCAATTCATCATGTACATTATCAGCCGACACTACTTTTATTTCCTTTTTATTCAAGAATCTTAAACTTTCATTCATTGCAATACGATAAATCCATGTGCTTAGGGCACTGTCACCACGAAATCCATTCAATCCAAGGAAGATTTTCACAAAGGTTTCCTGCATCACGTCTTCTGCATCTTCATGCACAACAACCATTCTACGTATGAAGTAGTATACTGGTTTTTGATATGCATCTAGCAAAATTCGGAATCCTCCTTCCCTGTCTGATTTGATAATTCGATATATCGTTTCGTCTTTTGTCATATACATTTAATGTTATCTTCTGACTATTTGAACCAGAAAGAGTCCAAAGGTTAATTTGAAACACACCGTATTTATAAAATGTTAACAATAAGTTGTTTTATTCTCCTTATATTTAAGGTACACGAGCACATATAAATATATGTGCTTTGAAACTTTAGATGAATATTAAGGGTCGACAAAATATTAAATCACAAAATCAGCTATATATTTTTGGATATTTCATTTGTGATATTGCAGCGCCTATTATAACACAGAGAATCTTCTCATCTGAATTATAGCCAAATGTATATTTCTACGTTCAATTGTTTGCGATTTGACCTTAATAACGTTACGCATAATACATCAATTTCACAAAAAAATAAGTTGGGATGCAATTTTTTTAATAGTCTTGCGTCTAAAGTATAGAATTTATTAAGAAACAGATGAATACGCTACAAACAGAATTTGCGCAAATTGCCAAAGAGAACAAAAGCACAATATACACCGTATGCTATATGTTCTCAAAAGACACAGATGAAGTGAATGATCTTTTCCAAGAAGTGCTTGTAAACTTATGGAAAGGAATGAGCTCCTTTAAAGGACAAAGCGATATACGTACATGGATCTATCGCATAGCCCTTAACACTTGTATCTCCACGGACCGAAAGAAAAAGATAACCACCATACCTCTAAGTATGGATGCAAATCTATTCCAAGATCAGGACGAAGATACCAAACAGGTGAAACTACTTCACAATAGAATCAGCAAGTTACAGCCTTTCGACAAAGCGATAGTATTGCTATGGCTTGAGAACATAAGCTATGACGAGATTGGTGAAATTGTGGGTATATCGACTAAGAACGTAGCGTCACGTCTTTTCAGAATAAAGGAGAAATTAAGAAGTATGTCTAACGATTAAACAGAAAGCAAAATGGAAAAAGATTTTAATATAGAAGAACTTGACATGATGAAAAAACAACTTGAAGTATTAAAAGACAAGTTGGATAAAGAAACCATCATCAATGAACAACTAATGCGCAAGGCAATGAAGGACAAGGTTTCTAAATTGCATAAAGAAGCTATTATCATAGCTTGCGTAGCTCTTTTTGGAATACCATACTGCACATGGGTATTTTCATTCATGCACATGTCATATTTATTTATTGGTGTGACAGATGTGTTTCTTGCTATAGCGATTGTATATACATTCTTTACGCATAAGGGTTTAAAAGCCAACGACTTGCTTAATGGAAATCTTGTTGACGTAAGCTATAAAATTACGAAAATGAGACATCTTGAATCAGCATGGCTGAGATTCAGCATTCCGTTTATAACCTGCTGGTTTGCATGGTTCATTTTTGAACTAATGAAACAAAACGGAGACGAAGCCAAAGGTATGGCCATTGGAGGTGCAGTTGGAGGCGTTATTGGCGCAATAATAGGAACGATTAAATATCGCAAGAGTAGAAAGAAGAGTCAAGAAATATTGCTTCAGATTAAAGAACTCACAAGCAAAGAATAACATTTCATATAAACTTTATATTTATTAATCCGAGTTATACTATAGCTCGGATTATTTTTTTTGTATCTCTACGATTATTTTCCAAGTAATTATACCTTAAAATTATTAATTTTTTATTAAATTTGTCCCACCATTATAAATATACAGGCATTGATATGAAAAAAACAATTCTAATATTCAGTTTGCTTCTTGCATCATTCAGTAGTACTTATGCACAAGAGAACAAGGTATTCAATCATATAGGCTTAGGTCTTGGAGTAGGAACAACGGGCATTACGATTGATGTTGCCGCACCTGTAACAAAATATCTTGACATACGTGCAGGAATGGACATTATGCCAAATTTCAAATACGGAACTTCACTGGATTTAAATATAAGTGAAAAAGACCGCGAAGCAGCTCAACTAGCAGGACATACAATACCAAAGGGTATCGATGTTGAAGGTAAGAACTCATCAGGAAGTTTCCATTTTATGGTTGACGTATTTCCATTCAAAGGTTCTAGTTTCCATGTTACGGCAGGAGCTTATATCGGAAATGATAAAATCATAAACGTATATAACAAACACGACAAAGACTTGGCAGAAGTCGTTGACTACAACAACAAAGTAGCAGCAAACCCATTGGCAGGGACACTTGGATTAAAACAAGTTGGTGTTCAACTTGGCGACTATCTACTGTCCCCATACCAGACATCAGAAGGCGGACATGTGGAAGCTAACATTAAGGTAACAAAGTTTCGCCCTTATCTTGGAATAGGATTCGGAAGAGCAGTACCACAAAAACATAGGCTAGCACTACAGTTTGACCTTGGAGCGCAATTCTGGGGCAATCCAAAAGTTTACATGATAGGCCTGAACGGCGAAAAGGAATTAACAGAAAAAGACGCAGATGGCAACGATGGCGGAGCAATCAAGACATTGAGCAAGATTACCGTTTATCCATGTATGACCCTACGCCTCAACGGAAGGATATTCTAATATAACATTCTCCACGACAACAATTTGCGTCGTGGAGAATGGTTTTTTTAATTTTTAGCCTTAACAGTCAAATTGTCTGTATCAATATCACCAGTGCCATGTTCGCTCTTTTCAAGTGCTGTAACATTGCCCTTGATAGTGATATCACCAGTGCCCTGAAGATTCGCATTAACTTTACCACAGTTATCCATATTGGCTTCAATATCTCCAGTACCTTGCAAAGAAAGAACAGTATTCTGAACCTTATGACAAGACACTTTCACGTCACCCGTACCCTTTAAGAATACCTTTGCAGTTATGGCCTCTAAACTCTTGACTTCTACATCACCAGTTCCCTTTACCTGTGTATCGAAGTTGTTACAGATAAGAGTATCTATGTAAGACTCACCTACACCCGACAAATCTATCAACATATTATCAGTGTCAATTTTATTCGCATGAAAATCAGTTACCCCCCTTACGTTAACAGCAACAAGGTTAGGAGAACTGATGTATATTTTCACACCATTATTACTACCCATAATATTTAAAAATGAGGTAAATTTCTTTTCTGTTGAAAGAAGCAAAGATCCGTCCTTAAACTCCACATTGATACGTTCAACTTCATCTTGAGGTCCTACAATGCGAATACCCAAAGTGTCAGACTGCGTAAAATATATGTCACCGACAAAATTAGCAGAAATAGAATCAAAGCTGCGAGCCTTTACAACACGAGTTGTCTGCGGACCATCATCATGTCTATTCAACGTACAACTAGAACTGCATGAGGTTATAAACAACACAATAGCAGCAGTGAAAAACAAAGATATAACTTTCTTCATAATAAAACTTTTTAATGATTTCTATGTATAAGACGTAATATATGATAAAAATGTTGCAGAGATATTTGAAAATAAATAGATTTATTTTGCGCAATGCAAGTTTTAGTGTATCTTTGCACAAACAATATATATATTGATACAAAGAGATGAGTAAATGCAATCTGACTCATGTTCTGACACAGACCGTAAACGAGTTGTCGGAAACAGAGTCGCTAAAAGGTCTATTTCATCAGCATCGCGACGGTGATCCGTTACCTTCGGGCAAGGCGCTCGAAGAGTTAATAGATTTATCCCGAGCAATCATATTTCCTGGTTACTACGGGAAATCATCCGTAAATTCAAAAACTATCAAATATCACATTGGTGTTAATGTGGAAAGACTCCAGAAACTGCTTTCTGAGCAGATTCTAGCTGGTCTGTGCTTTGCAGATTGCGAGGAGGAAGAAGATGACTATAACACACATTGCGAAAAGCGAGCAAAAGCCGACGAATTGTCTGCAAAGCTTATTTGCAAACTTCCAGAAATAAGAAAGACTTTGGCAACCGATGTCGTAGCAGCATACAATGGAGACCCTGCTGCTGAAAGCTTAGCAGAGATTATTGCTTGCTATCCAGTAATAAAAGCACTAACCAACTATCGCATTGCTCACGAACTTTATGTAATGGGAGTGCCTCTTATTCCACGAATGATGACAGAAATGGCACATTCAGAAACAGGAGTCGACATTCATCCCGGAGCAGAAATAGGCAAATATTTCACTATTGACCATGGCACTGGTGTTGTCATTGGAGCTACATGTATTATCGGCAACAACGTGAAACTTTATCAAGGCGTTACACTTGGGGCAAAGAGTTTTCCTATGGATCAAGACGGGAATCCAATAAAGGGTATTCCACGCCACCCCATTCTAGAAGACAACGTTATCGTTTATGCCAACGCTACTGTACTTGGTAGAATTACCATAGGCAAGAGTTGCATAATAGGCGCTAACACTTGGGTTATGGAAGACATGAAACCCAAGACAAGAAAATACAAGAAGATTAAACAAGATTTTTTAGATATACAATATAACAATGGAACAGGAATTTGAACTCATTGCCAAGACTTTCATGGGACTAGAGCCCGTTTTGGCTCAAGAGCTCACCCAGCTGGGTGCTAACAAAGTACATATCGGACGAAGAATGGTTTCGTTCACAGGCAACAAAGAAATGGTTTATCGTGCAAACTTTCAACTGCACACTGCCATCAGAATACTTAAACCGATAGCCCATTTCAAGGCTGGCTCAGCTGAAGACATGTATGAGGAGGTGAAGAAGATAGACTGGAGCCTATATATAGGAAAAGGAAAAACTTTTTCTGTTGACTCTGTGGTTTATTCTGAGGAATTCAGAAACTCAAGATTCGTTACCTATAAGGTAAAGGATGCAATTGTTGATCAATTCAGAGAGAAAACAGGTACACGCCCAAACATCAGCGTTAGCAATCCTGATATTCGTTTGAATATTCACGTTGCTGACGATAATGCCACATTGAGCCTTGACTCAAGTGGTGAAAGTCTACACCGTCGCGGATATCGCCAAGAGAGCGTTGAAGCACCTCTTAACGAGGTTCTTGCAGCCGGAATGATTTTAATGACTGGTTGGAAAGGTGATACAGACTTCATTGATCCAATGTGCGGTTCAGGTACAATACTTATTGAGGCTGCGCTTATTGCACGCAACATAAGTCCAGGAGTGTTCAGAAAGGAATTTGCTTTCGAAAAATGGCCTGATTATGACCAAGCACTTTTTGACGAAATATACAACGACGATTCAAAAGAAAAAACATTTCAACACCATATCTATGGATATGATATTGACATGAAAGCTGTTAACACTGCACGCCTAAACGTAAAGGCTGCTGGTTTGACTAATGAGATAACTATTGAACATCAGGACTTTAAAGACTTCAAGAGACCTGCTGAGGAGAGTATTATCATTATGAATCCACCTTACGGAGAACGTATTTCTACACCTAACCTTCTTGGTTCATACAAGATGATTGGCGAAAGACTGAAACACGAATTCGGCGGAAACGAGGCATGGATACTAAGTTATCGTGAAGAATGCTTCGACCAGATTGGATTGAAACCAAGCATAAAGTTCCCTGTATACAACGGAAGTCTGGAATGTGAGTTCAGAAAATATTCTCTCTTTGACGGCAGAATGAAGGAATTCAGAGCCGAAGGTGGTATCGTGAAGACTGATAGAGAGAAACAGGAAATGGCTCAGAAGCACAGATTCAAAGCTAACCGTGAATTCAAGACCAGAATAGACGAAGAAAGCAATAACGAAGAAGGTGACATACGCTCATTTACTTTCCATAAACATGAAATGGGTGATTTCGCTGGTGGAAGAAAGCGTATTGACCACGACGACAGACGCGGAGGATTCGGCGGAAAACGTGAAGATAGCCGTGGAAGCTATGGCAAAAGACCTGATGACAAACGTGGAAGTTACGGCGACAGACGTGGTGGATTCGGCGGAAAGCGTGAAGATAGTCATGGAAGCTATGGAGATAGACGCGCAAGATTCAGCGGAAAACGTGAAGATAGTCGTGGAAGCTATGGCAACAAACCTGGTGACAAACGTGGAAGCTTTGAAAAAAGCAGTACACACACCGACAGTGAAGATTAAATAATTATGAAAAAGATATTTGTTTTTATCTTAGCGATGATTGCGACAAGTACTTATGCACAAGGATTGAAGACGTTAACGCTTGAAGATTTGAATTTCGGTGGAAACAACTACCACAACATGGTTCCTAAACACCAATATACAACTTGGTGGGGCAATGAACTTGTCAGAACTGATGTTGAGGATTGCTATATCGTTGACAAAAATACAGGCAAAGAAACAGAGCTTTTCTCATTGGGAAATATAAACAAATGGAGCGGAATGAACTTGCATCATTTGTATAACATCACGTTTCCCGTAGCTGGCAAGACGCAAGTGTTGCTTAACGACGGTAAGAAACAGATGCTTTTTGACTGGGAAGCTAAAAATGAAATCTGGCACACTGATAATAATTTTAATGGAAGCACGCAGGCTAGTAACTTCAATTACACGTCTAGAACTACTGCTTACGTTAAGGATTGTCAGTTACACATCGTAGACGCAAAAGGTAAAGACAAACAACTTACTACTGACGGAAGTCGCAACATCGTATATGGCCAGAGCGTACATCGTGACGAATTTGGTATAAACGGAGGTCTATACTGGAGCAATGACGGCAAAAAGTTGGCATTCTACAGAATGGACCAAAGTATGGTTACAGACTTTCCGTTGGTAAACATTCCTGAAATAGACTGGAAACCAGCTGAAGGTGAAAGTAGAATAGCTACACCGGCACCAGAAAAATATCCTATGGCTGGAGAAAAAAGCCACAAGGTTACAGTTGGAGTTTACGATACGAAGACTGGAAATACGATTTATCTTGATGCTGGAGACCCAACAGACAGATATTTTACGAATATAGCATGGAGTCCTGACAACAAGACTATATACATATTTGAACTTAACCGCGATCAAAACGATTGCAGATTAGTAAGCTATAATGCTGAGAACGGCAAAAAGATTGCTGAGCTTTACAGAGAGACTGACAAGAAATATGTAGAACCACTCCACCCTATCACGTTCCTTCCTTGGGACAGCAGCAAATTTATAATGTGGAGTCAGAAAGATGGATATACCCACCTATACCTATTTAATAATAAAGGTGAACAACTGAAACAGATAACCAAAGGTAAATGGGTGGTAATGGACTTTCTTGGTTTCGACGCAAAGCACAAGAGCATTGCTATAGCATCTAATGAATTAAGTCCTATTCAGAAAAATATTTTCATTGTAAGTTTAGAAACAGGTAAGCGTGCGCTTATGGACGACAATGGAGAAGGTTGGCATACAGGCAGTCTTAGTCCTAACGGACAATATATCGTTGATAGTTATCAAACTCCAACTATACCTAATAATATAGCGATTGTAAATACAGAAAACGGCAAACGAACAAGTTATTACAAAGCTGAAGATCCTTGGAAAGGATATACTGTTCCTACTTACGAGTGCGGAACAATAAAAGCAGCAGACGGACTTACAGACCTATATTATAGAATGGTTAAACCTTTGAATTTCGATCCAAATAAGAAATATCCAACTATCATATATGTCTATGGAGGACCTCATGCACACAATATTGACGCACGTTGGCACTATTGTAGCCGTGGCTGGGAAACATACATGGCCGAAAAAGGTTACCTGCTATTTATTCTTGATAACCGTGGAAGCGAGAACAGAGGAAAAGACTTTGAACAAGTAACATTCAGACATCTTGGCGAAGAAGAAATGAAAGACCAGATGAAAGGTGTTGATTTCTTGAAGAGTCTACCTTATGTAGATGCAGACCGCATGGGAATACACGGTTGGAGTTTCGGTGGTTTCATGACAACAAACTTGATGACTACATATCCTGACGTATTCAAAGTAGGTGTTGCCGGAGGACCGGTAATAGACTGGAAATGGTATGAAGTGATGTATGGCGAACGCTATATGGACACCCCACAGACAAATCCTGAAGGATATGCAAATTGCAGTCTGCTACCAAAAGCAAAGAATCTTAAAGGAAAATTGCAGATTATCATAGGATTAAACGATCCTGTTGTCGTACCTCAGCATGCTTTCTCATTTCTAAAGGCATGTATTGCAGCTGGAACACAGCCAGACTTTTTTGTATATCCTGGAGAGCCGCACAATATGAGAGGCCATCAGAGCACTCACCTGCACGAAAGGATATCTCAATACTTCTTTGATTACTTAAAATAAAACTAATAAATGTCCAATCATAAGGACGAAAAAGAGACTTATGAAAATATTATTACTCGGAGGAGGCGGCCGTGAACACGCCTTGGCTTGGAAGATTGCTCAAAGCAACAAATGTAGCAAACTGTTTATTGCACCAGGAAATGCTGGAACAGCTAACTGCGGAGAGAACATTGACATAAAAGCCGATGACTTTGAGAGTCTTAAGAAATTCTGCGTCAACAATATTATTGACATTGTTGTCGTAGGACCAGAAGATCCTTTGGTAAAGGGCATTTATGATGATTTCAAAAATGACGAGCGAACAAAAGACATACCTGTTATAGGTCCTTCAAAGGCCGGTGCCGTACTTGAAGGCAGTAAGGATTTCGCAAAAGGATTTATGCTTCGTCACAACATTCCGACAGCAAAATACAAAACTTTTGACGGAACAAACATAGAGGAAGGTCTGAAATTTCTCGAAACCCTAAAAGCACCTTACGTATTAAAGGCTGACGGTCTTTGCGCAGGAAAAGGCGTTTTGATACTTCCTACTCTTGATGAAGCCAAAAAGGAATTTCAGGAAATGCTTGGTGGTATGTTTGGTAACGCCAGTGCACAAGTTGTCATAGAAGAGTTCCTCAGCGGAATTGAATGTTCTGTTTTCGTTCTCACAGACGGCAAGAACTACAAAATTCTACCAGAAGCAAAAGACTACAAGAGAATCGGCGAACATGATACAGGTTTGAATACTGGTGGTATGGGCAGCGTTACACCTGTTCCTTTTGCAACAAAAGAATGGATGAAGAAAGTGGACACACGTATCATCAAACCAACAGTAGAAGGACTTGCAGAAGAAAATATAGATTATAAGGGATTCATTTTCTTCGGATTGATAAACGTAGAAGGCGAGCCTATGGTAATTGAATACAACTGCCGAATGGGTGATCCTGAGACCGAGAGCGTGATGTTACGACTGAAGAGCGACATTGTTGATCTATTTGAAGGTGTAGCAAAAGGCGACTTAGATAAACGAGAAATAGAATTTGACGAAAGAGCTGCTGTATGTGTTATGCTTGTAAGCGGTGGCTATCCAGAAAAATACGTAAAGGGATACCCTATCAACGGAATCAAAGACGTTGATGGAAGCATCGTATTCCACAGTGGAACAGCACTCAAAGACGGTCAGGTTGTTACCAACGGAGGTCGTGTAATTGCAGTTTCATCTTATGGCAAAGACAAGGAAGACGCTCTACAAAAGAGTTTTAAGGAAGCTCAGAAGATTGAGTTTAAAGATAAATACTTTAGAAGAGATATAGGTCAGGACCTATAAATTAAAGAGGAAACAAGAAATTGAGAAATAAAAGAAGACAGGAAAGATTTGCATTAAGCCGTTTCGCGCTACCTGTTACTGTTATATACGGAGCACTGGCGACATTAGCCGCCGGCGTGATAGAACAAGAGCTGTGGTTGCAAACCGCAGCTTTGTTTGCCGCAACCATGATGATGGTATTTCTTAACAATCGCTATTCATTGATACGTGTATATAGCAGAATGGTATCATGCTCATATCTTGTACTGATGACTATGGCTTGCTTCTTATTTCCATCAATACATGGTGCAATTATAGAATTGGCATTCATTGCGGCTTGCATGTTTCTATTTAACGCCTATCAAAACCCACGTGGATCTGGCGCTGTATTCTATGCTTTTGCGATGATTGGAATATCGAGCATTTTCTTCGTTCAGATATTATATTATGTACCTTTATTATGGTTTGTTTTATCAACCAACATTTTGGCACTAAGCACAAGAACAATAGCAGCATCAATAATAGGACTTATTATACCTTATTGGTTTGTTGCTGGGTATTATGCATCACTTGGCAATTTACAACCATTCATTGACCATTTCTGTGATCTCGCAAAATTCGGGAAGTTATTTGATTACAGTATGATAAACTCTCATCAGACTGTGACATTCATATTCATTGCTTTACTCGGAATAACAGGCATAATACACTTTCTGCGCAATAGTTACAACGATAAAATAAAAACGAGAATGCTATATGAAAGTTTTATAGCTTTTGAAATAGCAACAATAGTATTTATCATACTTCAGCCACAGCATTTTGATTTTCTATTAAGAATACTTATTATAAGTACTGCTGCACTGATAG
>OCVT010000986.1_pt1 | contig 12157 bp, 8 predicted proteins | sample 1539111 | NCBI WGS metagenome assembly OCVT01 (sample SAMEA3991482, study PRJEB22521) | metagenome | biome: anthropogenic terrestrial biome; feature: sewage plant; material: raw primary sludge | place: Sweden | collected 2012-09-26 | reverse complement strand
TTTGGATTATCGCAGTAAATTGGTGACATTCTTGATTAAGAATAAACGGCGACTGGCAAGAAAAGGACATGTCAGGTACCAGTAAAGTCCGATTTAAGATCAAATCAGCGCCTTTAAAGAATCTTGAGATCTTGGTAATCCCGATGAGGGAAGAGGTAAACAAACGAATAACTTAACCCTTAAGATGATTCTATACATAGCATGATCTATCCAAGGAACGACCGACGCCCTTAAAAGGGTTCTGCTCAGATTTCGTTAAATACCCGGACCATCGTAGATGATTGTTTTTACTCTCCCCTAACGATGTACTATGCCATAATAAGCATTTTTTTTTTTTCTTTCTTCACTGCAGCTCTGCTTTGAAAACACTACATCTAAGGCGCTGACGCCAACGCCCAGACTAAATCATCATATAATATCAAACGCCCAACAAAATATTAGAAATAGCTCAACAATAGAGCGCCAAAAGTTTACCGGAACGAACCATCATTGTTTACAGGCAAGCACCCATTTGGAAGGGTACGTAAACTAAATAAATAAGACAAGAAATTTTTTTTATATCTGGAATTTCCTTTGCATTTTAGTGATCCCATCATTACAGATAACTAAACCAGGATAAAAAACAAAAATAATGACATTAATGATACCTTAACTAACGTATAGCAAGCGAAGCAACCACCCATCAGATTTTTGTCCCCGTTTGGAAACTGGAATGCTATGACCACTTTTATCACTACAGCTAACCACTTGTCGGAATGAAGATACGAAAGAGAAATCTTTATTGGACCACTTTTTCTTTCGCTAGAGGTCCTACCTAGCGTATTGCACCCAAGTGATTATTGCGACCTCTGAGTGTCAGAAACTTACGAAGTAAAATTTATAGTTGTGCCTTTCGTCAAGAATCGGAAAGCGTAAAAATAGGCTACGGTCTTTGTCAAGGCGAAATTTTGGAGATTTCAGACGCATGATACCAGCAGTTTTTGGTAATATACTTTTTCAGGTAAAAGCTTTCTACGGCCACTGAAAGTAATGCAGAAGCTTAAGGCTACAGATGAAATGGCCGACCCAAACTAACCAAGCACAACATCAATTACAGAACCGACAATCGAAAATCCTAAAAAAAAAGAACATCGAGTGAACTTTTCGTTATCTCAAAGCTTTAAAGTTAAAAGTGGCAGAAGCCTTGGCTATTCTGTTTCTCTCTTAGATTCTCGCACGACAGCATCGAGCGAAGTTGCAAAACCATATATTTCAGTTCTCTAAACGATCTTTCCCCGAACTCCAATCGAAATAGACTTAACCCGCAACATAACTGACATTCTTCCTCTTTTTTTTTTTTTTTTTTTTTTTTTTTTTTTTTTGCTATTTGCTTTCTGCATGCATAAAAGCGAGACTAGCGTATTAACACTTTATCACTTTCCCTCTCTTCCTGAAAGCTGACATGAGCATACATCAATGTCCGAACAACACTCTGTCGCAGTCGGTAAAGCTGCTGATGAGCACGAGACTGCCCCTAGGAGAAATGTTAGAGTCAAGAAGCGGCCCTTAATTAGACCATTGAACTCGTCAGCATCTACGCTGTATGAATTTGCCCTAGAGTGTTTCAACAAGGGTGGAAAACGAGATGGTATGGCTTGGAGAGATGTCATCGAGATTCATGAGACAAAGAAAACCATTGTGAGAAAGGTAGACGGCAAGGATAAATCCATAGAAAAGACATGGCTGTATTATGAAATGTCACCATATAAAATGATGACCTACCAGGAACTGATCTGGGTGATGCACGATATGGGCCGTGGGCTGGCAAAAATAGGCATCAAGCCCAATGGAGAACACAAATTCCACATCTTCGCATCTACTTCCCATAAATGGATGAAGATTTTCCTTGGTTGCATATCCCAGGGTATCCCCGTAGTAACCGCGTATGATACTTTGGGTGAGAGCGGTTTGATTCACTCCATGGTTGAAACCGAGTCTGCTGCTATTTTCACTGATAATCAATTATTGGCTAAAATGATAGTGCCTTTGCAATCTGCTAAAGATATCAAATTTCTTATCCATAACGAACCTATCGACCCCAATGACAGAAGACAAAACGGCAAACTTTACAAGGCTGCTAAGGATGCCATTAATAAGATCAGAGAAGTTAGGCCAGACATAAAAATTTATAGTTTTGAAGAAGTTGTCAAGATAGGTAAAAAAAGTAAAGATGAGGTCAAACTTCATCCACCTGAGCCAAAAGATTTGGCTTGTATCATGTACACCTCAGGCTCGATCAGTGCACCAAAAGGTGTAGTATTGACTCATTATAATATTGTTTCGGGTATCGCTGGTGTAGGTCACAACGTCTTTGGATGGATCGGCTCTACAGACCGTGTTTTGTCGTTCTTGCCATTGGCTCATATTTTTGAACTGGTCTTTGAATTCGAAGCCTTTTACTGGAACGGTATTCTTGGGTACGGTAGTGTTAAGACTTTGACTAATACTTCGACTCGTAATTGTAAGGGTGACCTGGTTGAGTTTAAGCCTACTATTATGATCGGTGTGGCTGCCGTTTGGGAAACTGTGAGAAAAGCTATTTTGGAAAAGATCAGCGATTTAACTCCCGTACTCCAAAAGATTTTTTGGTCTGCCTATAGTATGAAAGAAAAAAGTGTACCATGCACCGGGTTTTTAAGTCGTATGGTCTTCAAGAAAGTCAGACAAGCCACCGGTGGTCATCTTAAGTATATTATGAACGGTGGGTCTGCGATCAGTATTGATGCTCAGAAATTCTTTTCCATCGTCCTGTGTCCCATGATTATCGGTTACGGCCTTACTGAAACAGTTGCGAATGCTTGTGTTTTGGAGCCTGATCATTTCGAATATGGTATAGTTGGAGATCTTGTTGGATCGGTCACTGCCAAATTGATGGATGTTAAGGATCTAGGTTATTACGCAAAAAACAATCAAGGTGAATTGCTTCTAAAGGGTGCGCCGGTCTGTTCTGAATATTATAAGAATCCAATAGAAACGGCGGTCTCTTTCACTTACGATGGCTGGTTTCGTACTGGTGATATTGTTGAATGGACTCCCAAGGGACAACTTAAAATTATTGATAGAAGAAAGAATTTGGTTAAAACCCTAAATGGTGAATATATTGCATTAGAAAAGTTAGAATCTGTTTACAGGTCAAACTCCTATGTGAAAAATATCTGTGTTTATGCCGATGAAAGTAGGGTTAAACCGGTGGGTATTGTGGTACCCAACCCAGGACCCCTATCTAAATTTGCTGTCAAATTGCGTATTATGAAAAAGGGTGAAGACATCGAAAACTATATCCATGAAAAAGCATTACGAAATGCTGTTTTCAAAGAGATGATCGCAACAGCCAAATCTCAAGGTTTGGTTGGTATTGAACTATTATGTGGTATTGTTTTCTTTGATGAAGAATGGACACCTGAAAATGGCTTAGTCACATCTGCTCAAAAATTAAAGAGAAGAGAAATCTTAGCCGCTGTTAAATCAGAAGTCGAAAGGGTTTACAAAGAAAATTCTTAGAGAGAAGCTTATTACCTTCCCCTTCCATCTATGCACGGTGTCTCGTACTTCCATAGAGCACCGATTAGTGAATACTAAAACTATGTGCGTGATAAATGGTTCTCTTTTACAGATGCGGTAAATCAATTATTGATATACTACATAACATACAAACATGTTTCATTTCAGTAATACAAATTACAATTGTATAATTAAAAAATATAAAAAACTTCGTGATATGAAATCACATTTTGTTATTGAGTTTGTCACATGAGCGGTATACGAACTATTCATTATTTTATGACTTTAAAAGCCATACCGAAAGTAGGCTTGAGAAGTATGACTACTGTAGGAGTGACCACTACTGTTAAATGCAGATAGCCGTCTTATGCTCTTCCCTTGTTCTTCTGAATTGGGAATGCATAGCTTGAAACATCAATCTTAATAAGGTCTTGTTTGTTTCTGCTTGGCTTTCATAGTAGCAAATAGTTTCGACCTTAATGTAAGAAATAAAAGCAATCGTTAATTTGAGTAAAGATAACCACTCTTCCTCTTCTACTATCAATATAATAAGAATAATGCTTATGGTTTATTTTAGCTTTTTTGAAAGCTAAACATTAAAAAAGAATAAAAATGCACGGCATACCTACATATTTTAAAAACATATATTTTATGATTGACTTTAGCAAAAGTTGGCGCTGGGTACTTTGAGACTCTTTCCTACAAAACGTTACCAACACTTGCTAGTCTAATCTAATCTACTTAATCAAGGTTTTAGTGGCGTACCATGTGACGGCCATCAAATGCCATCAGTTCTACAAGTTCACATATATTTATATATAACTATTCTCCTAACTTGTATAATATTATACCGAGACAGAGGATAGATTCAATTGATTTCACATACCGGATTATGTTCCTTCCCAAGTTCTCAATCTTATTTAGACTTTTTTTTTAATTACATTGTCGCCCACTTCGGCAGAAAAAATATAACGACAAAGTAATGGCATCGCATCGACCTAATGAAATACTACTGGCAGACGGTATGGAGAGCTCAAAAATTCCCAAAGCAGAAAACAATACTGATTTCTGATACTAAAACGAGATAGGTTAATAGCAAAATCGGGATGGTAAACGTGAAAGTGGAGTTTCTAGGTGGACTTGATGCTATTTTTGGAAAACAAAGAGTACATAAAATTAAGATGGACAAAGAAGATCCTGTCACAGTGGGCGATTTGATTGACCACATTGTATCTACTATGATCAATAACCCTAATGACGTTAGTATCTTCATCGAAGATGATTCTATAAGACCCGGTATCATCACATTAATCAACGACACCGATTGGGAGCTCGAAGGCGAAAAAGACTACATATTGGAAGACGGTGACATCATCTCTTTTACTTCAACATTACATGGTGGTTAAAAATAGCAGCAAATAATTTTTAAGAAGCAGCTACATATATATATATAAAGTGCTGTACAGCTTGAATGAATCACAAGTTAGATAACGTAGGTAATATGCAGATAGTATAAAAAGTAATAGTAATAACTGGATTGGTTTTTTTTAGTACATGACGAAGATTATAGCTCTTGTATCCTACAACCCAAAAGACCTCTACCATTCCAGTTTCTCGAAGGTGTTAGCGATGTCTTTAGGATTTGCCCTTCTCTCAAGAGAAGGACGGGAAGTGGCCTGTCTTCATTTTTCATTACAACCATCTGAATGTTTTGAAGTTTAGAGTGGTTTGCCGCATGCACACTACCAATAGAAATCAGCTTATCATCAACCTTTATGTCTGCTTTATCTGAAGGGCTACCGGGTACTACCTCACTGATAAATGCAAAAGGGATGGTATACTGAATAGCTTGATCGTCGTTATTCCTTCTTGCATCTTGGTTTGACTTAACGTTCATATTATCAAAGTGCTGGTTTAGTAAGACGTGTGATCTTTGCAAAAGGTGATTTAAATCATTCTTCAGCATATTAACATTCTTTCTGATCATAGTGACTTGCAATACATCGACATCCGAACGAGGATACCCGTCTGGCGTCACCAACGCAGAGTCCATGCCGATGCCTTGCTGCTCAAGCACACTGAAATACGCCTCTAGTTGTGTCTCAATATCTGTCTTTAGAACCATCAATTCCGACAGTTTGAAGCTGTCTATTTGACTAATTCTTGATGTTAGGCTCGGATCTATCTTAACATTGGCCAACAATTTACTTAATTCTTCTTCCTCCATTGTAGTTCGTTCTTATTCTAATTCTTGCTCCTTTTTACTCTGGTGATAACTTTTCTATCTCTCAATGCTGAACATTTTTTTTCCCTTTATTATCCAATATTCCAACCGTTATAAAGTAAGCCTTATCGAACACAATCCACGGCGCACGCAAGGGACAGCAAATTTCGAGAATTAATGAATAGCCAGTAGTAAGATCCGTATTGATAAAGGTCATAGATCCCAACCTTTATGTGAGCCAGCCCGAAGGGCCCTTTAAATGACTCTCATAATATGGTCCAATAGCACCAATTTCTAGGGGTTACCCACCGGCCTAGTGCTTAATCGAATTCTGAAAAGAATCTCTACTACAGACTGCCAACCGTAATAGTAGTGAGATCAACACTGAAGGCAGCAGTCTTTAGCACAATGACACAGACTGATAATCCTGTCCCCAACTGCGGTTTACTGCCCGAGCAGCAGTATTGCTCTGCAGACCATGAAGAGCCACTGTTGTTGCATGAAGAACAATTGATATTCCCTGATCATTCCTCCCAACTGTCCTCAGCAGATATCATCGAGCCCATCAAGATGAACAGCAGTACTGAGTCAATTATAGGGACAACGCTGCGAAAGAAATGGGTACCACTATCCTCAACTCAGATCACAGCTCTTTCCGGCGCATTTGCTGGATTCTTATCAGGTGTGGCAGTATGTCCCCTCGATGTTGCCAAAACGCGATTGCAAGCACAAGGACTACAAACTAGGTTCGAGAACCCCTACTATAGGGGGATAATGGGGACATTAAGTACTATAGTAAGAGACGAAGGCCCGCGGGGCCTCTACAAAGGGCTGGTACCGATTGTCCTGGGCTACTTCCCAACCTGGATGATATACTTCTCCGTGTATGAATTCAGCAAAAAGTTCTTTCACGGCATCTTCCCACAGTTTGATTTTGTTGCTCAGTCATGTGCTGCAATCACGGCAGGCGCTGCATCTACCACCTTGACCAACCCAATCTGGGTTGTGAAGACAAGACTTATGCTGCAATCAAACCTTGGTGAGCACCCCACACATTACAAAGGCACTTTCGATGCATTCAGAAAGCTATTTTATCAGGAAGGGTTTAAAGCATTATATGCGGGGCTGGTCCCCTCATTATTAGGGCTATTTCATGTGGCTATCCATTTCCCTATATACGAAGATTTGAAGGTAAGATTTCACTGCTATTCTCGGGAGAACAACACCAACTCCATCAACTTGCAACGGTTGATCATGGCATCGTCCGTCTCTAAGATGATTGCATCAGCAGTAACATATCCGCACGAAATTTTACGAACCAGAATGCAACTGAAATCAGATATACCAGATTCCATTCAACGACGTCTGTTCCCCCTCATTAAAGCAACTTATGCACAAGAGGGACTAAAGGGATTTTATTCTGGATTTACTACTAACCTAGTACGAACCATTCCGGCCTCGGCAATCACTCTAGTGTCCTTTGAGTATTTCAGAAACCGCCTAGAAAATATTAGCACTATGGTAATTTAAAGCCTTAAAATTCACACACGCCACACATTGAGTGTGCTATGAATATGCCTGCGCTAATATTTTAGGTATTACAGCTTGTAAATATACCAAATAAGGTAAGCCTCTCTTTTCCTAATACTAAAAGGATTTGCATCGAACAGCCCACCAAATGCTTTGCGCACACATTATATACACCCACATGATTCTATAGACAAAATATACTTATACATTTTCATAGTCTTGACAATATTCTACATTGGCCGTTTTCTTGGCACTATTTTAGCTTATCCTTACCAAAATAGTCTCTTTTTTAAATACTATTTTTGAAGCGGAAATAGGTGCGAACAAATGAATGGCTTCAATTTAGTGCGATAAAGACGTAAAGCATAAACCAGTGAAGATCATAGCACTAAGAAGGCGCCTGTACTGTTCCTCGTGTTGATACTCATTTCCTTATTTATTTTCCTCAAGAAATTCTATCCAGGAAAGAAAAATACTATCTATAAAAACTAGCTGTAAGGCAGCAGCCATGAAAATGAATCTGAAAAGGCTCGTAGTTACCTTCTTCTCATGCATCACCTTTCTGCTGAAATTCACTATAGCCGCCGCTGAACCACCAGAGGGCTTTCCAGAGCCCTTAAATCCAACAAACTTCAAAGAAGAGCTATCTAAGGGGCTGCATATTATTGACTTCTATAGTCCATACTGCCCGCACTGCAAACATTTAGCATCTGTTTGGATGGAAACATGGGAGGAGTTTAAAGAGGAGAGCAAAACACTGAACATAACATTTTCACAGGTTAACTGCATCGAGAGCGCCGATTTGTGTGGAGATGAAAATATTGAATACTTCCCTGAAATTAGACTTTATAACCCCTCAGGATACATCAAATCGTTCACTGAAACACCGAGGACCAAAGAATCATTAATTGCATTTGCACGCAGGGAGTCTATGGACCCAAATAACCTCGATACTGATCTGGATTCTGCTAAAAGTGAGAGCCAGTATCTCGAAGGCTTTGATTTTCTCGAGCTGATCGCTGGTAAGGCGACTAGGCCACATTTGGTTTCCTTCTGGCCAACAAAAGATATGAAAAATAGCGATGATTCACTAGAATTCAAAAACTGTGACAAATGCCATGAATTCCAAAGGACTTGGAAGATCATTTCAAGACAGTTAGCCGTGGATGATATCAACACGGGCCACGTTAATTGCGAATCTAATCCAACAATCTGTGAAGAACTGGGCTTTGGCGACTTGGTGAAAATAACCAACCACAGAGCCGATAGAGAACCCAAGGTAGCATTAGTCCTACCCAATAAAACCTCAAATAATTTGTTCGACTATCCCAATGGCTACTCAGCGAAGTCAGATGGCTATGTAGATTTTGCCAGGAGGACTTTTACAAACAGTAAATTTCCCAATATAACAGAAGGGGAGCTCGAAAAAAAAGCAAACAGAGACATTGATTTTCTGCAAGAAAGGGGACGAGTAACTAATAATGATATCCATTTAGTTTTTTCATATGACCCCGAAACTGTTGTTATTGAAGATTTTGACATTTTGGAGTATTTAATCGAGCCTTTGTCAAAAATTCCAAACATATATTTGCACCAAATTGACAAGAATCTAATAAATTTGTCACGTAATCTTTTTGGAAGAATGTATGAAAAGATCAACTACGACGCCAGCCAAACTCAAAAGGTTTTTAACAAAGAATACTTTACTATGAATACGGTTACGCAACTCCCAACTTTTTTCATGTTTAAAGATGGTGATCCCATATCCTATGTTTTCCCCGGATACTCCACAACAGAAATGAGAAATATTGATGCCATTATGGATTGGGTAAAAAAGTATTCTAATCCCTTAGTTACCGAAGTTGACTCTTCTAATTTGAAAAAATTAATTTCCTTCCAAACCAAGAGCTACAGTGATTTAGCAATTCAGTTAATAAGTAGCACTGACCACAAACATATCAAAGGAAGCAACAAGCTTATTAAAAACTTGCTCCTCGCAAGTTGGGAGTATGAACATATTCGGATGGAAAATAACTTCGAAGAAATTAATGAGAGAAGGGCAAGGAAAGCAGACGGGATCAAGAAAATAAAGGAAAAAAAGGCTCCGGCTAACAAAATTGTTGATAAAATGCGTGAAGAGATTCCCCATATGGATCAAAAAAAATTGTTATTAGGATATTTAGATATTTCAAAGGAGAAGAATTTTTTTAGAAAATATGGTATTACTGGAGAATATAAAATTGGTGATGTGATTATCATTGATAAATCAAATAATTACTACTACAATAAAGATAATTTTGGCAACTCCTTGACTTCTAACAACCCTCAATTGCTGAGAGAAGCATTCGTGTCCTTAAATATTCCATCAAAAGCTCTATACAGCTCTAAGTTGAAGGGGAGATTGATAAATTCTCCATTCCATAATGTCCTCAGTTTCCTAGACATAATCCACGGGAACGGCATGCCCGGTTACTTAATTGTTATTGTTTTGTTTATCGCAATACTCAAAGGTCCATCTATTTACAGAAGATACAAAGTAAGGAAACACTATAGGGCGAAAAGGAACGCTGTCGGTATCCTAGGAAATATGGAGAAAAAAAAAAATCAAGATTAAACGCTTAAGTAGTTATAAAAATAAAAGAATGCTGATATCTTATGATGCTATCATAACTATCCTTTATTTCACGTATCAATATCTACAATCATCTAACAAACGTCGCTCTTATTTTGTCACTTAGGTTTAATGTACAATATGCAAATATTTATGTAATCCATACCCAAAAAAATAGCACGCCTACCATAAAAAATATTATTAACCATGTTTTTATACTGATCCCAGATCTTCTGGCCATCTCCATCATGTTTCCAAAAGTCCTTTTGAGTTTTACAGAAGTGTTATGGAAAGTATCACCAAGCTGGTCAATAGTTTGATTGCTGCCTCTAATCTCATCACCCATCTTCAACGATAATGACTTGAGTGCTTTTATTCTCTGACCCATAGCTCCCATCTGTTCCTCACTTTGAGATTCAAGAGATGCCAAAGTACTTTGGGAGTAGTCTAATTTATCTGTGCTCCCTAGCGCTGATGATACATTGTCATCGAGACTATTTGATCCATCAGCCGGTCCGAATAACTGTGTTCTACCAGTATCACGTTGATAAGCGTTTCCCCCTGCAAATCTATATACACACGCTATAGTTAGTAAACGAAGTTCACTCGTGGTCAATAACTCCCAATATCGAGGTGTTATGGTAGATGTTTAACAAAAAGCGCTACTCTAACTTTAGAATAGTCTAATAATTTCTCATACCTTGAACTCATCTGTGTAGCCTAGTGTTGTGAGGCTCTTCAATCACATTTTCTAACACATTCACAGTCTCAAGTGAACTACTGTTTGTTTTCTACCATTCCTTGGCAAAAGGCGCGAGTTGAAAAAACTCCATTTTTAACAACTACTGGATACTTTCGCAATTTAAAATTAATGGAAGAAAGAGCCGTGAACGTTCCTACGTAGCTTGCAACAACGGTAGAGTAGTACCCGCCAATTAGCATGCATAAATTTCATCTGAGATAGTGCAACATTATAAAAAATCACTAATACTTTCCCTGATATGTCGCCCCTTCAAATTTTTTGCACGCCACATCGATAAGAGTGAAACATATCCCTGAACAGTAACCTAGAATGTACAGAAATAACTGGAAATACAATTACAAAGCGATAATTACGGGATCTTTGGTTCCTATCACAGAGTAAACACCATGGGTTTATTAGATATTATTTGGAAGAATCACATTAGACGGCTCATCGCGCAAGTAATAGCAAAATGGAAAGAAATCGGAAGGCTTCATTAGTCATGAACGTTTTACACCATCAAAATGAAAACTATACACATGCGTCGAGGAGCACCCAAAACTAATACGACTATTACAATTAAGCATGGAGGAACAGGAGATAGGCGTTCCTGCGGCCTCTTTGGCAGGAATAAAACATATCATATTGATCCTTTCCGGAAAAGGTGGTGTCGGTAAAAGTTCGGTAACGACACAGACTGCGCTGACTCTTTGCAGTATGGGCTTCAAAGTTGGAGTTTTAGATATTGATTTAACAGGGCCATCCTTACCGAGGATGTTTGGCCTAGAGAACGAATCTATATATCAAGGTCCTGAAGGTTGGCAACCTGTGAAAGTGGAGACAAACTCTACTGGCTCTCTTAGTGTAATATCATTGGGGTTTCTACTAGGTGATAGAGGGAACAGCGTGATATGGAGGGGTCCTAAGAAGACTTCTATGATAAAACAATTCATCTCTGACGTCGCCTGGGGTGAACTGGATTACTTACTGATCGATACCCCTCCGGGAACGTCGGATGAACATATATCGATTGCAGAGGAGCTGAGATATTCCAAACCAGATGGTGGTATTGTAGTAACTACCCCACAGAGTGTTGCAACAGCTGATGTCAAAAAAGAAATCAATTTCTGCAAGAAGGTCGATTTAAAGATCCTCGGTATAATTGAAAACATGTCAGGGTTTGTATGCCCGCATTGTGCTGAGTGTACAAATATCTTTTCCAGTGGGGGTGGTAAAAGATTATCGGAGCAATTTTCTGTCCCATACCTTGGTAACGTTCCTATAGATCCAAAATTTGTAGAAATGATTGAGAATCAAGTTTCAAGTAAAAAAACGCTTGTAGAAATGTACAGAGAATCATCTCTTTGTCCCATTTTTGAAGAAATAATGAAGAAACTGAGGAAACAAGACACTACAACCCCTGTTGTGGATAAACACGAGCAACCCCAGATAGAATCTCCAAAATAAGATCCTCTCCTATGCATGTACGTATATATATATATATGTGCGT
>OCVT010000983.1_pt1 | contig 12176 bp, 12 predicted proteins | sample 1539111 | NCBI WGS metagenome assembly OCVT01 (sample SAMEA3991482, study PRJEB22521) | metagenome | biome: anthropogenic terrestrial biome; feature: sewage plant; material: raw primary sludge | place: Sweden | collected 2012-09-26 | reverse complement strand
TGCATGCAAATAAAATTGAGAAATTACCTATTGTAAATAAAGAAAATAAATTAATTGGTCTTATTACAATCAAAGATATTAATAAAAAAAGAGAACATCCAAATGCAAATAAAGATGAATTTGGAAGATTAAGAGTTGGAGCTGCAATTGGTGTTGGTCAATTGGATAGAGCAAGAGCTTTAGTTGCAGTTGGTGTTGATGTTTTAGTTTTAGATTCAGCTCATGGACACTCAAAAGGTATTTTAGATACTGTAAAAGCTATTAAAGCTGAAATGGATGTTCAAATTATTGCTGGAAATGTAGCAACTGCAGAAGCAACTGCTGATTTAATTGCTTGTGGGGCTGATGCTGTTAAAGTTGGAATTGGACCTGGAAGTATTTGTACAACTAGAATTGTTGCAGGTGTTGGAGTTCCTCAAATTTCTGCAATTGATGAGTGTGCAGCCGAGGGTGCAAAAACTGGAACGCCAATTATTGCTGATGGTGGAATTAAATATTCAGGAGATGTTGCAAAAGCTTTAGCTGTTGGAGCAAGTGCTGTTATGATGGGAAGTGCATTAGCTGGAACTGAAGAATCTCCTGGTGAAGTTGTTTTATCTCATGGTAGAAAATTTAAAACATACAGAGGAATGGGTTCAATTGGAGCAATGACAAAAGGAAGCACTGATAGATATTTCCAAGAAGGAACAGCTGCTGATAAACTTGTACCTGAAGGAATTGAAGGAATGGTTCCATATAGAGGAACGATTGCTGATATAATTCATCAAATGGTTGGAGGATTAAGAAGTTCAATGGGATATTTAGGTTCAAAAGATATTCCTACTTTCCAAGAAAGAGCAGAATTTGTTGAAATCACAAGCGCAGGATTAAGAGAGTCTCATGTTCACGATGTAACAATCACAAACGAAGCACCAAATTATCATATATAATAAAAGAGAGGTTTATTAAACCTCTCTTTTCACATATAATAAATAGAGTATAATTTCAAGTTAAGATACTCTTGAACTAATCAAATTTTTCCAAAGTTCTATAGCTGATATTCGTTTATTTGGATTTAATTCTAATGCAGGAGCTAAGCTTTTAATTAATGGAATATTCGAAATTAAAACATCAATTTGAGGTTTATTTGATAAAATTTCTTCATTTGTATAGCTTAGTTTTTCATCACTTAAAATAGAAAATAAAACTAAAGCAGCATGATAAATATCCATAGAACTTGTTACTTTTTCTATCCCTTCTTCTAAATATTCTGGAGGAACTAACCAATTTGCAATATTCATAAAATCTTTATCTGAAGAATTTTCTTTTCTACAAAAAGCAAAATCACATAGTTTAATACCAAGAAGTTTATTCTCTTGAAAATTTATAAGTATATTTTGAGGATTTATATCTCCATGCATATATCCAGCTTGATGTATATGATGTAAAGATTGAAGTAAATTTCTTGCACATTCTAAAAAAATTTTTACTTTTGTATCAAAATCTTGAGTTTTTATTCTTGATATTGCTACTCCAAAATTTTCCATTATTAAAAAATGGAATTTATCATAACTAAAAGCTTCGTATAAAGAAACTATATTTAATGAAGCAAATCTTTTTAATTGTTTAATTTCATTATCAAATAGTTTTTCATTGATTTTATCATCGTATATTTTTACAACTAGATTGTTTTTCCAAATATCAGTTGCTTTATATATAGTACTAAAATGACCTTTTGCTATTTGATGAGCTAAATTATAAGTTGTATTTTTTACGGTTATATTCTTAAATGGAGCTTGATTTTTTTCATCAATCATTGTTAAACTAATTTCTTTCATAAAAACCCAATTATTTTTTATAATAAGAAAATCTCAAGATTTATTTCTTGAGATTTTTATTTTTAGAATTTTAACACATATTTAGCAGAAATAACATTATTAATTTTGTTTAAAATTTAATTAAAATATTGTTAGACTAAGAGACTTTGGATATTTATTAAAAAAAGTTGGTCTAAAAGATGAACCTAAATAATTAGTTCACCTTTTGGAGTTTTTCTTACTTCATCGATTTTAAAACAATCATTTGCAATATTTCTCGAACTTGTATCTTTATATTCATTTACTATTTTGTTTATAGTTCTTAATTCTTCTTTATCAAATATTGATTCATCAAATTCTTCTTCCATTTTTATGAAGTTTAATTCAATAAATTTTTCTTTTTCAACAACTTCAATATCTAAATAATCTAATAATTCTTGCATTAAAAAGATTCTTTCATCATCTTCTTCTAAATCTTCTTCATTTGCAACAATATCAAAAAGTTCACTAATAATCACAGGTTCAGGGTGTCTTGCACCTTTGATGTATGTATCATTAAATATCTTTTTCTCACAAAATTTTTGGTGATTAAAATCTATCAAAAAAAGCATAATAGCTACTTTTTTATCACTTAAATGTTTTACTTGTTTATGTAACATATATAAAATTACATTTGCTACTTTTGTCATGTCTATTGTCAATATTTGTCCTTTAAAAATTTATTCTACAGTTTTGATTAAAACATCTCTATAATGGTTTAATTCTTTCATCTTTTCATCATCACCATTATTTATATCTGGATGATATTTTTTTGCTAGTTCTTTATATCTTTTTTTTATCTCTTCTTTTGAGGGAGTTGAAGTAAATCCAAAAAAATCCTTTGCTTTTTGTACTTCATCAAACCTTGGAGTATTTGCGAAACCTTTAAAGTCTGATTGATTAAAGTTTTTAAAATCATTGAAATTAAAGTTTTGTCCATTTTGAAAATTTGAACTATCAAATCGAAAGTTAAAACTATTTGCTCTCATTTTCTTTTTTAAATTGTAAATTATAAATGCAATTATTACAAATATAACTCCTAAAATCATTAAAAATGTTCCAAAATTAGTAAATATAAGATATAAAATAAAAAATAAAATTGATAATCTTATTAATCTATTGAAAATATATATGATAGTATTATTTGGCATAAAAAAGCATCCTTTAAAATAAAGGTTGTATTATATAATTCTTTAGTCAATAAGTAAATTAATCAATAATATTAAATGAGATAATTATTAATTATCTATAATGATTATTTTATTTATTAAAGTTAGATTATTTATTTTTTTTAATCATAAATATTAATAAAATCTAATAGAATACTAGCTATAGTGCATTTTGAATTAAAAAAGGATTTTCCAAATGTTGAAAAAAATATTGTTTTATTTTATTATTTTATTCCAATTCCAACTTTTTGCTCAATATAATTCTTTAGATGAGATTATAAAAGAAAAAGAATTGAGAGTTTGTGTTTGGCCTGAATATTATGGAATTTCATATTTAGATATTAGAACACAACAATTTATTGGAATTGATAGTGATTTAGCTAAAGAGTTGGCAAAAGATTTAGATGTGAATTTGAAATTTGTAAATAGCTCTTTTGCCACTTTAATAGATGATGTAACAAATTCAAAGTGTCATATAGCAATGTTTGCTATTGGAAATACACCTCAAAGAAGAGAAAAAATTAGATTTACAACGGCTCATTTATCAAGTGATGTTTATGCAATTACAACAAAAAACAATAGAAGAGTTCAACATTGGGAAGATATTGATAAAAATGGAAATGTGGTTGCTGTTGCAAAGGGAACTTATCATGAACCAATAATGCAAGAAAAACTAAAAAATGCACAACTTTTGGTTGTTGATAAAATGCATCAAAGGGAACAAGAAGTTCAAGCAGGTCGTGCTGATGTTTTTATGACAGATTATCCTTTTGCTAAAAAAATGATTGAGAATACTTCTTGGGCAATGATTGTTGAACCAAAAGAGACTTTTCATAAAACTCCTTATGCTTGGGCTATGAAATATGATGATGAAAAGTTTTATAATAGAGTTGAAGAGTTTTTAAAAACTATAAAAAATGATGGAAGATTACTACAATTAGCAAAAAATAATGGTTTAGAACCAATTGTAAATTTAAAGTAATATAAATATTTATGAATTTTAGATTATTTTCGAAGTTATTATTTGTAAGTTTATTTATTATATCTTTAATAATTTCTGGTGTATTTTTTTCCATTTCAATGCTTAAAGATGAAGCTATAAAAACTCATCTTAAACTTGTAGAGTTATATTCAAGTATTTTTGTTGATAATTTTTCAAGAACAATAAATGGAATGGATTTACTTGTAGATAATATAAATTCCCATTTAACTTTTGAAAATAATGATAGTTCACTTTTAGATGATAAATTATCAACTTTACTCAAAAATAATCCAGAAATTAGATCTATAAATATTTTAGATGAAAATAATAAGATTATCAATAGTTCAAATAATCTAAATATAGATTTGAATATAAAACTAGATTCTTTTTATCCAAAACTCCAATTTAAAAGTGATGTATTTTTAGTTGGGCAAATTTTAGAAGGAAGAGATTTTAATGATGCAAAAGATATTAAATACGACACAAATCGATTAGATATAAATTTTTTCCCTATTTTAAAAGAGATAAATTTTCAAAATAAAAATTATAAAGTTTTAATAGCAATTAATGGTGATTTTTTAATACATAGATACAATGAATTTTTAAATATAGAACATTGTTACATTGATTTAATCAGATTAGATGGAAAAGTTCTTATTTCAAATGATTTTACTCAAAAAAATAAATTGATAATAAGTGATGAAGAGATTTTTAAAACAATTAAAATAAAAGACTCTTTTTCAGATATTACAGATTTTAACAATGAAAAAAATATTATATCTTTTGGCAAAACTTTAAATGCACCTTTTGGAGTAATTGTTAGATTAAACTATGAAAAAAGTTTACAATCTTGGGAACAGAAAAGTTATCTTTTTTTATTAATCATTTTTGCACTTTTAATTTTATCAATATTTTTAGTTTTATTTTTGTTATACATTTATAATAAAAAGAAAAATAAAGAGTTGTTACTTCATAAGAAATTCAAGATATTATTTGAACAGAGTAATTTTTTTGCTTTAATAGTTGATTCTAAAGGAAAAATATTAGAAATCAATCAATCTTTTTTATCTTTATTGTCTAAAGAAAATTCAATAGAAAAAGAAAAAAAGATTTGGGAATATTCTTGTTGGATGGAAAAAGAAAAAAAATGGCTTAAAAATAGTATAGAAAATTATCATTTACAAAATAAAATTCAAAAAGAGTTAAATCTTGTTGATTCAAATGGTAATAAAAGGGTTTTAGAACTTGTTTTATCATCTTTTGAAACCCATGAAAATAAAACTGAATATGTTGCTATTGCTTTGGATATTACCTTGAAAAAAGAGAGAGAAAAAGAACTAAAACAAGCATATACAGTTTTTGAAAATGCCCATGATGGAATTATTATTACAGATGCAAATGCAAATATTATAAATGTAAATAAAGCCTTTGAACGAAATACAGGATACTTTTTAGTTGATGTAAAAGGTAAAAATCCAAAACTTCTAAAATCAGATATTCAGGATGTAGATTTTTATAAAAATATGTGGAAAGAGATTAATTTAAGTAGCTATTGGGAAGGTGAAATAATTAATAAACGAAAAGATGGAAAACTTTATGTTGAAAGATTAAAAATCAGTACAGTTTATAATGAAGAAAAAAAGCTTATTAATTATATTGCTTTATTCTCTGATATTACATTACAAAAAGAACAGCAAAAATTGATTAAAGAAAATGAAAAAATTCTTTATCAACAGTCAAAAATGGCGGCAATGGGAGAAATGATTGGAAATATAGCTCATCAATGGCGTCAGCCTTTAAGTGTAATTAGCGTTTCGGCTAGTGGTATTAAACTATATCAAGAAGAAGGTTTGTATTCAAAAGAAGATTCAAAAGATTTTATTGAAGCTATATTAAATTCTACAAAATATTTATCAGATACTATAGATGATTTTAGAAATTTTTATAAAGAAGATTTGGAAAAAATTAATTTTGAAGTAAAAAAATCAATTGATAAAACAATAAATCTTTTAAAAACAGAGTTTATAAAAGAAGATATATCAGTCATTTATTTAGGTGAACCAAATATTTTTATACATGGAATTGAAAATCAGTTTTTACAAGTTACAATGAATATTTTAAATAATGCAAAAGATGCATTAATTGAAAAAGAGATAAAAAATAGACATATTTTTATAGATGTATATGAAGAAAATGCTAAAACATATATTGAAATACAAGATAATGCAGGTGGAGTTAATGAAGATATTATAGAACATGTTTTTGAGCCATATTTTACAACTAAACACAAATCTTTAGGAACAGGAATAGGTTTATATATGAGTGAAGAAATAGTTACAAAACAACTAAATGGAAAACTTTCTGTTTATAATAAATCAATTAATTATAAAAATGTAAATTATTTTGGAGCTTGTTTTAGAATAGAAATATAGTTTTGTTATAATGAATCGTTACAAATATTATCATTAACTATATAAATTATTACTATTTTGTTTATATTTTCTTTTTATCATAAAAATATCACTCATCAAAACTATTCTTCTTATAATTTATAATAGGAAGGAATTAGATGAGTTTAGGTCTACAAGCATTTTTTGCAGTTTTACCTATAGTTCTTGCTGGTATTTTACTAGTAGGGCTTAGAATTTCAGCAAAAAAAGCAATGCCTTTAGTTTATATATCTGCAGTTGCTATTGCATTTGTAGTTTGGAAAGTTTCTTTTCTTAGAGTAATGGCTTCTACTATTGAGGGAATATTAATTACTATTTCAGTTTTATGGATTATTTTTGGAGCTATTTTACTTTTAAATACTTTAAAACATTCAGGTGCAATAGTTGTTATTAGAGAAGGATTTAATAATATAAGTCCAGATAGAAGAATTCAAGCAATTATCGTAGCTTGGTTATTTGGATGTTTTATTGAAGGTGCTTCAGGATTTGGAACACCAGCTGCGATTGCTGCTCCATTACTTGTAGCAATTGGTTTTCCTGCAATGGCTGCTGTTATGTTAGGAATGATGGTTCAAAGTACACCAGTTTCTTTTGGTGCTGTTGGAACTCCTATTTTAATTGGAGTAAACAAAGGTTTAGATTCAGCTGCTATTAGTACACAATTACAAAACTTAGGTTCTTCTTGGGATGTGTATTTACAAATAATTACATCACAAGTTGCAATTACTCATGCAATTACAGGAACACTTATTCCTTTATTTATGTGTGTAATGTTAACTAGATTTTTTGGTGAAAACAAATCATGGACTGAAGGTTTAGCAATTATTCCTTTTGCTATTTTTGGAGGACTTGCTTTTACAATTCCTTATGCACTTACAGGTATATTCTTAGGTGCTGAGTTCCCATCTTTAATTGGTTCTTTATTTGGTCTTGCAGCTGTTGTTTTCGCAGCTAAAAAAGGATTCTTAGTTCCTAAAAAAACTTGGGATTTTGCTCCAAGAGAAAAATGGCCAGTTATTTGGATGTCAAAATTTGAAATGAAATTTGACGCTATGACTTCAAAAGTTCCTATGTCTTTAACAAAAGCTTGGATTCCATATATCTTAGTTGCTATTATTTTAGTTATTACAAGAGTTAGTCCAGAAGTAAAAGCTTATATCTCTTCTTTTGCATTCTCTTACAAAAATATTTTAGGAGAAGGGCTAAACTTTACAATGGCTCCTTTATATTTACCAGGAGGAATTTTAGTATTTGTTGTACTGATAACTTACTTCTTCCATAAAATGGAGTTTAAAGAGTTAAAAGAAGCTGTTAGTGAATCTTCAAAAGTAATGATAGGTGCAGGATTTGTTCTTATATTTACAGTTCCACTTGTTAGAATTTTAATTAATTCAGGTGTAAATGAAGCAGGATTTGATTCAATGCCAATTGCTATGGCAAATTTTGTTGCATACTCTGTTGGTGATATTTATCCATTCTTTGCCCCAATGGTTGGAGCTTTAGGTGCATTTATTGCAGGAAGTAACACAGTATCAAATATGATGTTGGCACAATTCCAATTTGGTGTTGCTGATGCTTTAGGTATTTCAACAGCATTTATGGTAGCTCTTCAAGCCGTGGGAGCTGCTGCTGGAAATATGATTGCAATTCACAACGTTGTTGCTGCTAGTGCTACTGTTGGATTGTTAGATCAAGAGGGAGAAACTATTAGAAAAACAATAATACCTACAATTTATTATTGTATAGTAGTTGGAATTATTGGAATGGTTGGAATGTATATCTTAGGGGTTACAGATCCACTTATGAAATAAAAAAAGAGAAGTTTTAAACTTCTCTTTTTTTTATTTGATTTAACATAGCTTCATAATCATTATATTTTATATTTATAGGATATAACTCTTTTTTGTATTCTAAAATCAAAGAAGGAAAAGTTTTTACATGTAAAGAGCGTCTAAAATTTAGCTCATTTTGCAAATCATCTTCAATCTTTTGAGATTTCAAATCCTCTTCAAATTTTTTTTCATCCATTCCAATTTGTTTTGCTAGACTTATAAGTGTTGTTGCATCACTTGGATTCATTGCTTTTTGATAATATGCTTCTTGGATAGCATTTATCATCTCTTCTTCTTTATTTTCATATCTTGCTAATATTGTTGCTTCACAAGCAAGGTAAGTTGAACGTCTTGGAGAACATTTTTTCCAAAAATCATGGTTAAATTTTGTTCCTGTAACATCTTCTATTTCATACCAAATATTTTCTATTTTTTCTTGCATATCTTTTGGCATAATTTCATCACTATGAGGAGCTAATCCTCCAACCACATTAACTATTTTTATATTAGAATCAAGATGTTTTTTTAGTGTTTCTAATGTTGGTTTAAAGGCATAACACCATGAACACATTGGATCATGGACATAATATAAAGTATAAATCATCTTTTTCCTTTTTTATTGGTATTGTATTTAAATAATATTAATTTGGTTTAAAACTTTTTGAGTACAATACAAAACTGTTTAAAAGGATTTTTATGGAATATGAAGAGTTTGAAAAAGCTGTTGATATGTTTGGAATATTAACAAGAGTTTCAAAAAAAGATTTAAAAAAGAAGTATTTAAAATTATCAAAAAAATATCACCCAGATATGGAAACAGGAAGTGAAGAAAAGTTTTTGGAATTGAAAAAAAATTATGATTTGCTTTGTGCTTACATGGATTCATACTATTATTCATTTGATAAAGATGAGTTTAAACATCAGTTTCCAGCTTTTACAAACTACAAAAATTGGGTGAAATAAGGAAAAAAAATGTTTGAAGAAAAAATAAAAGATTTAGTTTTAAGTTCATTGGTTGTTGATTCATATTGTTTAGGAACACATTGGATTTATGATGAGAAACAATTAATTAATAATTCAATTGATTGGAATGTTTTAAATACACCAATGGCGATATGGCATAAGGGAAAAACAGCAGGTGATTTTACCCATTATGGAGATCAAACTTTATGGTTATATGAATTTTTAAAAGATAAAAATAGTTTTGATGAAGATAGTTTTAAAGATTTTTGGTTTAAAAATATGAAAACATATACAGGTTATGTGGATGGTGCTTCAAGAAATACAGTTTCAAATATTGAAGAAAAAATATCTCCAAGTGGTTCAAGTTCTACTGATTTATCAATAGTTGGAAGAATCGCTCCACTTTTAAAGGTTTCAAAAACAAAAGAAGAGTTTTTACAAAATGTAGAAAAATTTGTAAGTATCACTCATAATAGTCAATTAGCAAAAGAGTCTGCTAATTTTTTTGCAAAATTATTGATTCTAGTTTTAGAAAAGAATGATATAAAAGAATCTATATTGAAATTAAAAAATGAGTGTAGTGAGCATTTAAAAAATATGATTGAAAATGCTTTAAATTCAAATGAAGAAGATAGTTTTAAAGCTATTAGAGATTTTGGACCTGCATGTGGTATTAATGATGGTTTTAGTGGAGTAATTTATCTTTTACTAAAATACAATAATTTAAAAGAAATGATAATTGCAAACTCTAAAGCTGGCGGTGATTCAAGTGCTAGAGCTATGATTGCAACTATTATATTTATGGCAAATAATGAAATAGAACAATTGCCAAAAGAGTGGATAAATATAAAAGCAGAAATTTAAAGGAGAATCTATGAAAAAAACATTAGTAAATTTTTTCTCAGATAAGTTATATCTTGAATTATCAGTAGCAGCTATATTATTTTTGATAGCACTTGCTTTAGATAAACTTATGGATTTTATTATTTATATGCTTTATTTTATAATTTTTCTTGAAATTGTAAGAGCTGTTGCAAATTATATAAGAGAACAAAGGGTAACTTTGAGTTTACTTGTTGATGCTTTTATAATATTAGCATTGAGAGAATTTATAGTAAATGTAGTAAAAGTAAATAAAGAAGAGCTAGCTACTTTTGAAGCCATATTTTCAAGTGCTGTAAATTATAATCTTTTGATTTTGTCAGGAGTTATTTTGTTTTTATTGGTAGTGAGATATTTATCGGTTATCTCTTCACAAAGATATTTATTTAAAGATGATGAAAAAGTTGATTAAAAGGGTAGTTATGCAAAAAAAAGTTTTTATTTTAGTGTTTTTAATATTTTCATTTAGTGTTAATCTTTTGGCAAATGGGTCTTATTCAAAACAAGAGATAGAAAAAATGATTTCTAAAATGGTTATTTTAGGTTTTAGTGGAGAAACAATTAATCCTAATGATGAAATATATAAAAATGTAAAATCAGGATTAGGTGGAGTTATTTTATTTGATAAAGACCCAAATGATAAACAAAAAGTTAAAAACGTAAGAAATAAAGAACAATTAAAAACTTTAACTTCTCAATTACAAGCTATTTCAAAACAAAAACTTTTGATTTCTATTGACCAAGAGGGTGGAATTGTTCAAAGGCTAAAAAGTGCTGATGGTTTTGTAAATACTCCAAAAGCTAGTGAAGTTGCACTTAAAGGTAAAGATTTTGCGAAACAAAGCTATAGCTCAATGGCGAAAGATTTAAAATATAGTGGAATAAATGTAAACTTTGCTCCTGTTGTAGATTTAGCAATTAATAAAGAAAATAAAGTTATTGTAACTCGAGGTCGTTCTTTTGGTGAGTCTTCAAATGAAGTTATATCTTATGCTTCTATTTTTGTAGATGAATTAAAAAAAGAAAAAGTAATTTCTGTTTTAAAGCATTTTCCAGGGCATGGTTCTTCTTTGGCTGATTCACATTTAGGTTTTGTTGATATTACAAATACTTGGAATCAAAAAGAGTTAGAACCTTATAGATATTTTATTAAAAATAATAAAGTTGATATGATAATGACAGCACACGTTTTTAATGAAAAATTAGATAAAGATTATCCAGCAACTCTTTCGTATAATGTAAATACAAATTTATTAAGATACAAATTAGGATATGAAGGAGTTTTAGTAAGTGATGATTTACAAATGTATGCTATTTCAAAACATTATGATTTAAAACAGACTTTAACACTTGCAATTAATTCAGGAGTTGATATGCTTTTATTTGCAAATCAGTTGGCAAAACCAATAAGTTTAAAACAAATTGTTGATACGGTTTATTCACAAATTTTAAATGAAGAAATATCTTTAGAACAAATAATCAAATCTAATCAAAGAATAAATAGGATGACTGAAAAATATTAATAAAAATTTAGAATAATTATTTCCAAGAATAACTTGGAAATAATTGATGTAAAATAAGCTTATTTAACTTCAACTTGTGAATTTAAGTCAATACTTCCACCTTTGATAATTTGCGCTCTAAGACCAGCTTTGTGAACCATTTGAGATAATACTTTTTCATTATCTAATTTATTACTTAGATATTTGCAAGGTTCACAAAGTCTTAGACCTTTTAATACAACTTCACCTATTTGAAACTCTTTTCCTACAAGTGAATTTAAATCGCAGTTTGATACAACAATATTTCTTCTAAAATCTTCTGCTGTAATATTTAAATCATTCTCTTTATTTAAAGCATCAATTTTCTCGATTTCAATTAAAGTTACATCTCTATCTGGTTCGATTTCTCCTTTATTTGAGAAAGTTCCCTCTTGATTATAATATCTATCACCAAAAATACCTTTTCCTATTTCTAAAACAATTTGATTAACATTTAACATATCACTTTGAGTATCTTTTGAAATAAGAAGTTTTGCAATTTTACCTGACATTATGATTCCT
>OCVT010000981.1_pt1 | contig 12181 bp, 11 predicted proteins | sample 1539111 | NCBI WGS metagenome assembly OCVT01 (sample SAMEA3991482, study PRJEB22521) | metagenome | biome: anthropogenic terrestrial biome; feature: sewage plant; material: raw primary sludge | place: Sweden | collected 2012-09-26 | reverse complement strand
TAATGATAGTTGACTATCAGTAAATTAGCTTAATTATAGCTGCAATGTGGGTTAAAAAAGGGCAGCGTGCCGCGGCTATGCGTTTCCTCACAAAGGCTCTTGATAGTTATCCCGAGCATCCGGGGCTCAACTATCTGATGGGAAAGTGCTTCTATCTGGGCGGCAACTACTCCATGGCCCGTTTCTATCTTGTAAGGGCTGTGAGATACGAGAAAGACAACATCGTCGCCCTCGGCATGCTCGAAAAAGTAGAGGAGTATACAGGCAATTATTCGAGTGCTATCTGTTACATTAACGACATGCTGGTACTGACACCTTATGACAAAGCTTTGTGGTTGAAGAAAATAGGACTTTATCGCAAGCAGGGAAATACTACCGAAGCCAACCAACTACTGAAACGGCTTGCCCAGCTTTTCCCCAATGACCAGGACGTGAAAAACCGCTATTCCGGCCAACTGGAAGAGAATATGAAAACGTTCCGTAAGAATGATCGCTCCGACCTGGCCATTGACGCCATGCGGGAACTGGTCTATCGTAATCCGCATAATGTAGACTATTGTCTGCAACTTGTCAACCTGCTTCTTCAGACCGGACAGAGCGATGAAGCGCTGAATACGTGTGCAAAAGGTATTAGCCAGAATCCCAGTTCAACTGATTTGGCTAAGAAGAAGGCTGAAATTCTGGCAGAGAAGCACCGATACAATGAAGCCGACGACTTTCTGAAAGACTTCGTAAAACATCATCCCGACGGCAGACTGGTAACCTTGCAGCATCAAATAGAGGAGGATGCCGCACAGGATGCCCTGAAGAATGACCCTTATGTGATGTATGGAAGAATTTATGAGCGTACGCACAGTGCCGATGCTTTGCGTTATCTCATGAATACGGCTGTTAGCCGTGGCTATGTCAGCGATGCGCTCTATTATATCGGCATAGCCAGAAAGACACGGCCGAATGACGTCACCCTTCTCTGGAAAGAATATACCGTCTACCAACAGTCTGGTGACCGGCAGCATGCCAAATCGCTGTTGCAAAGGATAGTCACCCTCCAACCTCGCAACCGCGATGCCGTTGATGCGCTCTCGGCCTATAAGATGGAGGATGCCACTGGTCTGATGGCGGGTAACGAATATAGTGAAGCGCTCCCTTTGCTCGACTTTGTGATACGCAACTCTGCCGATAGGGAACAACTTCTCGGAGCCTTCAATAAGAAATATACCTGCTTGTTTGAAACCAAGCAGTACAATGAGGCCAAGAAGCTGCTCGTGCAGATGAATACCCGTTTCCCCCACAGTCAGGTCGTCAGTCGGCGCTCATTCGACCTGATGGCTGCGCAGGGATTCTATCCGGAAGCACTCTCTATGCTTGCCGGTAATCTCAACGCAGAGACGGGAGGCGATTCTAGAGCGTATGCTCTTTCTGAATATGAAGAGATTGCCCTGAAATATATTCGGCAGTTGCAGGGCCAGGGAGCTGTCCGCAAAGCGCTTTCTGTGGCCGACTCCCTCCTTCTTCTTGTGCCCTCTTCAAGGCAAGGCCTCCTTTATGCCATCAACAATGCTGCTCTGCTGAAGGATTCCGTCCGTTTCGATACCTATTGCCGGCAGGCTGCCGATCTCTATCCTGCCGATGTCGGCTTTAAGGTCAAGTTAGCTAGCAGCTACCAGCGCCAGCGGAAATATAAGAGCGCACTCGACTTGTTGCAGCCTGCTCTTTTCTATTATTCCAACGACAGCAGTCTCATTGGCGCTTTCTCTGAAAACAGTCTGCTGTTTGCCGCCTCCTGCCTTCGCCGTCATCAGGCAAGGGAGGCTGTAGGGGCGCTCGACACGGCACTGGTCTACGATAGTGGCAACCGGTCGCTGCTCTATGAGAAGGGACTTGCCTACGAGGCGTTGCATGAGTACGACTCGGCCCACTTCTATCAGAAATTTTATCAGCCGAGCCTTCTGGAAGCTCAAGGCTTTGAATTTCATCTCGAGCAGCTCCAACAGAAAAACAATGCAAATTTTATCACAGTCAGTTATCGAACGTCACGTTATGGCGACAACGACGTGAGAACCTCGACGGCAGCGATAGAATATTCAAGGCGAAGGTCGAAAAATACGTTTTCTTTCCGACTGAACTATGCCGGGCGTGATGGAGATACGCAGACGAATGCCGAGACTTACTCACCGGGTGGAACGGGTGTCCAGCTGATGGGGCGGTGGGAGCATGCCTTCGGCGACAACTTCAGTATGGCGGGCGACATAGCCGCTGCCAGCAGATATTTCCCGAGCCTTGCGGTTAACTTCCAGGTGGACAGAACTTTCGGACAGGGATGGACGGCTAACTTGCATACCGGTTATCGAAATGTCAGCTCCTATGCCCGGATATTTAAGTATGATGAACTCTACCATTCATGGTTCGGTGACGGATGGAACAAGACTGATAATAATATGGTCAACCTGGGTGCGGGCCTTCAGAAGACATGGGCTGCTTTTGCGCTGGGCGGCAAAGTGGATGTTATCAATTATGCGTCGAGCCTCCACTACAGCGCTGTCGTGAATGCGGCCTATTATCCCGTGGAGTCGCGCATCCTGACGGTTTCTACCGTTGCCGCCATCAGCAATGCCCCGCAGACGGAGATGCTCGACGCGGCTCTGCCCGGTACTTTCGACAAGACGAACACAACAGTGGGAATAGGGATAGCCTATCAACTTGTCCACAATATATCTCTCTCCGTCAATGGCACTTGGAGCACGTTTACCAATACTTTGGCTCATCGCGATGCCTTACCCGTAGAGGTAAATGGGGTCCAGACTTATAATGCAAACAATTATCAAGATGTTTATGAGAGCAGCTATAAAAATCTTTTCAGCATTGACAGCTCACTTGTCATCGGATTCTGACAAGGGGGAGAAGAGATGCGCAAACCTCAGTGTCAACCTTGTCCTGCGGCTTCTCTGCACCTTTCTGGTGGCAGACCTTTCTTCTCCGGCTTGCTTGCGGGCGGATGAGGCCGGGTTTGAATATGGAAGTATCTATTCTCCTTCATGCACCGAGACTTTCCAAAAGGCAAACGGTGTGGGCAATGTCGATTATGATTGGGGCTTGTGGGGACATAACCTGCAGAAGGTGCTCGGCACGAACCTGGCTGACGAGGTGTTCGCCTTCGACGGAAAGAAGAGAGACCATAGTCAGTATTGTTTTTCATCGGAGCAGTTGTATCGGCGTCTTGTCGACTTTATCCTTAGTGAATATGGTGATGGCAACCGGTCTCCTTCGCGTTTTGCCATCATGCCCAACGACAATAGCCTTGTCTGCCAGTGTACTCTTTGCAGAAATGCGGGGAATACCCCGACGTCGGCAACTCCCGCCGTCTCTAAGCTGGTAGCCCGGCTGGCCCGCCGCTTCCCGCATCACATGTTCTTCCTATCTTCTTATCTGAGCGCAAAAGAACCGCCCGAAGAGAAGATGCCCCAGAATGTGGGCGTAATCATCTCGGCCATGGAACTGCCTTACACCTCTCGACTTGAAGAGAAAACCGTTACCGGAACTTTCGGAAGACTGTTGGACAGATGGCGGAAGACGGTTCGTAAAATCTATGTGTGGGACTATATGAGAAATTTTGACGATTATCTTTCGCCATATCCCTGTCTCGGCATTCTCCGGAAACGCTTCCTGTGGTATTTGTCTCAAGGCGTGAGCGGTGTCATCCTCAATGGAAGCGGTAATGACTATGCCGCTTTCGACGACATGCAGACTGCTGTTCTGGCAAACCTTATAAAGAATCCAGCCTCGGATATAGCCACTCTCGTCCGCCGATTTTATGCCGAGGGCTATCCGGTATCGGGGAAAAGTATTGCCGACTATTATCTCTCGCTCGAAGATTCGGCCATGTTGGCCGGAAGTGGCATTCCTTATTATGGAGGTATCGGCGACGAGGTGTCGTCTTATCTCAACCCTTCTGCCTTTCTGGTGTTTGACGGGCAACTTGATAAAATGTCTAAGCATATCACGGGCGATGAGCGCCGTCGTCTTAACTCGCTGCTGACGGGATTCAATTATACGCATCTCGAATTGATACGTGCGGGTGTGGTGATCTATGATGAGGAGACGGTTGCCTCCTGTCTTACCGATCTGGAAGGAGCAAAGATGTTGAAGAATATGAACGTCTATCGTGAAGCTCATGGCCTGCTGTCCGACTATATCGGCTATTATCGTCTTTATCCACCGAAGCGGCACCGCCCCGATGGGCTCGCTTGCGACGTTGCCGCACTGACCGACGGACTGAAGGGAAGCGCCTATGACTACCATACCAATTGGGTGGTCAGCGGTCAGCCGCTAACCACTTATGTCGTAGACGTGAAGGGACGCCGTACCACGCTCACGGTCGGATGCTTGCAGGCTCCTGCATGGCATATCTATGCCCCGGCGCGCCTGGAAATATGGCAGAATGGAGAACGGAAAGCCGTTGTCGGCGAGGCTTCTGGTAGCACAACACGGGGTGAAGACTCCTTTTGCCGCCTTTCTTACGTCTTACCATTGAGCGGAATTGAACCGGGACAAATCAAACTTTTGATAATCGCGCCCCAGAAAGAGGGGCGTGTGACAGTAGCTTGTGATGAAATCGAGTAGAAACAGACAGATGAGATGAAAAACTTTATATTTTATCTTCTTACAGTTGCCGTGGCTATCGTGCTCATGGCAGGATGCAATGAGCGGGTAGGGCCTACAGCGGTAACGGTGGAGGATTCTTCCCGTCATTACCATCCTGTGATTATCGGCGAAAAAGTGAACATGTCGTATAAGATCAGGAACATCGGTAACGCTCCACTCGTCATCAACGATATACAGCCTTCGTGCGGATGTATCATGAAGGCGCAGCGTGAACAGAGAATCATCTTCCCCGGAGATTCCGACATCCTGCAGTTTACTTTTAATGCGACCAACAATCTGGGATATGTAAGACACGTTATCCGAATTTATGGAAATGTGAAGCCCCATGGTGAGATAGACCTGATCTTTGACCTCGATATTGTTCCTAAAGAAAGTGAAAGCCACGACTTTGAACAGGTATATGAGCAGAACGTGCTCAACGGCGCGTCTGCGGATAGTAAAGACGACCCTGACAAAACAGTAGAGGAAAATGAATATTGGGTGGACAAGCCGCAGGTCAGTCCCATAAGTCCCGCTAAGCCCGCCGACGCTGAATAGAAAGTATAGACCTTAACTTATTTTATACGTCTGCGGTCACAATTGTTATCGTTTCCGGTCATGTCATCTTACTATCTTTGCAGTGGAAAAAGATAGAAACCATTTAAGAAAGGAAAAACAATGAAAAAGACGGCAGTTATTTACGGTTCTTCAACAGGAACTTGTGAGGACATAGCACAGAGAATAGCTATGAAGTTGGGACTAGACAAGAGCGAGGTCTTCGATGTAGCCACCCTGACGGAGGATGTCGTTGCCCACCACGACAGTCTGATATTGGGAACTTCCACATGGGGAGCGGGCGACTTGCAGGACGACTGGTTCGATGGTGTGAAGACCTTGCGGAGTTGCAATCTGAGTGGTAAGACCATCGCCCTCTTCGGTTGCGGGGACAGCGAGTCGTATAGCGACACCTTCTGTGGTGGTATGGCCGAGTTGTGGAATGCGATCAACGATAAAGGAGCTACCTTGATAGGGCAGGTTGCGACAGACGGATACACTTTTGACGATTCGGCATCTGTGGTCGGCGGACAGTTCATCGGTCTGGCCATAGATGAAGTAAACGAAGGCGACAAGACGGATTCCCGGATAGACTCGTGGATAGCAGAGATAAAAGAAAAGTTATAAACAAGGAAAGGAGTAAGACCATGGATCAGAAAATAGTCAAGCAACAGGTTTTGTCGGCAAATGATTTAATCCATTATGCCGCGGACGGCATCGTCAGCAAGGAGTTTATACATTCAAATGCCGGAAGTATCACGCTCTTTGCTTTCGACGAAGGACAGCAGTTGAGTGAACATACCGCTTCGTTCGATGCCGTGATAGAGATTGTCGACGGCGAGGCCGAAATCATGATAGCGGGCGAGCGCTATCATCCCAAGGCCGGCGAGATGATCATCATTCCGCAGGGGGCGCTCCATGCCGTGAATGCGCTGCATCGTTTCAAGATGATGCTGACCATGATACGTGGTTGACAGACACATCATTGACAAACAATATATTGAAGGGCTTTAGCTCATCAAGCCATCCATAGTGGAACCTTGATGAACGAAAGTCCTTTGAGCTTAAGGAAAGGATAAATTGGGAATTAGAAATTGCTGGAGAGGTGTCAGAAATTTCCCTTTTTACTTGTACCGGGCAGACGTGATATTTGGTTAGGCATAGGAGACTCTGCCACGGACTTTTGCGCATGGGCCATAATAATTTCGTCTTACAACAATGCCGCAAACTTTCTCACGTTTCCAAGCCGTTCCATGAACGACTTGTCGTGGCGGGCTTTCTGCTTGTCGTAATCGGCCTGCAAACCGATCCAGATGTCTGCGTCGATGCCCAGTGCGGCTTCGAAAAGCAAGGCATACTCGATGGTCACGGAACGCTTGCCGTTGAGCACTTCGATCAGCACAGAAGGAGTGATGCTGGTCATCTCGGCAAGTTTCTTCTGGGTCAAACCGCGGCTCTCGATCTCGTCCTTAATCATTTCGCCCGGATGAATCAGATTCGAGGGCTCCAGATTGTTTGCTATCATTCTTGGGTCTACGCCCTTCAATGTAATCAAATGTCACTATCATTTTTCGTCTTTCTGCGGGCAAATATACAAATAGTTATTGAAATTCGCAAATTTGAGAATATCTATTTCGTTAAAGTTGAATAAAAGCATATTGATAAGACTCATCTTGCGCATAGCCAATACGGTTCAGAAACGTGTAGTAATCACCATTGCGGTATTTATATTGTACATAGTCCCGATAAGCCTTGATGGAGTCTTCACCAGTATCAAAATCAGAATAACTTCCATCTGTAGGACGACGCAACCCAAAGAGATTGATATTGAAAAGTAAAACTGACGGTTTTGGTCACCAAAACCGTCAGTTTTACCTTGCAAAACCGTCAGTTTTACTTTCCGGGAGATTACCTGCTGTGCCAAGGTGCTTCATCGGGCATTGAAGGAAAAGAAAGTCTCTCCCTACCCTCAATAGTCTTTACACCCCTTTCGATCTCCCCGTTATCGGGAGCAGAAACCCCGAAAGGGGAGGAAACCTATGCCACGGATATTTGGTTAGGTATGGGAGACTCTGCCACGGATTTTTGCGCAAAAATATCAGTTGATTATCACATTAGAGTTTTGCTTTATTATTGGCAACTCAACTTTAAAAAAGTTATTCGTATTAAACACTTGGATCTTTTTTCCTTGAAGTTGATATTGCGTCTTTAGATTTTTTAATCCCATTCCATTTTTGCATATATCAGAACGAAGTTGAATATTATTGGAAACAGAAACTTTCATGGATTTTATTTCTATCGATATATAAAGTGGAGCCGTATCTGTAGCCATATTATGTTTGATAGCATTCTCCACCAACATCTGAATACTTGCAGGAACTAGCATATATGAACTATACTCTTCATCTGCATCAATTTTAATATTCAAATTATTTCCAAATCTAATTTTTTGTAAGTAAGCATAATCATTGACGAACTCTAACTCTTCAGCCACAGTTACTAATATGCGCCTATCTGTTGTCAATAGATAACGATAAATTGCTGAGAGCTTTTTTGTAAATATATTCGCTTTGTCAGCATCCTGATAGATGAGAGAAGATAGCACATTCATGCTATTAAACAAAAAATGCGGATTAATCTGATTCTTTAATGCAAGAAACTGATAATGAGCTTTTTCTTTCTCTATTTTGGACATATTAAGATTGATTCTAATCTGCATCTGGTGCCGCACGTATATTTCAACCATCATTATTGCTATTGTATTGGATAAAAACATAGGAATAACGACCCTCTCTATATTTATATTATGACCAAGAAATATTATACTAAAATGTATAAAAATAAAGATCAGTAAATAGATCAAAGCACCTGTCGCTATCACTTCTATTATAAATCCTATAACAGGATGGGATGGCATTATAGACTTTACCTTCTTAACAAAAACATAATCACCCCAAGTAATCAAGATGACGGGGATTATATTTAATAAATATGCAAATAAAATTTTTCTCAAATCAAATCCATTACTCACAACAACAAATGTAGAAATACATAAGAATAAAAGTATTGATATAATACCTACAAAATGGAAAGCTTTCAATATTTGTTGTTTCATACTTGCTACCCTATATTTATTAATAATTATCATCCATCCATTTCAAAACATCTGCAGAACGTTTCCTGCTTACAATAATTTCAAACGGAACCTCTGGATTAAGATGAATACTTAGTCTACCAGCAAAATGCCTATTACATCTGTTTATTCCTGAAATAGAAGAAATACAATTGCGTGAGATACGGAAGAATTGATGATTATCCAACATGTTTTCCAGAGAATCTAATGTGTATGGAATAATATATCGTTTATTGAGTTTGGTGCATAGATAAGTATATTTATCTTCACTATAAAAATATGCGATATCACCTACATCAATGTGCCGATATTCATCTCCTATCTGTATTAATATTCTTGTCTTTGTTATATGCTTTTGATAATCATCAGCCATTCTTACAATTTCTTTTGAAACGGCAGTGTACTTAATGTTTCTCTCTAATTTCAAGATAGCTCTTTCCAAGAATTTCTCTTCTATCGGTTTTAGAAGATAATCAATACTATTACTGCGGAATGCCTCTATCGCATATTCATCATAAGCAGTCGTGAAGATAATAGGTATATCTGTTGGATATTGACGGAAAATATCGAAACATAATCCATCAGAGAGTCTTATGTCTGCAATGATAAGAGAAATCTGAGCTTTCTTTAAATAATTTAATGCGACGACAACACTTTCAGCAACTCCGACAAATCGCCAATTAGGTCGCAACCCAGATATCATTCTCTTCAACTCGTCGGTTGCAAAAGATTCATCTTCTATGATCAGGTAATCATGTATCATGGCGCAAATTTAATTATTATTTTCCTTAAAAGCTATTTTTAAACCGTAAAATATCAATTTAGCACTTTATCATAACCAAATAACAGATTAAGACTTGATACACTATAGGCTGAAAAATAGCCAAGACATCCTTCTGTAAAATTATTAATAGGATTTGCATAATTACCGACTCCTAGATTAAGGCTATACAAATAATCATAAGTACGCCTATCAATAGCAAGAACTTCTAAACGTATATGATCACCATCAAACAGTATACGTTCTTTGTCATCTTCCTTATTATCTTTTATTTTCTGACGGGATACACATGGAATTGTTTTGTCTATCATCGTATTTTCATACCCTAAATCAGACATTACTCCCCACTTGTATATGCTGTCATTACGATAAATCCGATAACAATAATAATTCTCTTCATCTTTTATTTCCTGGAATTGTATATGACAGCAAAGTTGGTCTTCACTTACAACTTTTTCCCAAGCAAACCAAGCTGATTTGATAAATGTTGTATCTTGCATTTCAGAGAATGAGGTAAAAGTCGCATTGTCTATGCCAACATTTAATGTATATGTAGCTCCAGCTTTTGCCTTGAAGTTTTCCTTTGCGCGATATATTCCATTACCTACATTAAGCATAGGGTATTGTTCTCCCAAACTTGATGTGATTAATATATTCGCGTTATCTACAGGGATACGTTTAGAAGTATCAGCCATATTCATTGTTTTACCAACGATGACTTCAGCCCCAATATTTGAAACACTACCCTCTACAACATATTTCGGGTCTATATTGTGATAGTTGAAATCTATGTCATCCTTACAGGACGTTGTAATAAGCATAACCAATGTTATACTAATAAATAATATCTTTTTCATTCTAGTGTCGTATATTAAAATTTTATATTATAAGATATTGATGGTATTATACCAAATAATGACAGTTTATAGGCCTGTATGCCAGACGGCTGAGAAGAGTCATTCTCAAACCCCATCATATAGGGATTCCTACGATTGTAAAGATTATATATTCCAAACGACCACTGACTTGTATACTTCTGCTTCTTTATTGTATAGTTTGCACCAATATCAAGTCTGTGGTAACAAGGTGTTCTATACCCGTTGCGCTCGTTATAATAGTAATAATAGCTATTATCTATTTGATATTTAGCAGATGGAGCCGTCAAAGCCTGGCCCGTATTAAACTTCCAACAAGCATTAATATCCCATTTATCATTTAACTTATACATGCAAACAATACTTAAATCGTGGCGACGGTCATTATTAGCTGTATACCAATTATTATTATTGATACCATCTATTTTATTCTCCACCCATGACAAGGTATAGCTTAACCATCCTGTTAATCTACCCGTATTTTTATGGGCACCTATTTCCACTCCGTATGCACGGCTTTTACCACCTAATAATAGTTTTTCCATTTCTATTTCAGAGCGGAATGACTTACCATCACGATAGTCATACACATTGTCGACATCTTTATAATACCCTTCTACTGAATAATCATAATCACCATGAAGCAATAAAGAATTATACCCAATGCTAATCTGACGAGACAATTCTGGTTTAATGATATTACTACTCATCGTATAACGATCAAAAGGCATCGTCGTGTTGCTACTAATAGCATGTATATTCTGACTTGATTGAGTATATCCCAACTTAACATTCTGATTGTTATCAATTTTCCAATTAGCACTGAAACGTGGCTCTAAAGACACATACGTTTTCACAAAATCGCCAGCTGAAGGATTTGATGTAGATAGAATATTTCCATTATTATCAATGGTATAATAAGGAGAACCGCCAAGAACAGAAAACGAGTTAAGGCGCAATCCTGCTGATAAAGACAATTGACTGATAGGAGTCCAGACACCATTCATCCATAACGAATTTTCCCAAGCCTTTCGCTCTTCCTTTTGATGTGTTGTTCCAATATCCCATTCTGCAGAACATAAATCTATCAATGTGGACTGAATACCGAAATTAAAATTTAAATTACTCTTTGGGAAAAATTGAAAGTTATGATTCAGGCCATAATGACGGATAAAGCCATTCTGATCATAATCCAATCCCAATCCAGACATATTCATATAACTATTGTAACTCGAAAAATACAAGTTCGTATTTGACAACAGTTTGCTACTGTAATAATGCATCATCCTTAATGTAAGTGATGTGTTTTCCCAGTGAATATCAGAAAAATTATTTAATACTATAACATCCTTACCATGGAAAAAAGTAACTGAAAAACGATTTTCGTCATTTAACTTCCAATCAACCCTGCCATTCATATCATAAAAATACAACGAGCAATCTTTGTATTTATCTGTTGCCTTAAGAAATAAGTCAGCATAAGAACGACGCGCCGTAAAAAGGAATGAGGCCTTATCTTTGACAATTGGCCCCTCTATATTTGCCTTAGCCGATAGAAGACCTAGAGTTCCACCATAATGATATTGATTCATGTCGCCGCTCTTAGTCATAACATCGAGCACAGAAGATGTTGCATCCCCATACTGTGCTGGTATCATACCTTTGTATAATGACGCATTCATCAACGCATCATCATTAAAGCTTGAAAACAAGCCCATTAAATGTCCAGCTTGATAGATAGAAGCATTATCTAGTAATACAAGATTTTGAGATGATTTACCTCCCCTCACCTGAAAGCCGCTTGAAGCTTCACTCTCTGATTTTATGCCAGGAAGTAATTGTAATGATTTAAAAATATCATGCTCACCAAATAGGCTTGGCTGTCTTGATAAATCACCAATCTTAATTTTTTCTTGACCAATCTGAACATTATTGACTCGTTCCTTGGCAGAACGTGAAGCCACAACGACCTCTTGCAATTGTTGAACCTTATTGAATTTAGATATCGAATCATTATTTTGAGCCCATCCTGAAAGGCTATACGATACCATTATAACTTGGAAGACACATTTTCCTAACAATCTTTTCATTTAATATTATATGTTTTTATTCAGCTGCAAATGTAATGAGAATATATTATATAGGGTCTGCTGAATTATTATGTTTTCGTTTATTTAACTGATTATCAGTAATATA
>OCVT010000980.1_pt1 | contig 12192 bp, 10 predicted proteins | sample 1539111 | NCBI WGS metagenome assembly OCVT01 (sample SAMEA3991482, study PRJEB22521) | metagenome | biome: anthropogenic terrestrial biome; feature: sewage plant; material: raw primary sludge | place: Sweden | collected 2012-09-26 | reverse complement strand
CCGCCCCTGGCGGGTTTGCGGCTGGAGCTGCGTGGCGGGCCGGGCATGAGCTGCGAGACGATGCCTCGGTTGGCGCTGGCAGGCTTGCCAGCCGCCTCGGCGCCCGCCTGGGCGGGGGTAAAGCGCAAGGCGGTGTTGGGCACCAGCAGCACGTCGTTGCGCTCGGTGGAGGTGATGGTGGCCGCTGCCGTCATGCCGGGGCGCAGGCTCAGGTCGCTGTTGTCCACGTCCAGCCAGGTGATGTAGGTGACGACGTTATCGGTCTTGGTGGAGCCAAACGACACGCGCGTGACCTCGGCCGGGTAGCGGCGCGAGGGGTAGGCGCTGACGGTGAAGCTGGCCTTTTGCCCCACGGTGAGCGAACCCACATCGGCCTCGTCCACACTCACGTCCAGCCGCAGGCGCGTCAGGTCTTCCACCACCGTGAACAGCGTCACCGCTTGCAGCGATGCAGCCACGGCGTTGCCGGGCTCGACACTGCGGGTGAGCACTACACCGTTGATGGGCGAACGGATCGATGCCTTCGAGAGATTGGTTTCGTCGGTAGAGAGGGCCGCACGGGCGTCATCGACCGATGCACGGGCACTGGCCTCGTCGGCCTTGGCGCGGTCCAGCGTGGCCTGGCCGGCATCCAGTTCGGTGGCAGACGGCACCTTGCCGCCCGACAGGCGCGCCACTTCCTGCAAGCGCGCCAGGCCCGCGGTGGCCTCTTTGGTGGTGGCCACGGCCTGCGCCAGCCGGGCCTGGGCGGCAGCCAGCGATGCACGCGAGCGCAGCACCTGCGCTTCGAGCTTGGCGGTGTCCAGCTCCACCAGCACCTGGCCCTTCTTGACCTTGTCGTTCACATCGACCAGCACGTTGCGCACGGTGCCCGAAAGCTCGCTGCCAATCGTCACCGACCGGGTGGGCTGCAAGGTGCCGTTGGCCGCCACGCTGAGCGTGAGGTTGCCGCGGCGCACTTCTTCCGTCACATAGCTGGGGGCGGCGTTGGCCGCCTTGCTGCTTTGCCAGGCATACACGCCCCCCGCAGCCACCAGCAAGGCAGCCACGCCAATCCACAGCGTGGTGCGCTGCCACCAGCGGCGCCGAGGCGCGGCCCCCAGCAACCCGGCCAGGCCTGCAGCCTGCGCCGATGCAGCCTTGGGAGATTTCACAGAAGTGTCAGGATGGTTCATGGATCAAGAATCAAAACAACAAGATAAAGAGCCCGTGGCCTGCTCCAGGCTGCGCCCGCAGGGGCGCCAAGAGCGCCTGGCTATTGCCAGCCGCCGCCCAAAGCTTTGTAGAGCCGCACATGGTCCGCCGCCACGCTGGCCACCGTGGTCGCCACGCTGTCTTGTGCAGACAACTGCGTGCGCTGGGTTTCCAGCACGGTGGCGAAATCAATCAGGCCACTGGCGTAGCGCTGTTGCGCCATCAATGCGGCATTGGCGGCGGCATCGGCTGCGGCCTGAAGGCGCTGTAACCGTTCGCGGTTGCCTTGCAAGGCCACCAGGGCATCTTCCACGTCCTTCAGGGCTGCAAGCACCGTGGCCTCGTACGCCACCCGCACCTGTTCCAGCGCGGCTTCTTGCGAACGCACCTGGGCACGGGCCGCGCCACCATCGAACAACGCCGCCGTCACACCGGCAGCGAGTGAGCTGGTCACCGCATTGCCCGCCGTGAGCGCCCCCACGGTCAAGGCCCTGAGTCCCAGCGTGCCGCTGAGCGAAAAATCCGGGTAGCGGGCGGCATCGGCCTGCGCCACGCGCGCTGCGGCCGCTGCAACGCGGTGTTCTGCGGCGCGCACATCGGGGCGCTGGCGCAGCGTCTGGGCCGGAATATCCAAAGCCAGGTCGTCGGGCGGCAAGGGCACCATGGCCGTGGCATCCAGCCGCGCGTTGAGCGCCGCCGGTGGCTGCCCCGTCAAAACTGCCAGGCTGTGGCGCGACTGGGCCAGGCTGCTTTGCAACGCCGGTATCTGGGCGGCGGTCTGCTCTGCCGCAGCCCGGGCCTGTTCGGCCACCAGCGAGGTGGTCAACCCGGCCTGCAGGCGCCACTGTGCAATCTGCAAGGTTTCTTGCTGGCTGGCCAGATTACTGAGAGCAATTTGCAGGCGCTGCTGCAGGCCGCGCAGCTCGATGTAATTCACGGCCACTTCAGCCGCCAATGACACCTGCACATCGGCCAGGCTGGCCTGTGCGGCGCGGGCATCGGCTTCAGAAGCATTCACACCGGCCCGCAGGCGGCCGAATACATCGGGCTCCCAGCTGGCATCAAACCCGGCGCTGAAGCTGTTGCCCGTGCTGCCCGACGCCCGGCTGCGCTGCGCAGAGCCCGAAGCACCCAGCCGGGGCAAGGTGCCAGCCGTCTGCACATCCACCAGCGCGCGCGATTGCTGCAATGCCGCCTGGGCACTGCGCACCGAAGTGTTGGCGGCCAGGGCCTCGCTGATGAGTGCGGTCAGTTCGGGGTCGCCCAGCCGCTCCCACCACTGCGCCAGCGGTGTGGCAACGCCCCCTGCCCCAGCCGCTGACCAGCCTGCAGGCACTGCCACGGGCGGCAACTGTGCATCGGGCGGCTGCAAGGTGCTGCAACCGGCCAGCACCATGGCCAAAGCCAGCGCAGCACTGGCAGATGGCACACAGCGCGGCCAACGCCCAGCAGCGACAGGGGACTGGAAAGGGGAAGATTTCATGGATCTATTTGCAAATCATTCTCAGCAAAGTCCATTGTCACGGTTTCCCTTGTCGCTCTGAAGGCGCTTGTGTCAACCTGAGGTAAAGAAATCGAGCGGCTCGCGCCACCAGGCTTGTCGCCGGGACTGTGCGTGCTGATTTCACCCGCTCCACAGGCCACTGGGAGATGCGCGCGCCCTCCACCGGCGGGAGGGCCTCTGGCCGCTCACAGCGCCGTTGCAATACGAGTCTTTTAGGGCCCCGGCGCTTATTCAACAAGCGCCAGCAGCTATATTTTTAATAGCGAATAGCCCGCAGGCCAGATCAGGCAGCAGGTGCCGTGATGGCGTCCAGCGGCCAGCGCGGCTTCACGTCAAAAGCGTAGGCGGTGTTGGCCTGTTGCTGCCCCGCCTGCAGGCGCATGGCGGCGGCCATGGCAATCATGGCGCCGTTGTCGGTGCACAGGTGCAGTTCGGGGTAGTGCACGCGCACGCGGGCTTTGCTGCAGGCGGTGTTGAGTTGTTCGCGCAGCAGCCGGTTGGCCCCCACGCCGCCCGCCACCACCACGCGCTGCAGGCCCGTCTGCTTGAGGGCTGCCAGGGTCTTCTTCACCAGCACTTCCACAATCGCGGCCTCGGTGCTTGCGGCCAGGTCGGCCTTGCGGGCTTCTAGCTCGTCGCCCAGCTTCTTGGCCTGGGTGAGCACGGCGGTCTTGAGCCCCGCGAATGAAAAATCCAGATCGCCGCTGTGCAGCAAAGGCCGTGGCAGCTTGAAGGCCGTGGCATCACCCTGCTGCGCCATGCGCGACAAGGCGGGCCCGCCGGGGTAGCCTAGGCCCATGAGCTTGGCGGATTTGTCAAACGCTTCGCCCGCCGCATCGTCAATGGTTTCGCCCAAAATTTCGTAGCGGCCCACGCCATCGACCCGCATGAGCTGGGTGTGGCCGCCCGACACCAGCAGTGCGACGAAGGGGAATTCAGGCGGGTCAGCGCTCAAGAAGGGTGAAAGCAAATGCCCCTCCAAGTGGTGCACGCCCAGCACGGGTTTGCCCAGCGCCGCGCCCAGGGCGCAGGCCACGCCCGCGCCCACCAGCAGGGCACCGGCCAAGCCTGGGCCCTGCGTGTAGGCCACCACGTCCACATCGGCCAGGGTTTGGCCGGCATCGGTCAACACCTGGGTGGCCAGCGGCAGCACGCGGCGGATGTGGTCGCGGCTGGCCAGCTCGGGCACCACGCCGCCATAGGCCTGGTGCATTTCAATTTGGCTGTGCAATGCGTGCGACAACAGCACGGGCACGCCAGTGTCGGCAGAACGCACCAGCGCCACGCCCGTTTCATCGCAAGAAGATTCAATACCCAGGATCAGCAGACTCATGCCCTGAGTGTAAAACCCCTGCCCTGGCGCAGCGCGGTGCTGCGCCCAAGCCCGCACGCATGCACAGCTATGCGCCTACACGACCGCAGGCTTACCAGCGGTCTGAATTCATGCGCAGTTCCCAGGCTCCGCCGCGCAGTTCATACACGCCCACGGCGCTGTAGCGCTGCTCGCCCTTCTCGTCCCAGCTCATGGTGCCAATCACCGGGGCATAGCCGTTGATGGTGCGCATGGCCTTGATGATGTCTTTGGGATCAGCCGACTTGGCCTTTTGCATAGCGGCCGTCAACACATAGGTGCTGTCGTAGCTGTAGTGGCCGCCATAGGTCGAGGGCTTTTGGTAGGCGTCGATGTACTTCTTCAGGAAGGGCTTGCCGTTGGTGAACTCCTTGGCCTCCAGCACGGGGGATGTGGCGTACAACCCCTCAATCAAGCCCGCTCCCTTGGCCATGTCGGTGGTCTTCACCGAGTCTCCACCCAGCAGCTTGACTTGCGTGTGGCCCACCTTTTGCAGGGCCTTGAGCAAGGCCAGCGCCTGGAAGTCGTTGAGCGTGGAGACGATGACCTCGACCCGCGCGGCCTTGAGCTCACCGGCCAGCGCGTCAAACTCCACCGTCTTGTCGTCAAACGACTTGCGCACCACCACTTCCTTGTTTTCGGCCTTGAGCTGGGCGGCGGCGCCATCGGTCAGGCCTTTGCCGTAGGGCGTGCCATCGTCCAGCACGGCATAGTGGGATGCGCTGAGCTGCGTGGCGGCAAACGAGCCAATGGCGCGCGCCTGCCGCGTGTCGCTGGCCACCATGCGGAAGGTGGAGTTCAGGCCCAGCTGGGTGAACTTGGGGTTGGTCGAAATCGCAATCTGGGCGATGTCCTTGGCCGCATAGATGGGCGCGGCCTCGATGCTGACGCCGGAGTTGAGGTGGCCAATGACGGCCACCACACCCGCATCCACCAGTTGCTGCGCCACGGCCTTGCCGGTGGCGGCGTCGGCCTTGTCGTCCACGGCTACCACCTCCAGCGTCACGCGCTTGCCATCCACGGTGTAGCCGCCCTTGTTCAGCTCGTCCACGGCCAGGTTCACGCCGTTGAGCAAATCTTGCCCCAGGGCAGCCATGGGGCCGCTCAGCGGCTGGGCCACACCGATCTTGATGGTGTCGGGCACCTTGCCGCAACCTGAAAGAAGCGTGGCGGCGGCCACGGACAACACAGCCATGCTGGCCGTGAAACGGCGCCGGTCAAGACGTTTGTTCATGCAAGAAGCTCCAATTAATGTATCAAGGTGAGCGGAGGTATATGCGACGCGGCTGTTCAGCCACCCTCGGGTATGCCCTGCCGTGCAACCAAATATTAGCAAGTTTCAGGCCCCGAAAACCCGGCGCATCCGTGTTAACCCCTGAAAAACCGGTGCTTGCACCGGATTGGGGCGCAGCCAAGGCGTGAAACTTGCTTTCCATGGGGGCATGAACGAGACCTTGCGCATCGTGGTGGTGGCCCCTGACCTGGCGGTGGCCGACCCCGACGACGACCATGCCGTACTCCAGGCCGAGCGCTCACGCGCGCTGCGCATCGGGTTGCTTGAAAACAACTTCAACCTGATCGCCACGCTGCCGGCCGATGTGTTCCTGAGCGACCGCCTGGCGCAGCTGCAGCCCGATCTCATCATCGTGGACGCAGAGAGCGAAGCCCGCGATGCCCTGGAACATGTGGTGATGGCCACGCGCGACGAGCGCCGGCCCATCGTCATGTTCACCAACGACGAGGACACCTCGCACGTGAAGGACGCCGTGGCTGCCGGTGTGTCGGCGTACATCGTGGCGGGGCTGGCCCCGCAGCGCATCCGCCCCATCCTGGACGTGGCGATGGCGCGCTTTCAGCACGAACAGGCCCTGCGCGCCGAGCTGGCCGACGCAAAGAGCGAACTCAAGGACCGCAAGGTCATCGACCGCGCCAAGGGCCTGCTGATGCAGCGCCAGGGCCTGACCGAACAGGCGGCCTACGAAAAGCTGCGCAAGACGGCCATGGACAAGGGCCTGAAGCTCGTGGATGTGGCACAGCGCATGCTGGATGTGATGGACTTGCTGGGCTAGTGACATCCCCCTGAGGCGCTGCGCGCCTTCCCCCTTCTCTCGAACTGCTGCGCAGTTCGGGAAGGGGGACGATGCCCTCGCTGCGGGGCGGACCTTGGCTTGCCGCCCTGGCCTGGGCCGCGTACATACCCACCGGTTTCTCCCAGATGGTGCGCCGCACAAACGCAGTGCAGCCCAGCCCGCATGCACCAGCCCTGGCCACTTCAAGCAAAAAAGGCCGTTTGCGCTCATCCATATTGCCTAAGCAGCTATCAAAAGCATAGTAGCGGCAGCGCCAAACTGGCGCAAAACAGGCTGGCACGCTGCTTGCATTAACCCTGGCAAGACCAAAGACGGTCCCACCCTGACAGCACCGGCCCAATGGCGGGCCAGTGCTGACACAAAGCCCCCCAATGGGCTTTGCCATGGACAAAGGCGTCCCTCTCCGAACCCGATTGCGCATGCAACCCGGCCAGGGGAGGACGCCTTTTTTGTTTTCTAACGCACCGAGGAACCGCCCCATGACCGATCTGTTGAAAACCAGCCTCAACCGCCGCACCGTGCTGCAGGCCGCCACCGTGGGCGCCGTGGGCGTGAGCCCCGCCCTGCGCGCCCTGGTGCACGCCCAGGGCTCGGACGCCCCCGAAAAGAAGGAAGTGAAGATCGGCTTCATCCCGCTGACCGACTGCGCCAGCGTGGTGATGGCCTCGGTGCTGGGCTTCGACAAGAAGTACGGCGTGACCATCATCCCCACCAAGGAAGCATCGTGGGCCGGTGTGCGCGACAAGCTGGTGAACGGCGAGCTGGACTTTGCCCACGTGCTCTACGGCCTGGTCTACGGCGTGCACCTGGGCACCGCAGGCCCCAAGAAGGACATGGCCGTGCTGATGAGCCTGAACAACAACGGCCAGGCGATCACCTTGTCGAAGGCCCTGGCCGACAAAGGTGCAGTGGACGGCCCCTCGCTGGCCAAGCTCATGGCCAAGGAAAAGCGCGAATACACGTTCGCGGGCACCTTCCCCACCGGCACCCACGCGATGTGGATGCACTACTGGCTGGCAGCGGCGGGCATCAACCCGCTGTCGGGCGCCAAGCTCATCACCGTGCCGCCGCCGCAGATGGTGGCCAACATGCGCGTGGGCAACATGGACGGCTTCTGCGTGGGCGAGCCCTGGAACCACCGCGCCATCATGGACGGCATCGGCATCACGGCCAACACCACGCAGGACATCTGGAAGGACCACCCCGAGAAGGTGCTGGGCACGTCGGCCGAGTTCGTCAAGAAGAACCCCAACACCACCCGCGCGGTGATGATGGCGGTGCTCGAAGCCAGCCAGTGGATCGACGCGAGCCTGTCCAACAAGATGAAGATGGCCGAGACGGTGGCGGGCAAGGCCTACGTCAACACCAGCGTGGACGCGATCAACCAGCGCATCCTGGGCCGCTACCAGAACGGCCTGGGCAAGACCTGGGACGACCCCAACCACATGAAGTTCTTCAACGACGGCGCGGTGAACTTCCCCTACCTGTCGGACGGCATGTGGTTCCTCACGCAGCACAAGCGCTGGGGTTTGCTGAAGGACCATCCCGACTACCTGGGCGTGGCCAAGCAAATCAACCAGATCGACCTCTACAAGTCGGTGGCCAGCGCCATGAAGATCAATGTGCCCAAGGACGCCATGCGCACCAGCAAGCTGCTGGACGGCGTGGTATGGGACGGCAAGGACCCCGCGAAGTACGCCGACAGCTTCAAGATCAAAGCCTGATCGGGCGCCCCAGCCTTCCCCAACCTGCACACCCGGCCTCTTCACAGGACCCACAGGAGAAACACCATGGTCAGTGCCGTTTTTCATTCCCCCCTGGATGCTGCCCCCGCCGGGGCGGCGCACAATGCTATGAATAATGTAGCTACAAACGCTTTACCAGCAGGCGCAAAGGCCCAAAAAACCTTGAATCCTGCGCCCGCAGCCAAGGCAACGCCCGCACCCGGCGCCGCTGCACCGGCCACACGCGACTGGGCCGCACTCTCGCGCAGCTTCTGGCTGGCCGTGCTGCCGCCGCTGTGTGGCCTGGGCTTGCTCGTCGGGCTGTGGGCGGTGGTGTCCACCACCACGGGTGGCAGCATCCCCAGCCCCGTGGAGACCTGGAAGCAGGCGCTGGACATCTTCAGCAACCCGTTCTACCGGAACGGCCCCAACGACCAGGGCGTGGGCTGGAACGTACTGATGTCGCTGGAGCGCGTGGCCATCGGCTTTGGCATGGCGGCGCTGGTGGGCATCCCTGCGGGCTTCGTGATCGGGCGCTTCAACTTCCTGTCGCGCATGTTCAACCCGCTCATCAGCCTGCTGCGGCCAGTCTCGCCCCTGGCCTGGCTGCCGATCGGCCTGCTGGTGTTCAAGGGCGCCAACCCCGCAGCCATCTGGACCATCTTCATCTGCTCCATCTGGCCCATGATCATCAACACCGCCGTGGGCGTGCAGCGCGTGCCGCAGGACTACATGAACGTGGCCCGCGTGCTGAACCTGAGCGAGTGGAAGATCGCCACCAAGATCCTCTTCCCCGCTGTGCTGCCCTACATGCTGACCGGCGTGCGCCTGGCCGTGGGCACCGCGTGGCTGGTGATCGTGGCGGCCGAGATGCTGACCGGCGGCGTGGGCATCGGCTTCTGGGTGTGGGACGAGTGGAACAACCTCAACGTCAAGAACATCATCATCGCGATCTTCGTGATCGGCATCGTCGGGCTGGTGCTGGAGTTTGCGCTCATCAAGCTGGCCACCGCATTTACTTTTGAAGAGGTGAAGGCATGAACACGACCACCACGGCAGCATCCACACACCCCTCCATGAGCACCAAGTTCATCGAGGTCCACGGCGTCGAGCAGACCTTCAAGACGGCCAAGGGCCTGTTCCCGGCGTTGCGCGACATCAACCTGACCATTGCCAAGGGCGAGTTCGTGGCGCTGATCGGGCACTCGGGCTGCGGCAAGTCCACGCTCTTGAATCTGATCGCAGGCCTGACCACCCCCACCAACGGCGCGCTGCTCTGCGCCAACAAGGAGATCAAGGGCCCAGGGCCTGAGCGTGCCGTGGTGTTCCAGAACCACTCGCTGCTGCCCTGGCTCACCTGCTTCGACAACACCTACCTGGCCGTGGAGCGCGTGTTTGGCGCCAAGGAAACCAAGGCCCAGCTCAAGGCCCGCACCGACGCTGCGCTGGCACTGGTGGGCCTCACACCCGCAGGCCAGAAGCGCCCCGGTGAAATCTCGGGCGGCATGAAGCAGCGCGTGGGCATTGCCCGGGCGCTCTCCATGGAACCCCAGGTGCTGCTGATGGACGAGCCCTTTGGCGCGCTGGACGCCCTGACCCGCGCCAAGCTGCAGGACGAGTTGCTGGAGATCGTGGCGCGCACGCACAGCACGGTGGTGATGGTGACGCACGACGTGGACGAGGCCGTGCTGCTGTCCGACAAGATCGTGATGATGACCAACGGCCCGGCCGCCACCATTGGCGAGGTGCTGGCGGTAGACCTGCCCCGCCCACGCAAGCGCGTGGAACTGGCTGAAGACCCGCAGTACGTGCACTACCGCAAAGCAGTGATTGACTTCCTCTACACCCGCCAGGGGCACGTCGAAAAAGCCGCCTGAGCGGCGGGGTCAGCAGCGGCCCAGCCAACCAAAGCAAAAGGGCTCTGACCAGATCGGTCAGAGCCCTTCCTCTTTTGTGTCCTCGGCGCAGGGCCGTAGCACACGCGCAATCCCAGACCAGTGCACCCGCGCAAGGGCCGCCCCGCCGCGCTGGGGTGCGTCCCCCTTCCCGAATGGCGCAGCCATTCGAGAGAAGGGGGAAGGCGCGCAGCGCCTCAGGGGGTTGCCCCTTAATGCGTTCCAGTGATGTAGTGCTCCAGCTGCTCGATGATGAATTTCTGCTCGGAGATGATGTCCTTGACCAGGTCACCGATCGAGATCATGCCGACCAGCTTGTCATTGGCGTCCACCACCGGGAGGTGGCGCATGCGGCCGGTGCTCATGATCTGCATGCACTGCTCGCTGGTCTGGTCGGGCCGCACAAAACGCACGGCCGAAGTCATCACATCCCGCACCTGCGTGACGGACGAGGTGCGCCCCATGAGGGCGATCTTGCGGGCGTAGTCCCGCTCCGTGAAGATGCCCGCAATGGCCACGCCCTCGGTCACCAGCAGGGCCCCGATGCCCTTGTCGGCCATGAGCTTGAGCGCATCAAACACCAGGGCCGTGGGGGCAATGGTGTGCACGGTGGTGTCGGGTTTGGATTGAAGAATCTTGGCAACGCTGGTCATGGAAACCTCCCTCGTGAGAACAGAAACAGGCCTGGGGAGCCTCCACGCGGACCTGGCAGACCGCCCTGGTCTGCGGTGCACAACTGGCACTCAGTTCGGACTGAAGCCCCCTGGAGAGATTTCAGCCCATAAGCCCCGCGCGCGCAACCCGCGCAAGCCCGATTTGCCCGGCTTTTTGCCCCTGTGTCGCAGCGGCGATGCATATGTTTCGCCACTGTTGCATTCGGAGGAGCGCGAAACAAACTGAAAAGAACCGAAACGGTGACGAGACGACGCAAAGGCGCGGGCTGGGCACGATACAGCCCATGTTCAACGCAGTTCGAAAGGATCCACCGCCCACTTTCCTGGCCTCCGCGCCCATCGCTTGCGCCCCCACCGGCCTTGTGGCCGCACAGGAAACAAGTACCTGGATTGTTTCCAATACTGGAACAGTTAATTCGCGACCCAATGGTTTTTTAGTGAACACCATCGGCGTACAGTTCAACCCATCGATGAGCCGAACCCGCAAGGCGACTCACCGAACCCAGGGTTGAAGCAGTTTTTGTTTTGTTTTCTTCCTGGTTTTTTTGAGACGCTTTTTTAAAGGACTTATCCATCATGAACAACACCGCACGTTTCCTCTCCATCGCCGCTGTCGCTGCTTTCGCCTCTTTTGGTGCCCATGCTGACGAAGCCGATGCTTCGCAGTTCGCCACGAAGTTTGAAACCAACCGCACCCGCGCCGAAGTGGCCGCCGAAGCCGCCACCGTCGCCCAGACCCGCTCGATCGAGCCCGCTGGTTCCCGTGTCGTGACCTACAAGAGCACCGCCGACCGCGCTGCTGTGCGTGCCCAGGCTGCTGACGCTGTGCGCACCGGCCAGATTGCTTACGGCGAGCGTGGTTGAGCTGAATCCGCTGGATTCAACACCCACACCCCTGATTACTTGAACCCCAATTTCTGAATTTCACCGGAGTTTCACCATGAACAAGACCGCTCGTTTCCTGTCCATCGCCGCTGTGGCTGCTTTCGCTTCTTTTGGTGCCCAGGCTGACGAAGCCGACGCTTCGCAATTCGCCACCAAGTTCGACACCAACCGCACCCGCGCCGAAGTGCAAGCCGAAGCTTCGGCCGTGCCCCAGACCAGCGGTGCCATCCCCGTCGGTTCGCGCGCACTGGTCTACACCTCCACCGCGGACCGCAGCGCCGTGAACGCCCAGGCCGCAGACGCACTGCGCACCGGCAAGATCTCGTCCGGCGAAATCGGCTCCCTGTAATTGGTCCCGCCTCCACCGCCAAGCGGTGTGGGCAGGCAGTTGCAAATGCAAAAAAGGCCGGGGCCCCGCAAGGGGCTCCGGCCTTTTGTCTTGACCTCAGCACAGGCGCTACCAAAGCCAGCGCCCACCGGCCTCACATAGGCTTACTTCGCCGCGCGTGCCTGCGCCACGGCGCCCTGCACGTCCTTCCACAGGCTTTCACCCACGTTGGCGGCAATGCTCGCGTTCACGGCGCTGAGCTTTTCGCGCATGCGGTTGGCCTCGGCGGCGGGCAGCTCGTTCACCTGCATGCCCTTGCCCTTCAAATCCGCCAGCGCCTTGTCGGCCTCGGCACGGGTGTCCTGGCGCTCAAAGTCGCGGCTCTTCTTGGCGGCGTCCAGCAGCACCTTCTGCTCGGCCTTCGACAGGCCATCCCAGTACTTCTTGCTCACCAGCACGATCCAGGGGCTGTAAACGTGGTTGGTGACGGTAAGGTACTTCTGCACCTCATAGAACTTGCTCGACAGGATGGTGTTGTAGGGGTTCT
>OCVT010000974.1_pt1 | contig 12225 bp, 9 predicted proteins | sample 1539111 | NCBI WGS metagenome assembly OCVT01 (sample SAMEA3991482, study PRJEB22521) | metagenome | biome: anthropogenic terrestrial biome; feature: sewage plant; material: raw primary sludge | place: Sweden | collected 2012-09-26 | reverse complement strand
CGAGATAATGAGCGGTGACTGGAGTTCAGACGTGTGCTCTTCCGATCTCCTTTAAAATATGGAGCTAATGAATCAGCAGAAGATGAAATTTTAGAAGACCCGAGATACATAAGAATAACCGATTTTGGAAATGACGGAAAACTAAGAAAAAACACTTTCAAATCACTTTCGCTAGATAAGGCAGAAAATTTTCTACTAGAGGAAGGTGATATTTTATTTGCACGTAGTGGCGCAACGGTCGGCAAAACATTTTTCTTTAAAGATTACAAAGGTGTTGCCTGCTTCGCGGGTTATTTAATCAAAGCTTCTTGTGACCCAATGATTATGAAATCCGAATTTCTTTATGAGTTTACAAATTCAAGTGGGTATGAGAATTGGAAACAATCAATATTTCAACAATCAACAATACAAAATATTGGAGCTGATAAATACAATCAATTAAAAATTGGAGTTCCACCAATAGCAGAACAACAAAAAATCATTGATTTTATTACCTCAAAAATTAACGAAATAGATACTTTAATCTCCAAATCTCAACAAGAAATCGAGTTATTAAAAGAATACAAAACGGCTTTGATAAGTGAAGTGGTTACGGGTAAGGTGGATGTGAGGGATGTGATTTTAAATTAATAGAACATGGGCGAAAAGATTTATACTACTGGGTTTGTATCTGAAATTAAAACCCTAATAGAGCAAAGCAAACGCAATGTGGCTTTGGCTATTAATTCCGAAATCACTGCTTTGTATTGGCATGTGGGAAATCGTATTAATTCCGAAATACTTCAAAACGAGAGAGCCGAATATGGTAAACAAATTGTGCAATCATTGTCTGCACAATTAGAACAGGAATACGGTAAAGGTTGGGGCGAAAAACAACTGAGACAATGCATGCAGTTTGCCCTTGTTTATCCTGATAAAGAAATTGTATACGCACTGCGTAGACAATTGAGCTGGACGCATCTCAGAACTGTAATTTATATGGAAGATGCTTTGAAAAGAGCGTTTTACATTGAAATGTGTAAACTCGAAAATTGGTCGTCTAGACAATTGAAGGAACGCATCCAATCCATGCTTTATGAGCGTACCGCCATCAGCAAAAAGCCCGAACTAACAATTCAGAACGATTTGGAATTATTACAAAACGAACAAAAACTGAGTGCCGATTTGGTTTTCAGAGATCCTTATGTTTTGGACTTTTTAGGGTTATCGGATGCCTATTCCGAGAAAGATTTGGAAACTTCCATTATTGCCGAATTGCAACGGTTTATTATTGAGTTGGGGAGTGATTTTGCTTTTATGGCACGCCAAAAACGCATCACCATAGATAACCGTGAGTATTATATCGATTTGCTTTTCTATCACAGACGATTGAAATGTTTGATAGCAATAGATTTGAAAATAGGAGAATTTGAAGCAGCACACAAAGGACAAATGGAATTGTACCTGCGTTACCTGGAAAAACACGAACAAGTAGAAGGAGAAAACACGCCTATAGGATTAATTCTTTGCACAGGCAAAAACGAAGAGCATGTAGAATTGATGCAATTGCACAAAAGCAATATCCATGTTGCCGATTATTTAACCTTGTTGCCTTCGCAAAAAGTATTGAAACAAAAATTACATCAAGCAATAGAAATTGCAAAAAATAGGATTGATATAGAAAAAGGATGATTTCGAGAAAATACTTTTAGACAAACTTCCAGAAGTTTTAGACATAAATCAAAAGAAAATTAAAAACATCCTTCAATAACTCAAAAACCAAGATAAAATAAGGGTTGAAGGAAAGATTTGGAAAATGTCTAAGTTATAATTCTAGACATTTTTTAGACATTTTTTAGACAAACTTTAGACTTTCTTGAAACTTGTTAAAGTAACTAAGTCGGTAACTAAGTGAGTAACCAAGTCACCCAAAAGCAAAGTAAACATGGCACAAGGCATACATACAGAACTGACCTTTGAAAGAGCAATAGAGGAATCTTTATTGGAAAAAGGTGGTTATACCAAAGGGTATTCAGAAGATTTTGATGCGCAAACAGGATTGTTCCCAAGTTATATTATCAATTTCCTAAAAGAATCTCAACCTCTTTTGTGGGGTAAACTTGCCAACATCCACAAAGATGAAGTGGATAAAAAAGTAATGCAAAGATTAATCAAAGAAATTGATTTACGTGGCGTTTTAGACGTTATACGTAACGGTTTTACAGATTATGGGGTAAAGTTCCAAATGGCATTTTTCAAGCCTGAAAGCACTTTAAACCCTGATGCAGAAGTATTATACAACAAGAATAACTTATCAGTCATAAGACAGGTGTATTATGAGCGTGTGGGCAAAAACTCACTAGACATGGTATTTGCTTTAAATGGTTTGCCCATAGCCACTGTAGAGCTTAAAAATCAGTTTTCAGGTCAATCAGTAGAAAATGCCAAAAAGCAGTATGTATATGACCGTGAACCTAATGAACCCATCTTTTTATTCAAGAAAAGAGCTTTAGTTCATTTTGCTGTAGATGCCGATGAATGCTATATGACCACCAAATTAGATGGCAAACGCACTCGTTATTTACCTTTCAATTTAGGAAGCAATAACGGTGCTGGAAATCCTTTGAATAAGCTGGGCTACCGAACTTCTTATTTATGGGATAAACTACCTGATGGGAATGATGGTGTTTGGACAAAAGATAGTTTTATGGACATCATTGGTAAATTTCTTCACCTAAGTGTAGAAGATTTTGAACTCAATGGTATAAAAAAGAAAAAAGAAAGTATCATTTTCCCTCGTTTTCACCAGATGCAAGTGGTTCGTAAAGCCACTGAAGATGCAAGAAACAATGGTGCTGGTAAAAATTACCTAATTCAACATTCGGCTGGGTCAGGAAAATCCAATTCCATTGCTTGGTTATCCTATCGTTTGTCCAGTCTTCACGATGACACTAATAAAAGGATATTTGATTCGGTCATTGTAATCACTGACAGAAAAGTATTGGACTCACAATTACAAAACACCATCTATCAGTTTGAACATAAAGAGGGTGTTGTTCAGAAGATTGACAAAGATTCTCAACAATTAGCAGATGCACTAACAGCTGGGTCAAATATTATTATTACCACTTTGCAGAAATTCCCATTTATATTAGAAAAAATAGGAGAAATTCCAGCTCGAAAATATGCTGTAATTATTGATGAAGCACATTCTTCACAAGGTGGTGAAGCTACCAAAAAGATGAAAGAAGTATTGTCATCCAAATCATTAGAGCAAGCAGAAAAAGACGAAGCCTATACAGGACTAGAAGAAGATGCCGAAGATGAAATAAGAAAATCAATGTTGGCACGTGGTAAACAAGACAATTTGAGTTTCTTTGGTTTTACAGCAACACCAAAACCAAAAACAATTGAAGTATTTGGAACAAAAGGAAGCAATGGAAAGCCAGAACCTTTTCATTTGTATTCTATGAAACAAGCTATTGAAGAAGGTTTCATTTTGGATGTTTTAAAAAATTATACCACTTACAAAACCTATTTCAAGTTATCCAAAGAGATTGAAGACGACCCAAAAGTAAACAAGAAAAAAGCGTCTAGAGCCATTGGACGTTTTATGTCATTGCATCCGCATAATCTATCCCAAAAAACAGAAGTAATGGTGGAACACTTTAGACAAGTGGTTTCAAAAAAGATTGGAGGAAAAGCAAAAGCAATGGTGGTAAGTAGTTCTAGATTACACGCTGTACGTTACAAAGAAGAATTTGATAAATACATCAAAGAAAAAGGATATACCGATGTGAAGACCATTGTCGCTTTTTCAGGAAAAGTAATCTATGATGGTTCACCCGAAGGAGTAACTGAAGTGGAACTAAATGGTTTTGCTGAAAAAGAACTCCCAAGAAAATTTGCATCCGATGAATACCAGTTGCTATTGGTGGCTGATAAATACCAAACAGGTTTTGACCAACCTTTGTTGCATACTATGTATGTAGATAAGAAACTATCAGGTGTAAAAGCGGTGCAAACCCTATCGAGATTGAACAGAATGTGTGCTGGTAAGGAAGACACTTTTGTGTTGGATTTTGCTAATGAAACCGAAGATATTTTAAATTCGTTTCAACCGTATTATGAGTTAACATCCATCATTGAAAATTCAGACCCTAACCATTTGTATGACCTGAAAGCACAAATAGATGCTTCACAAATCATTTGGCAATCTGAGGTTGACAATTTTTGTAATGTGTATTTTAAATCCGTTAAATCTCTCAGTGTTTCTGACCAAAAGAAACTATACTCGTTTATTGACCCAGCGGTTGACCGATTTAAAAAGCTACCCCAAGAGCAGTCAAAGGACAACACCATTGGAACAGAAATCACCCAAGAAGATTTAAAAAACACCTTACAGGTTTTCACCAGAACCTATTCGTTTTTAACTCAGATTATGCCATTTTCAGATATTGATTTGGAAAAGTTGTTTACCTATACTCGTTATTTGATTAAAAAATTGCCACGAACCAGAGAAAACGATAAGTTCAAATTAGGTGATGAAGTTTCACTTGAATATTATCGACTTCAGAAAATTGCAGAACAAGATATCCTACTCGAACCACTAAGTGTTTATGAATTAGAAGGTGGTGGTTCAGCTGGAATTAGAATGACTAAAGAAGAAGAAACTGCATTATCAGAAATTATCAATGTTTTAAATAAAAAATTTGGAACTGAATTCAGTACCGCTGACAAACTGTATTTTGACCAAATTTATGAAGAATTGATTTTAGATGATAGTCTTGGACTTCAAGCGAAATCAAATACCATAGAAAATTTTAAATTTGGATTCGAGGACAAATTTATGGACACCACCATTAGCCGAATGGAACAGAATCAAGATATTTTCACCAAAATGATGAATGACAAAGAATTCGGAAATATTGTGAGAGATTATATGTTGAAGAAGGTATATCAACAGTTAAGAAAGTAATAGTACTTTAACCTAAACATTATCGATGAGTAGTAATGAAGGTTAAAATTTAATTCAAAAAAAAATGACAACACACTTAGCGCTCCTCCGTGGCATCAATGTTTCAGGGCATAATATGATTAAAATGGAGGTTTTGAAAACCACTCTTGAAGCCGTTGGTTTTAAGAACGTGCAAACCTATATTCAGTCTGGAAATGTTTTTGTTGATACAGAAGAAGAAAATCCTGCAAAAGTAGGTTTTACGATTAAGCAAGAACTATTTAAAACACTGGGACTTGAAGTTCCTGTGGTGGTGATAGGAAAATCGGATTTGGAGGCTTGTTTTGCTAATAATTCTTTTTTGAAGGAAAAAGAAGTGGATTTGAAAAAATTGTATGTGGCTTTTGTTTCGATGGAATTGAAAAGTGACAGTATCAACGATTTAAAAATGAGTCAAGTGAAACCTGATGAAGCACAGATTGATGGCAGCAGAATTTACATTAAATACGCTGTTGGCGCTGGGAAAACGAGATTCGACCAAAAATATATTGAAAAAAAATTAAACCTGATTGCTACGATAAGAAACTGGAATACAGTGACTCAGCTTCTTAAGTTGTTCGAAGAAAGATAAAATCTAAAAAAAAATAAAATAATTGACGCAACCTTTTTCGATTATGACAATCTAAGCTAAGAGATGCAGTTTGTAGTAGGATACAATTGTTACCACAATGACTACTTTGGGCTACAGCTTAAATTGTTTATAATTTGATTTTTTGGTTAATTTCAATTATGACGGCACCTTAAAGAGAACTCTAGAGCTTTTGTTTTATTGTTCTCTTTTTTTTTAACCAATTAACTCGTTGGGTAAAATTGTTTTAACACATAAAAGTATCTCATACTAAGAGGCTGAATATTGAGAATAACTTTGCGGCTTTGCGTGAAATTTGGCTCGCAAAGCCGCAGAGACGCAAAGAATTGATGGAGTTTTTGCTCATCACGTAATTGTTACAAAGATTTAGAAACTCTATCTGAAACCAATATAGATTTTTGGCTAAAGCCCATTCCAATTGAATTTTTGAAAGAAGGAAGCGAACTTTGGTTATTCGCCCAAAAAGTACGGATATAGCCTTTTAGCCCCGGGAGTAGCGGCATCCTTTGCTTTTTTTCTTTAGAAAAGCAAAGATATAGCGAATCACGGGACCCTTGATGGCCAAAAAGCTCCAATCTTTCCGCTCCTAATACAATGCTTACTTAGGGATTAAATCGCAATACCAAAAGCCGTAGTCAAAAGCATCTGAGGCGCTGGTGTCACAAGCGGTATCGGACGTATCGGTGGTGGCTGGTTTCTCGTATTTTCGGTAGACAACTTCTCCGATTTCAAAATCAATGGGCTGTTTGAACAAAGGGCCATCGAAAGTAAAGGTGTGGAATTCGCCGTTTTCGCCGCAAACATCTACGTTTTCTGGTAAATCGTTGATGAAATCTTGGTCAATGATGCGTCCCACAAAACTTTTATCCAAATAGCGCTCGTTGACACAAACGACTATGGTTTTGAAGCCTAAATCGATAAATTCTTGAATCAGGTCTTTTGTTGGTATTTTCCATAACGGAAACACGCCTTTCAAGTCCATCGTGGCGAGTTTGTCCTCGCGGTATTGGCGTAAATCTTCAAGGAAAATATCGCCAAAAATCGAGTGGGTGATGCCTCTGGTTTTGAGTTGCGTTAAAGTTGTGGCTAAGGCATTTTCGTAAACTTCCATCGTAGGCATTTCTGGAATTTCGACGATTTCTAGCGGTAAGCCGATGCTTTCTGCTTGCAATTGTAGCAATTCAACACGAAGACCGTGCATAGAAACGCGTTGGAATTTTTGGTTGACACTCGTCAAAAGACAGTCGATTTCGAACGCGGGATTTTGTAGTGTTTTGTATAAAGCAAGTGCAGAGTCTTTGCCGCTGCTCCAGTTAAATAAAGCTTTTGTTTTCAATTTGGGGTTTGTTTTTGTAAGTTGTAAAATTAAGAAAGTAGCCACTAATTACACCAATTGCCACTAGTTTTTTAAGGTTATAATCAAAATTACTCGAATTCTATTACAACCCGTTGGGTGAAATTATTTTTTACCACATAGAATCATAGAATTTATAGTTTTTTAAAAGAAACAAATAGACGTTTTACTATTCACATAGTTTATCTATGTGAGAAATAGTGCTATTTCTATTTTTACTATGTTGATTTTCTTTAATCTATGATTCTATGTGGTTGTTTTTTTATTTGTCCTTAATCAATCAACATTAACATTAATAATTCGTGATTCATTAGTGAATTCGTGGCGGATATTTTTAAAAGCCGAAGTCCTGTTGTAACTTTGAAATTCAAATCCTATCGAAAATCTGCTTAGATGAAATATATTTTTCTTTTTTTAACCTCATTTGTTTTTGCACAACAAACGCAATCGGTTGACTTTGAAATAGCTAACGGACAATTGTTTGTAAATCCAAAAGACAAAACGATTGCGGGGACTGTTACTTACTTGTTTGATGTGTTGCGTCCTATCGATACGATTAAGATTGATGCGCAAAATATGCAGTTCAGCGATGTGAAATTGAACGACAAACCAGTTTCTTTTACCACCAATGGAAAACAACTTTTGTTGATTCATCCGTTTAAAAAAGGGAAAAAATGGGTGCAGTTTTCTTATGAAGCCAAACCCAAGCAAACCTTGTATTTTATAGGTTCTGAAGCGAATGCCAATTTGCAAATTTGGACGCAAGGGCAAGGGAAATACACGAGTCATTGGTTTCCGAGTTTTGATGATGTGAATGAAAAAGTGGTTTTTAACTTGGAAATTGTCTTTGATAAAAACTATCAAGTCATTGCCAATGGAACCTTGAAAGAGAAAATAACGAATGGCAATAACACTTACTGGCGCTATAGAATGCAAAAGCCTATGAGTTCGTACTTGTTGATGATGGCTATTGGTAAATTTGATAAAAAAACGCAACAATCCAATTCTGGCGTGTCTTTAGAATGGTATTATGAACCTAAAGATGCAGCGTTTTTTGAACCAACCTATCGTCATTCGGAGGCTATTTTTAATTTTTTGGAGAAAGAAATAGGTGTTAAATACCCTTGGGGGAATTACAAGCAGGTGCCTGTTAGAGATTTTTTATATGCAGGAATGGAGAACACTTCGGCAACGACTTTTTCGAGTCGGTATGTGGTGGATGCAGTTGGGTTTAACGACCGAAAATATACCAATGTCAATGCGCACGAATTGGCGCATCAGTGGTTTGGTGATTTGGTAACTGCCGAGAGCAGCAAGCATCATTGGTTGCAAGAAGGTTTCGCGACCTATTATGCGCTGTTGGCTGAGAAGGAGTTGTATGGAGAAGATTATTTCTATAGTTATTTATACGAGAAAGCACAACAGCTCAAATTCGCCTCTCGAACGGATACCATTCCTGTGTTGAATGCAAAAGCGAGTTCTTTAACTTTTTACGAAAAAGGGGCTTGGGCTTTATTTGTTTTGCATCAGAAAATAGGAGATAAGGCTTTTAAAAAAGCAATAAAAAACTACCTCAAGAAGCACGCTTTTCAAACGGTAAACACCAATGATTTTTTTGTAGAAATTGAAAAAGTTGCCGCTTTTGATACCAAATTATTTTCTAAAGTATGGCTTGAGGATTATAAGTTCAATACATTAGAAGCTAATGATTTACTTAAAAAAAATACAGCAATAAAAGTCCAGCTAGAACTAGACCAATTGCGCAACACTCCTTTGGCAGAAAAGAAAGATTTTTTGATGAAAGTTTTGCAATCGGATGTCTATTATACGGTCAAAGAGAGTGTGATTTTTCAGCTTCGGAAAGAGTCCTATGACGATATAAAAGAGTTGTTAGCTTTGGCTATGGCGACAAAGAATTGGTCTATCCGACAGAAAATCGCAAACCTATTTCCTAAAGTTCCAGAAGCCTTCAAAGCCGATTATGAAACCATGCTAACCGATGCTTCTTATCAAACGCAAGAAATTGCCTTGTTTCAATTGTGGAATAGTTTCGAGAATGACCGAATTCGTTATTTGGACCAAACCAAAAATTGGATAGGTTTTAACGATTATAATTTGAGAGTTTTATGGTTGGCTTTGGCTTTGAATACGCCCAATTATAATGCAGATGCTGCCGCTTTGTCTAAAGAACTAATTCAGTATTCTAGTCTTGATTTTGAAGCGAGCACGCGTCAGAATGCATTAGAGAGTTTGATAGGTTTTCAGATTATAAAACCCGAAGTATTGCATAATCTGGTCAATGCCACCACGCATCATTTATGGCAGTTTTCTAAATTTGGAAGAGACAACATTCGTAAATTATTGAAAGACCCAAAATATAGAACAACTTTTGAAGAACTTTTACCGGTATTGAACGAGAACGAAAAATCCCAACTCAATCGATTATTAGTGGAGAAATAGTTGTAGGTAACAGTTGTGAGTAATTGAATAACAATCAACTACTCACAGTTGTTAACCGAAAGCAATTACCATAAATCACTTACTTCTTGTTTGATAAATGCCAAAGCCGCGTTACTAGGCGATTGTTTTTCTAACAAGTCATTCAAAATCAACTCACGCATTTGATTGGCATTTTCTACGGTTTCTTTTTGAGCTGCCATTCGAATCATTTGGATAGTAGCGTTTTTAGCTGTTAAAATGATGCTCCAACATTCATCTGACATATACACTTGTTGGGTTAAATTGTGTTCAAATTCTTGCTCGATATGCGCGATAATCAATTGCTCATAATCCGTTTTTATGGTCGAAATCGGAGCAATGCGAATCAATAACTGATTCAAACTAATGCGCTCCAAAAATAAAGTCATACGCTCATAAGCTTGTAAACGAATAGGCAAAGCTGTTTTTTGAGCTTCTCTATGCAATAAAAAACGACGACGTCCCGCCTCGTCTTTGGTATGTAAATTAAAAAATTGATAGGCCACCACTCCAGTAATTAGCGAGGGTAAAGTGTAACTAGCTAGTTCAATAATTCTTGTTGCGTCCATAAGTATAATTGGGTTTGGGGCACAAAAATAAACTTTTTTGGATTAGAATTGTTTAGTTGCTTAGCTGAATTATTGGTTAATTGGTTGACTGGGTAATCGGTTAAACTTTGTGGTATATTCAGCCACGGATTTTACGGATGCTACGGATTTTTACAGTTATAAATTTGGTTAAACTTTGCGCCACTTGCGGTTAAATTTTTTCACCACTAAGAACACAAAGAAGACACCAAGCAACACAAAGTTTTATAAGTATCATCGTGAACTTGGTGTAAATCTTAGTGCTCTTAGTGGTTAAGTTACACCACGAAGCCACACAAAGTTTTATAGCTTTCTTTTGCGAACTTGACGTAAACCCTTGCGAACTTTGCGTTTAAGTAGTAGAAACAAATTCCACAGATAGCTACTTCTATGTCCTTATTTGTCTTTTATGGTTCAAAATAAATAGTCAATTTAAAAAACTGTTATGACTTATATGTTTATATCTAACGGTTAAAATTTAAATTTTCTTCCACAATTGATACTTAAAATCATTCGATACTCCTATTTTTGCCGCAACCAATACAAAACCACCGCTCAATGGACGTTACCATTTTACTTTTGCTTTGTTTAGCCGCTTTTGCTGCGGGATTTATAGATGCTATAGTAGGAGGAGGTGGACTCATACAGACCCCCGTTGGACTCATTTTGTTGCCCAGTCTTCCGGTAGCAACTGTAATTGGAACCTTAAAAGTACCCGCCTTTAGTGGTACCTCTTTTGCAGCTTTTCAGTACTTGAAGAAAGTGGATTTAAATTGGAAATTACTCGGAATTATGATGCTTTTGGCATTTCCGTCCGCGTTTTTGGGTTCGACTTTGCTGACGTATGTGAGCAATGATTTTATGAAACCGCTTTTGTTGGTCGTGCTGTCTTTTTTGGTAATTTATACTTATGCTAAGAAAAATTTCGGACAGCAAATAGAAAAAAATATTTCCCCTCAACGCCAATTGCTCAATGCTGTTGCCATTAGTTTTGTGGTGGGTTTGTACGACGGATTCATTGGTCCGGGCACCGGAAGTTTTTTGGTTGTGGCGTTTATTGCCATTATGGGGTTCGATTTTTTACACGCTTCTGCGAATGCGAAAATGGTCAACTTAGCGACCAATTTTGGTTCGATTTGCTTGTTTATGCTCAAAGGTAAAATCATTTGGGCCATCGCGCTTCCTATGGCGGCTAGCAATGCGCTTGGTGGATGGTTGGGCGCCAAATTGGCCATCAACAAAGGCAATGGTTTTATCCGAATCTTTTTTCTGGTGGTAGTCATTGGCACGTTAGTCCGATTTGCCTACGACGTTTTTTACAAATAAAAAAAGGAGAAATTATCTCCTTTTTGTGCTAATTATTCTTTACAATCCGTTTCAGAGAATTTGTATTTTACCTTTTCATAATCGATAGGTTGACCTTTGATGAAATAGGTTTTTCCTAAATACGTTTCTATTTTGCCATTACCGAGGATGAGTTCCTTTCCTTTTTTGAGTAGAGCCAATGGGTTTTTAAAGATTGTTTTATCAGTTACACCTTCAACATAACTGTAATCAACCAGTAAGGTGTCTCCACTAAATTTCCCAATGATTTCTCCATTTTTAACGGGAGCATCAAATTCTTTCATCACCAAATTGCCAGTGATGGTTCCATCTTTTAAGGTGTTAAGTTTTAACGAAACTGTGTCTTTTTCATACACTGCTTGGTAACAGGTTACTTGTAAAGGTTTTTGCTCAATTGCTTTTGAATTGTCTCCTTCTTTTTTGCAGCTTGTTAATCCCAAACATGAAATAATCATGTAAATCCAAAAATTGTTTTTCATGTTTTCTATTTTTTGTTATTTAAATTTAGCTCTAATTTACAAAATAATATCAAGTTATTAATAGAACTCAATGGTTGATTTTAATTCCCACACAATATAGTCCTTAAAAACAAATTCTTAATTAGAACAATGCGCTACACACTCATAAGTTTGAGTGTAGTAGCGCTTTTTTTGGAATTTATTTCTCAGATAATATTCAGAAAAATTGGATGTTTTTTTGTTAAAATGTTTATATTTGGGTAGCTACAAACCAAACTATTTTAACCAAATCTGGTTATGTATTTTGAATCTTTTAGCGGTTATAAACAAGTTAGCTGTAATCCCAGGAGACACCCTGCCAACATTGACAGTCCAACAAAAAACAGACAGAAAAGCCAACGCTTCGTAAAATTAAAAGA
>OCVT010000972.1_pt1 | contig 12231 bp, 9 predicted proteins | sample 1539111 | NCBI WGS metagenome assembly OCVT01 (sample SAMEA3991482, study PRJEB22521) | metagenome | biome: anthropogenic terrestrial biome; feature: sewage plant; material: raw primary sludge | place: Sweden | collected 2012-09-26 | reverse complement strand
ACCAACACCAACACCAACACCAACACCAACACCAACACCAACACCAACACCAACAACCGTACAGACTGAGGCTACTGTTAGTAGCACGAAAGCGAATATTGCTATTTTTGGTGCAGTTGATAAAAACTTTTTCACTGAAACAGCTTTAGCATCAAATACTGGCGTACTATTACTAGATGATACTCAAGCCAATGCTGTCGGTTTTGCATTGGATTTAAAAAATAATCCAAAAACACTTGACGAATTGACCACACAATATTTATCAGAGTTTACAAAACTTCTGAAAAATAATGGTGCTACCGTTAATGTGTTGGTCAATAAAATCTCTAAAAACTCACAATCTGATGTTGCACATATTACTTTAGAATTAGATTTTAACACTGCTCAAAATGTCCGTAAAATTCGTGAATTATTAATTGCACATTTGAATGGCAATGTTGCACTAACAACATTACCAGCTACAGTAACTGATCAAAATGTAAAATTACGTCTTAACTTAGCCTTTTGGATTGCTGACCAGACTGGCTTCCTTTGGGCAAATAGCTATAGTATTAATCAAGCAACAGTAGTAAATAAATTATATGGTGATCTCAACATTGCTACTGCTTTATCAAGTAATGCACCGATAGAAATTAAAACGGTTTCAAATGAATTTACACAGAATGCAACAGGCTCTAATGCTGTTGATATTCTCTGGTCAATTGATTCCTCTGGATCAATGGGTCAAGAACAAAGCAATCTTGCAAATGGTGCAACACAATTCTTTAACACGCTTAATAAAGCAGGGATTGATTATCGCTTAGCCGCAACAACTCAAGATGCTCGTACTTGTACTACTTTACGTACATTAACAGATGGTAAAACCAATTTTATTGATAAGAACACTGTCAATGCAGAAGCAGAATGGAAAAAACTTTCCACGCCAGGCACATCAGGCTCAAGTACGGAAACAGGTTTTTATTGTATACGTGAAGCAAATTTAACTGGTTTTGATCGTACAAACGCGAAAAATCTTGTGGTATTTTTATCAGATGAACCAGAGAATGAGACTGTTGACGGTAGTCGTCCAAATGGAACATCATCTACTAATTATACAATACGAAGTTTTAATGATTATAAAGACTATTTCGTCAAAACAGGTGCAACCTACTTCTCCATTGTAGGTACAGGAACTTTACTTAGACCAGACTTCACCACTACCCGACCAGACGATCCAAATTATTCTTGTAATGGTCAAGGTGGTAGTGCCTCTGGTGGTGCACACTTTAAAGAAATCTCACGTTTGACAGGCGGCAGCTCTGCTTCTATTTGTACAGATGCAGCAAGTTGGTCCGTTGTATTTGATGAGATTATTAAATCTGCTTCTGGTCTAGCCAGTAGTTTCACCCTTACACAAACACCAATTCCATCATCAGTGAAAGTCACCGTTGAAGGACAGAATGTTGCTCGTGATGTAAGTAATCAAAATGGCTTCGATTTAATTTATAGTAATACTGGAACTTCTGTGGTCTTCTTTGGTAATGCTATTCCTAAAGCGAATCAAAAAGTTAATGTTGAATATAAATATCTAGCAAAATAACTTAATTTGCTGATTAAATAAAAAACTGCAATATGAGATTAAAAACATCATATTGCAGTTTTTAAGTAAAAGGCTTAATAAAAATCAACCCTATATGACTCAATATACACCATACTAATTATTACGTGCATTTTGATCCTGTTGAATCAATTCAACCTTATAGCCATCTGGATCTTCAACAAAAGCGATCACCGTCACTCCACCTTTCATTGGGCCAGCCTCACGCACTACCTTACCACCACGTGCCTTGATCTCCTCACATGCCTTATAGGCATCATCAACACCAATCGCAATATGACCATAAGCATTGCCTAAATCATAGCTTGCTGTATCCCAGTTATGAGTCAGCTCAAGCACAGTGTTATTTTCTTCATCACCATAGCCCACAAAAGCCAGGGTGAAACGCCCCTCTTCATAATCACGTTGACGTAGTAATTTCATACCAAGTACCTCAGTGTAGAACTTTAAAGATTGTTCTAAATTACCTACTCGTAACATCGTATGTAACATGCGCATAGTTATTCACCTGTCTGTTGAATTGTTTGGTTTTCATGGTCACGTAATAGTTTAGCAACCCAAACCACAAGAATCAAAATTGGAATTCCAATTAAAGTCGTCATTAAAAAGAAATTTGGGTAGCCAATATTACTCACAATCGTTCCTGAATAACCACCCAATAATTTGGGTGTTAAAGTCATTAATGAACTGAAAATTGCATATTGAACTGCGGTAAATGATACGCTGGTTAAGCTAGATAAAAAGGCAATAAATGCAGCACCAGCTAAACCTGAGGCTAAATTATCGACAATAATGGCAAAATACAGCCACAATGAGCTATAACCCTTTATCACTTTGCCAGAAAGTTCTATTGTGCCTGACTGACTTGGATCGACCACAGCAATTGGCTGAATATCGACATCGAGTGTGGTTTCAACATGTGATGCAGTATTAATACGATATGATCTTGTTGCAAATAACTTGCTTGCACTATTATTTTTGAAATTAACAAAAGCTTTAATGGTTTTAGTGGGAGATGCTTGTAATAGCTTTCCATCTACAGCACCAGTAAATATTCCTTTATCATCCAGTTTCGCAGCAAACTCTTGATTATCTAATTTAAGAATAACAGGCTTATCCTGATTTAAATCTTCATTTTTAAGCCCTGCTAATTGCCCTTTAACGACTAGACTTTGCTTCAATTCTTTTTCCGTTAATTGATCATCACCACTGATTGGTAATAATTGAATCTGAGCGTGCTGGGCATTTACTAAATATGGTATTGCAAGAGTTACATTGGTATCGCTCTGATTTTGGTACTGAGTACTTACCTGTACCGAATTTGTTTTTGCCAAGACGTCATTCGGCACTTGTAATTTCCAATATCCAACATCATCGGTTTGCACTTGATAATGTTTATTTCCGACCTGAACCTCAACTGGAGCAAGTGGTTTACCTGATTTGACCAAGCCGATAAAAATTAAATTGGTTGAACTGGCCAACACTGCGCCCACGAACATCAGTTTCATAATGTTCATGCGTTGCGCTAACAAACCACCGAGAAAACCACCAACTAAACTAAAGATCACACCATAGATTTTCACAGCCTCAGCAATTTGTTCTTTACTGAAATTTAGATCTTGATAGAACACATTGGAAATCACTCCTGCAATGATGTCTGAGATGCGGAAAAAACCAATCAGCAGCAAAAGCACTAAGGCAAGTTTAATACCGTAACGTTTGAAGAATTCTAAAACTGGGGCAACCCAAGTTTCTTTTGCCATTTGTTGATTCACGACGCCAATTTTAACTAAACCCAAACCAACCAATAAAGCTGTGGCTGTAGCAGTTAAAAAGCGTAGGGCTTCTAAACCAAATAAAGCTGCGGTGTCTTTAATATTTGCGGCTTTAGCGGTAGCATCTGTTACATTCCCAGAGTAAATATAACTGACAACAAAAGTTGCAACAGCAATAAAGAATACAAAGACTAAGCGATAGTAATCTGTAGTTTTATAATGTTTATAAACACGATTTACTTGAGGTTCACGAATGCATAAAGTTGTAATAATACCAACCACCATAACTGCTGCCATGGTTAGATAAGTATATTTCCATGCTTCATAGATATAATTGCCTTTAGCTGTACCTAAATAAGCAGCAAGAAATAAAGCCCCTGCACCTGCAACGATCATCCCAATACGATAACCTGCGTTGTAAGTTGAAGCTAAAACCGTTTGCATCTCACTTTCAGCAAGTTCAATACGATAAGCATCGATGACAATATCTTGAGTCGCTGCCGAGAATCCTAATAAAACGGCACCAACTGCCATTTGAATTAAATAGCTTTGTCCAAGTGCTGGGTCGGAAAATGCCATGATACAAATTGCACATATAATCAAAGACTGTGCAATCAACAACCAGGCACGGCGGCGACCTAAACTTTTCGTTAATAATGGAACAGGCAATTCATCAATCAACGGTGCCCAAACGAATTTAAAAGAGTAACCCAATGCCGCCCAACTAAAAAAGGTCACCGCACTCTTATCAATACCAGCCTCACCCAGCCACAGCGATAAACTGGAAAAAATCAGCAGAATCGGAATCCCTGCCGAGAAACCCAGAAATAACATAATCAGGGCACGGCGATCCCAAAATGCCTTAAATGCGGATGCCCAGCCAGTGGCTTGAGTTGTCATTGGTTATTATTTTCCATGAACATGCGTGAATGTGCCTATTCAATCGCGTCTTGCGCCTGCTTGCAAGTTGCTTTATGCAATCAAATAAAATTATTGTTTTGTTTTGTCGATAAAAAACACAAGTTCGCTTGATCTTTGGACCTAAAACTGTATACCTTTAATTACCTAACTTTCGTTTCTTTGTTGGATAGCAATAGTGACCCAAAAACTCGATCAAATGACCGCAACAACTTTATCCTCGACACCAACAAACACGATTACAGCAAAAATCAATTCATTTCCAAGTGCTTTTGAACAGACCGACATCCAGGCAACTCTACTTAAAACCGCATTACATGCACACCAACTGACACATACGCCAGATTTGGCTGAAATTCCAAGTTCAACCAAACGCATTAAACCACTGAATAATTTTTTAGGACAGGACCGCGCCCGTGCCTCAGTCGAGGCAGGGATTTCTTTACCCTATTCAGGCTATAACATTTTTGCCGTGGGTACGGCTGGTCTTGGTAAACGAACCATGATCAAGCGTTTGCTCCAACAGCACGCCAAAACCATGGCTACCCCTGATGACTGGGTCTATGTCAATAATTTCAAGAACCCAAGACAACCGATTGCTCTGCGCTTCCCAGCGGGACAAGGCAGCAAATTTCAAAATGCCTTGCAGCAGGCATGGCAAATTATCTTAAAGCAGCTGGAACGCCGTTTTAGTGCGGAAACCTATCACAACCGTATTGAACGTATCCGTCAGGATACGGGTGATGTACAGCAACAGGCATTGGTTGAACTGACCAAAGAGGGTGAAGAACTCGATTTAAAATTGATTTCCCGTAATGACAAGCATGTCTTTATTCCAATGCAGTTGAAAGACAATGAATATCATGAACTCACCCAAAATGACCTGAACGCATTAACTAGCAAGGAACGTGCTGAAATCAACTCCAATATGCGTTATATGGAGAAAAAACTTGAACGTCTGGGTTTACATCTGGGCGATCTGGAAGATGATGCGCGGGATCAGGTGTCCAGCTTAAACCGTGATATTGCCACCCAGGTGGTGATGCCTCGTATTGAACTGATTTTAAATAAGAACAAAGAGGTTAAAGGTCTCGATATCTATTTAAAGCAGTACGCCGAAGACATTATTGACAACGTTGAGTTGATTTTAGAGCAAGAGGAAGATGACTTTACTCCTGCACTGTTCAACCGCGTACCCTCTCGTTATCAGGCCAATGTGATTATTGCCAATAAACCAAATAGTGGCGCACCCGTTATTTTTGAAGATTTCCCAACACACTACAATTTATTGGGTCATGTGGAGCAACTGACTCACAATGGTACGATCACCACTGATTTCACCCTGATTCGTCCTGGTTCACTGCATCGGGCCAATGGTGGCTTTTTGATGCTGGAAGCGGAACAATTGCTGGAGCAACCTTATGCATGGCAAGGCCTGAAACGTGCCTTAAAATCTGGACAACTCAAGCTTTCTTCACTGGAACATATGCTCACCCTCACAGGCAGTATCTCCATTGAACCCGCTTCCGTTCCACTTGATATTAAAGTGGTTTTACTGGCCGAACCTGAAATTTATTATGAAATTCTGGAAGTGGAACCTGAGCTTGGCAGTGTCTTTAAAATCCGTGCCGACTTTACCGATACATTACAACGTAATGACAGTAACGAACAGGCTTATATGCAGTTAATTGCCGACTATGTTCAGGCAGATAAATTACTTCCGTTTGACCGTTCTGCACTAGCCGCATTGCTTACTGATTCCAGCCGTCAGGCTGAGGATCAAAGCTCTTTATCATTACATGCCTCAACCCTTGGTGACCTGATCCGCGAAGCGCATCACCATGCCTTTAAAGCGGATGACAAGATTGTCACCGACCAGCATGTCAACCAGGCCCTGCACCATCGCCAATATCGCTTAGGCTATTTACGTGAGCTCTACTGGCAAGACCTGTCTCGCGGTACGCAGTTGATTGAAACTTCTGGGCATCGTCTTGGTCAAATCAATGCCCTTTCTGTGATTCACTATGCCGATGTCGAGTTTGGCTTACCGTCGCGTCTAACAGCTTCTGTATATCAAGGTGGTGGCGATATTCTGGATATTGAACGCAGTGTGGAGCTAGGCGGCTCATTGCATGCCAAAGGCGTATTGCTCATGTCGAGCTTCCTAAAAGCCCACTTTGGCCGTGAACAAATCCTGCACTTCTCTGCCGCCTTGGCATTTGAACAAAGCTATGGTCAGGTCGATGGTGACAGTGCTACCGTTGCCGAACTTTCTGCGTTAATTTCTGCCATTTCTCAAATTCCAATTGACCAATCATGGGCGATTACAGGTTCGATGAACCAGTTGGGCCAGGTACAGCCAATTGGTGGAGTGAATGCCAAAATTGAGGGCTTCTTCGATGCCTGCAAATTACAAGGCTTTACAGGCAAACAAGGGGTGATTATTCCGCGCCAGAACATGCAGCACCTGATGCTCCGTCAGGATGTAATTGAAGCGGTTCAAGCAGGTCAGTTCCATGTCCATGCGATTGACACTATTGATCAGGCGCTGGAAATTCTGATGGCCCGTCCAGTTGGCACCCTCGATAAAAAAGGTCGATACAGCAAAAACTCCATTTATGCTGCAGTGATGGAACAGTTGGAATATTGGCAAGCCATTGAGGATGGTGAAGCCGTTGAAACGGAACAGCCCAAGAAAAAGAAAAAACGTAAGAAAAGCAAAAAGGATGAAATGGAAGCCAAAGCCGCGGATGAAACTGTAGTCGAAGTTGAAACTCTCAATACCTTAGCTAAAAAACGTAAATAATCCATAAAAAAAGCCATGCTCTCTCAAGCATGGCTTTTTGGTTTTATTGATCAGTTCAGGCAACCCCCTGCAAAGAGCGACCACCAGGTCACTGCACAAAGTATTGTTTCAATGCATCAATACAGCGCTGTACTTTCATTGGATACTGTTCACGCTTGGAGGTTAAGGCATGCAAGGTATAGGCAGGCATGTGCCAGTCAGGCAACACCTCAACCAGTGTGCCATTAATCAGCTCTTTCTGGATGTCCATGTATAAAATACGTGCCAGCCCAAGACATCCAGTGTGACAAGGCTGGAATGACATGCAGCGCACCCAGCTCAGGCGTGGTTGCAATACGCAAATCTCCCACCAGATCATCACGCAATTCGTTAATACGGATTTTGCCACGCTCTGCCGCAGCCAGCATTTCCTGACAGCTTTAAAAGAATGCTTGACCCGCCTCGGTTAGACTCAGTTTTCGGGTCGAACGATGAAGTAAGGTGACTTCCATTTCTTGTTCTAAAGATCGGATTTGTTGACTGACCGCACTGGTTGTAATGCCCAGTTCTCTTGCTGCACCGCTAAAAGAATTTTTTTTCTACAACGCAAGCAAAGACCCCCATTTCACGCAATTGATCTAACATAGACTTCTCTCGTAATTTATTAATATGCTTATTGTTCTAATAAAAGCAAACGAGCTTAACATACAGAGAAGTCTATTTGTAGGCTAGAGATTATTAACAATTTGTTGAAAGTTTGTTAAACGGAATAAATTAATTCGGTAAAACAGTTGCTGGATTCACAGGTTTACCATCCAGACGAACCTGAAACTCCAGCATCACACGGTTAGCACCAGAAGAGCCCATCTCCGCGATTTTTTGTCCTGCGGTGACATTGTCCCCACTCTTCACCAGCATCTTGCTGTTATGGGCATATGCTGTGATGTAACCGTCAATATGCTTGATCAATACCAAGTTTCCATATTCTTTCAGACCATCCGCAGCATAAACCACCTGACCATTTGCAGCGGCAAATATTGGATCGCCCTCATTTCCGCCATAGCGAGTGCCTTTCACATTACTTGCGAGATTAAAGCTTTGAATGACCGCACCATTTGATGGTTTTACCCAACGCAGGCTGGATGCCAGAGTTGAAGAAGATGGGTTTAGGGGAGCCACTGGAACAACAGGCTGAGTTCTAGGAACCACAGGTTGCGGTTTTGGAACCACTGGCTGTTGTGCTGGCAAATTAATGCTCTGGCGCTGGATTGGAGCCGCCTGGGTAATCACCTGGGTTGAGGTGGTACGTTGCGCCACAGAGCCCTTTAAGCGTAGAGACTGGTTGACATAGATGCGGTACGGCGCCGCAATGTCATTCAATGCGGCAATATCCAGATAATTCAGGCCATAGCGATTTGCAATCCCACTCAGGGTATCGCCTGAGCGCACTGTATAGTAATTTGGCGCCTGTACATTGCGAACGCCACCATTCACCTGCGGTTTAGATGCACAACCAGTAACCAGCGCTGTGAGTGTTACCACCGTAGACAGCACGATTGTTTTCATCATTTTTTGTGATAGAAAAATCGAAACATGATTTAAGTGCATCTTCGCCCTCATCGAAAAAACCTTAACTTATTTGCGCCTAAGAGTACCAAAAAAGTGAGAAAAAACGAGTTCTCACTTTCCATATTCACAAAGTTATAACATTTAGGTGCTTATTCAGGTCCATTCACATAGCTATGTAGATTGTCCAGTACCGCATAATTGGTCGCATCCATCTGAATTGGGGTGATGCTGACATAGCCATTCGACACCGCAAAAAAATCAGACTGGATATGGCTGGAAGCCGACTGTGGATCAGTCACCGCCTCTCCAGCAAGCCCAATCCAGTACACCTGACGACCACGCGGATCAACATGGCTGCTGATTGGCTTGGACTGCGCACGGCGCCCCTGATAAGTCACCTGCGCCCCCTTGATCTGCTCAACATCGGGAATGTTAATGTTAAAGATATGACGCGGTGGCAACACAGGCAGCCCTTTGGCAATGAAGTCATGTACCCATTGTGCCGCTTGCGCATAATGCTGCGGATGTTCATAGCAACGTACATTTACACCCGCCAAAGACACGGCAATTGCTGGATGTTTCATCAATCTTCCCTCAAATGCAGCCCCAACCGTACCTGAATATAGAACATCATCGCCCAGATTGGCGCCACTGTTGATTCCACTGACCACAAGGTCAAATTCGAAATCAAACAGGCCATTCATGGATAAGTATACACAGTCCGCAGGTGTGCCATTGACAGCCCAGACATCTTCAGAAATGGGGATGGGACGTAAGGGCCGATCCAGGGTTAAGGCGCTTGAATAACCACTACGCTCACTTTCAGGGGCAACCACCACCACCCGCCCCAAAGGTTTTAACGCCTGCGCCAAGGCTTGCAGTCCAGGTGCAAACACACCATCATCATTTGCAATCAAGATATTCACTAAGGTTCTGTCTCTTCAAAAATTACTGTGCAGTTTTTTCAATTGAAATATTCATTGAATTATATATATTTATATCTTCATAGTATGAGAAATTTATGCAGCCATGAGACATTTATCCAGTTTTGTTCGAGTTTTAGCGGTTAGTTTCACATTTCTTGTGGCACCAGCAGTTTTTGCTGACGCAGCTTCAGTAAAAGAAGCGGATGCATTGATTAAGGATGATATTGCCAATGCACAAGTGCTGATTGAGATGTGTCCTAACCTGATCGGTAAGAATGCAAAATTTGACCAGAATATCAAAAAAATGGTGGATTCTTATTTGGGTAGTTACTCAGACAAGTCTGCTTCGCTTGAAAACCTGCAAAAAGATGCTGAATTCAACACTTTACTAAAAGATGCCCGTCAAGCTGCCACAGAGGTTGATAAGGCTGAACAGAAAGCGGTATGTGAAGAAGTATTGAATTTTGAGGGCTAAACAGGCCATTCAGACATTAAAGTGGTTTTAGATATTGATATTTAAAACCACAGTTTCTCCATATTCCCTACAGCAAACATACAAATTTTTATCTGTTTTTATGCTATAAATTGTTCAAATTCTTTAAGTCTTGTTTTGAGTTTGATTTCTTATGAAGAAAAATGTTGTAAAAACACTAGGTTTATCATTCCTCATCGCTGCCAGCACTTTTGTTCCTACCGCATTCGCAGCAGACAAACAGCCTGAAACTGAAAAGATTGAAGTCACCCCAATGTCTGATGAAATTTCACCACGGGAACTTGCAGTCATTTATGTATTGTCTGAAACCTGCCCAACTCTAATTGGCAAGGATTTAAAGTTCAACAAGGCCTACGATACACTGGTCAAGTCCTATTTATCCAATGAAAAAAATGCGGTTGAGATGCTCAGCAAACGTATGCAAACCAAGGAATATAAGGAACCCCTGAAAGAAGCCCGTGACATTGCCAAGGCAGCCTCGGATGAAGATAACCGCCAAATCTGTGATGATGTCCGTAATTATTATTCCAAGTAACCGATTTGCTACAATAGCATGATAAAAAGCCGACTTCGCCCATAGCAGTCGGCTTTGCTTTGTCCTAAAATGCTAGGCTCTTCTGCTTCATACAAGATATTGGAACCACCTAGAATGACTCAAAAAAGCGCTCTTGCTGCATTACTACTTTTGCCAAGCTTTTCATATGCAGCAACTGTCCTATCTGCTCCACCAGAATTAAATAATAAATCCTATGTGCTCATGGATTATGAGACAGGACAGATTCTCGCTGCCAAAAATGAAAATGAAAAACTTGCACCCGCTTCTATGACAAAAATGATGACAAGCTACATCATAGAGCAGAAACTTTTAAAGGGTGAATTGACTGAAGATGAACAGGTGCGGATGAATGAATCTGCATGGTGCCGTGGTAGCAGCACTGAATCCTGTATGTATGTTCCATTAAATGGCACAGCAACCGTATTAGAGATGTTGCGTGGTATTATTATCCAGTCAGGAAATGATGCCTCTAAAGCGATGGCTGAACACATTGCAGGCAATGAAGGTACATTTGCCCATATGATGAACCAAGAAGCAAAACGTGTTGGTATGGTGAATACACATTTCATCAATTCAACAGGTATGCCTGCTGAAGGTCATTATTCAACAGCTAAAGATATGGCTGTTCTTGCTCAGCACATTATCAAAGATAGCTCTAAATACTACCCAATCTATTCTGAAAAAGAATTTACCTTTAATGGTATCAAGCAAGGCAACCGTAATGCCCTGCTTTACACTGACCCAAGCGTTGATGGCCTCAAGACAGGACATACCGAAGAAGCGGGTTACTGCCTCACTACCTCAAGCAAACGTGGTCCAATGCGCTTGATTTCCGTGATCTTTGGTACTCCAAGCATGAATGAGCGTGCCAGCCAGACACGTACCCTTTTAGCTTGGGGTTTTGCAAACTTTGAAACGGCTAATGTACAACCAGCCAATCAGGTGCTTGCCAAAGCCAAGGTCTGGTTTGGTAAGGAAGATGATGTTCAGATTGGTTTAGCTGAAAACTTCAACGTAACCATGCCGAAAGGTCAGGCTGACAAAATCAAGACCCAGCTTGTGGTACAGCCTAAACTGAATGCACCTTTGGCAAAAGGTCAGGTCGTTGGTAAATTGGTGGCCAGCCTTGACGGTAAAGTGATTGCTGAAAAACCACTGGTTGCACTCAAACCTGTGGAAGAAGCTGGCTTCTTTGCCCGTATGATTGACCATATCAAGATGTTCTTTAGCAACTTGTTCTAATTTTAGAATTGCCAAATCAGGCACCCACACACTTTAGTCTGGGTGCCTTTTTATTTTATAATTCATCCATATTTTATTTTGATACTGACCATGACCAAGAATATCCGCCCTTATCTCGACCATCATCCAAAAATTGATCCAAGTTGTTATATTGATGAAATGTCTGTGGTCATTGGTGACGTAAAACTGGCAGAGAATGTTTCAGTATGGCCTTTCGCTGTGATTCGTGGAGATGTCAACTCAATCCAAATCGGTAAAAACAGTAATGTACAGGATCATTGCATGCTGCATGTCAGCCATAAGAATCAATCTAAACCCAATGGTTCACCGCTGGTGATTGGTGAGGATGTGACGGTTGGGCATCATGTAA
>OCVT010000965.1_pt1 | contig 12263 bp, 9 predicted proteins | sample 1539111 | NCBI WGS metagenome assembly OCVT01 (sample SAMEA3991482, study PRJEB22521) | metagenome | biome: anthropogenic terrestrial biome; feature: sewage plant; material: raw primary sludge | place: Sweden | collected 2012-09-26 | reverse complement strand
TCATACATGGCAGGTCGACGGGTGCTGAAACTAGATAACTATCGGAAGCGGTCGTCGTCGTGGTTTTGCTATCATAGCCCGTAGCCTTAGCAGTGCTATAGTCGATAGCCCATGCGGTACCCTTTACGGTTTTCGCGGTGAACACACCGAAACTGGTGGCAAAGGTCTCGTTGATATAATCGGTAGTTGTGGGCGTTGTGTTTCCACCAGGGATGTCGTAAGGTGAAGGAACGTCGGAGCAAGCCGCTAAGGAGAGTGTGGCGGCCAGCATGAATATGGATTTAAAAATTGCTTTCATATTTTTGTCGTGTTATGTTTTATGATTGATGATAAAGGATTACTTCAAGACTTCTATGTCTGATGTCTTGCGGATGAGAATCTGCCATGTACTATTGTAGCGGGTGGCAATACCGGTGATATTGCATTTCTTGGCGGTCTTGGTATCGCTATTGTAGGGCAGAACCATACCGGCAAACTTGGCATACGTGCTGGTGCGCACGACGACCGTGGCGGGAAACTCATTCAGTTCGCGGTTGACGGCGTTGCCTACGGCCAGATCTTTGTCGTTGGGGGCAAAGGTAGCGGTGCCGTCGGCGAGCTTGAAGGAGACATTCTTTAGGGTTACCAGCTTGGCGCAATCGTTGTTCATGTTGAGCGTTGTGGCGAAGTCTATAGGTTGAATGCTCGTGGTATCGGGGGCGCCGAGTATTTTGAAGTGCTTGTCCCAGATGTCTTTCGACATACGGCCGATGCTATTGCCATTGTAGGGATATCCAATCTCGGGCTGCTTGCGATAGCCGCCGATGTAGAGGTCTTTCAGGTCGACAAGGATTTCCTGCCCTTCGGCGAGGTATCCGCTCAGTCCGCTCTGGTTAACGGCTATGATGATAGCGCCCGTGGCATCCTGTAGCATGATTTCCTTATAGATGTTTCCACCCAGGTCGTTGCCGGTGATGCGCCCCTTTATCTGACTATTATCTGTGATGAGCGCGTTCTGGTCGGTGCCGGCAAAGATATTAGGATACTTTGCTTTCAGTTGTGCTATCGTGATGACATTGGTCTCCTGTAGCTCGTTGTTTCCGAAAGGTGCGCCATTGGTGAAACTGGGCTCATTCCAATCTCCGTCCATGCACGCGGTAAACAGGGCGCAGCATGCTGCCATCAGAATATACTTGATACTTTTCATGTTCATATCTTCTATTTTGTTTAGAATTTATAAGTGATGCTGAGCATACCGTTGATGCCGTTGGCATAGAACTTCTTCGGGCTGTTCAGGAACGAGTAAGTGCGGATGGCATCACCATTCTCGTCGACGTCGCGACGGTTCTGCTCCATACCGCCGGTACAAATCTTGGTGTTGTTCAGGATGTTGGTGAGCATGAGGTTGATGGAAAGTGAGCCTTTCTTGAGATACATGCTCTTGCCAATGCTGGCATCAAGCATAAACCCACCTTTACCTTTGGCCTGGGCAGGACTTTCCGAAATGTCGTGGAGCGGTGTGCCTTTGGCATCGGTGACCACGTTTCCGCTGGCATCCTTCAGAGTGGTGAAGTCGTTGTAATAGCGGGTAACAGGGGTGTAATAGAGGTAGATGCGGTCATAATAGTTACCGATGAGGTCGAGGAACCAGCCGCCGGCGTGATAAGCCAGGTCTACAGAGTAGGCAGACAGAGGCGTACCACCTTCGCGCATATCCTTGTTGACGCATACGTCATTGTAGTATTTTCCATCACTGGAGAGCATGTAAGTGACGTTGGCATTGTTCACGTACTTGGCTTCGCTGATGGTTCCCAGGGTTTTGATGTTGAAGTCGGAACTGACTTTGAAGTTCAGGCCCAGTTCTACTCCGTAATATTCCTTGTTGATGCCGGAGAGCGAAACGTAGGAGAAGGAGTTCTGGGTGTCATAATAGAACATCGAGTATTCGGTGGCATTGTTCACCCGGTTATAATAGGCGTTCAGGTTGGCGTGAAGCCAGCTGTTCTGCAACTGGTAGCCAATCTCGGAACTAAAGTCGCGTTCGTTTTTCAGGTCTTTCGCGAAGTCGTTGTTGATTTGCGGGGCCGTGAAAGACGTGCTGGCCGTAGGAGCTTTCCACTCGTAGCCTACACCCAGAACAAGAGTGCTTCCCTGTCCGAGGTTGAAGGTGGCTCCGGTCTTGCCGCCGCCGTCGAGGAATTTTGCCGTTCCGCTTTTACCATAAGAGTTATTTATGGCCAGACCGTTCCGCATCTTTCCGTCGCGTTGCATGGTGGTTCCACCCAGTCGGCCGTTCACGAAGAAGTGAATGCGATTGACGTCGATGGTGTAGCCGGCCCATGTCTGTGCCTTGTTCACGAGGATGTTATAATCGTAGCCGAAGCGGTCGCCTTCATAAATACGCTTGCCGCCATCGTTGACGTCGTACATAGCCTGAGTGCTGTTGGGTGCGTAGGTGTTTTCTACGTATGTATTCACATTATAAAAATAGGTGGCGCCGAGCAAATCCTCCAAGGTCTGGTAGTGCATGCCCTTGTTGGTCGACAGAGATAAGCCGGCCGTGAACGCGGAGTTCTTGCTCAGGTTTTTCTTCATGTCGGAGGTGAGGGTCAGGCTTAGCTGGTCATCGTGGTATGCCTGCTGGTAATACATGGCCATGGCACCTTGGGCGGAAGCCATCTTATTGGCATAATACAGACGATCCCAGTTGATCTGGCGGTTGGCCTTCGAGGCACTCAGGTAGTCGTATGCTGATTGCCATGTGGTGAGGGCGCTGGAGGTGTTGTCTGTACTGGCCGGATTCCACACATTATAATAATAGCTTGGCATCAGGCTATAGTAGTCGGGTTGCGGGTTAGTGCTATTGTTATAGTTCAGGCGCGAACTGCTATACATGGCATACTTGCCCAGCAACGTCGTGGTGAGTTTCGTCTTCGAGTCGATGTTGTAGTCCCATGTGAAGAGGGCGGCGGGCGCAAAGTCTTTCACGATGCGTGAGTTGCGTTTCTTACCATTCTGGTATCCCCAATAAGGATTGTAGAATCGGTCGTTGGCAATCCAGTACATTTCGTCGGTGCTGGCACCCTGAGCGGCACGTTCCGTCGGGTTACCCCAGGTGACAAGTGATAAGGAGTGCTTGTTGTTGATGAGCTTTTCCACACCAAGGAAATAAGAGAGGGAATTGTAAAAGGTGCCCTCAATGTATCCGGGGTTGGCCCAGCGGTAGGTGAGCCCTGCCGATAAAGCCCAGCCCTTGGCGTTCAGCCCGGAGTTGTAAGCATACATGCCGCGTAGCGTGTAGTTGCGGTTGGCGCCGGCCAGTGACAGGCGTTGCCCAACGGGCATGCTGCTAGGACGGAAATTGTAATTATCACTACCGCCCATGGCACTCATGGAGAACATGTTGTCCTCGAATGGGAGGGACGACTCTATGTTGCGGGTCTGGTTGTTGAGGCCTCCTACAAAGGAGTAGCGGAACTCTGCACGCTCTCCATCGTTTACCGGACTGCCATTGATGTAAATTTCATTGTACTTGGAGTTTAGTGCTCTGTACTTGAACCTCATCGGCGAGAATCTGTAACCCACCTCGCTGGCGTACGTGTTGGTACCCGAACTGATGAGGGTGACGTTTGACGAGACATTCTCGTCTTCGCCCAACTGAGCCTCGGTGAAGGTGAAGGCCTGTTCCCCCAAGTTCATACTGGGCCGTCCTATGGAATCGGTTTGTCCGTAGGCTATAGGTGCAGTACTTAAGGCTAATAGAGCTAATACAAGCTTTTTCTGCATGTGTGTTAGTTTTTATTGTTGAACATTATTATCGTGCAAAGTAACGAAATATATTTTAATAATGAAAGCTTTTTTGATTAATTTTTCATGAAACATGCTTAAATATAGAATTTAATTACGATATTTGCATGGTCAAATATCCAGAAAAGTAAAAAAATAAGACACGAGATGAAAAAATACTTTTTATTATTAGCCTTAGCATTAGCGGCTAATCTGTCGGCTTCTGCGCAAAAGAAGTTCTCCTGCTATGCCGTAGGGTTCTACAATCAGGAGAACCTTTTCGACACCTGCCATGATGCGGGCAAGAACGATTACGAGTATCTGCCTACTGGTTCTTATCATTGGGATGGTCTGAAGTATAGTCATAAACTGGCCAATATGTCGCGCGCGCTCGCCGACATGGGCACCGATGTGCTTCCCGGAGTAGGTTGTGCCGCTATAGGTGTGAGCGAGGTGGAAAATGACAAAGTGCTTACCGACCTCTGTAGTCAGGAACCGCTGAAGTCGCGTGGCTATCAGTTTGTACACATTGAGGGCCCCGACCGCCGTGGCGTAGATTGCGCGTTGCTTTATAACCCGAAACTCTTTCAGGTGCGCGATGCCAAGTTGCCGCTTTACATCCCCGAACTGGAGAAGGATAGCGCATACAAGACGCGTGGTTTCCTCACCGTTAGCGGAACCATGGCCGGCGACCCCGTTACCATCATTGTCTGCCATTGGCCGAGCCGTTTCGCAGGCTCATATTATCGTGAGCTGGCCGCCAAACAGGTGAAAGTCATCAAGGACTCTATCCTCAAGGCCAGTCCCGACACGAAGATTATGGTGATGGGCGACATGAATGACGACCCTACCAACCGTAGCATGAAAGACATCCTTTCGGCTCAACCTGAAATAGAGCAGGTAGGTCCCGGTGACATGTATAACCCGTGGTACAATCTGTTGGCCAAGGAGGGCACGGGCACGTTGATGTACAACGGGTCGTGGAATCTCTTCGACCAGATCGTGTTGTCGCCCAACCTGCTGAATAAGAAAGGCGAGAAAGACTTCTCTACGCTGAAGTTCTGGAAAAACCAAATCCAGCGCATGCCGTATCTCTTCCAGACAGAAGGTAAATATAAAGGCTCGCCAAAGCGTACTTCCGCCGGTGGCGTGTGGCTCGACGGCTTCTCCGACCACCTGCCGGTATGCGTTTATTTGGTGAAGGAGCAGAAATAGAAGAAAACTTGCCATCCGAGTTTCTGGAAGACTCCTTTCCTCGTATCCCTTATATGAAGGAACAACTCGAGATCGGATGTCTATACCGGGAACAGAAACAGAGTCGTTACGAGTTGCGAGATAAAGAATAAAAACCTTCCGACCGTGCAGACCATGCCTGCGCGGAACGAAGAAGGGGCGGAAGCCATCGTGTGCCACCCCTTTGAACCGTTCCTTCCGCCCAATGCCCTGCTGCTCATGCTTGGCACGTTTCCGCCGGCGAAGAAGCGTTGGAGCATACCTTGGTATTATCCTAACTTTCAGAATGATATGTGGCGAATCTTCGGATTGATTTATTTCGGAGATAAAAATCATTTTGTAGACCTTGGACAGAAGACCTATCGGATGGATCTGCTGAAGGACTTTCTGAAAGTGCGCGGCGTGGCCATCTTTGATACTGCCCTGCGCGTCAGACGTACTAAGAACACGGCGTCCGACAAAGATTTGGAGATCGTGGAACCTTCTGATCTCGATGGCTTGCTCGAGGCATTGCCGCAATGCAGGGCCGTGCTTACGGCGGGTCGGTTGGCCACACACGTTTTCTCGGAACACTATGGCATAAAGATGACGTCCCCGATGGGTGGCTGGGCTGACTTCAGCTTCAAAGGCCGGCCGTTGCGCCTCTATCGCATGCCCAGCAGCTCGCGTGCCTACCCCATGCCGTTGGAGCAGAAGGCGGCATTTTACGAGAAGATGTTCCGTGAGACAGGGCTTCTATAGAGTCATAACGTTCATGCCAGAACAACAGAATATAATAATATGGACGATAAAAAAGTAACCATCATCGGTATTGCTGGAGGAACAGGCTCCGGCAAGACCACCGTAGTGAATAAAATCGTGGAGGCTTTGCCGCCTCACTTTGTGGCCGTGGTGCCATTGGATTCCTATTATAATGACACGTCGAGCATGACGGATGACGAGCGCCATGCCATCAACTTTGACCATCCCGATGCCTTCGACTGGAAGTTGCTCAATCGGCAGATCAATGAATTGCATGAAGGGCGTGCCATCGAGCAGCCCACGTATAGTTATATCCTTTGCAACCGTCTGTCGGAGACGGTTCACGTAGATCCTAAGCCTGTCATTATCATCGAAGGTATTATGACGCTCATCAATAAGAAGTTGCGCGAAATGATGGATCTGAAAATCTTTGTCGATTGCGATAGCGACGAACGCCTTATCCGCAATATCCAGCGCGATACCATCGACCGCGGCCGTACCGTCTCCATGGTGGTCAACCGTTATCTGAAAGTGCTCAAACCCATGCACGAGCAGTTTATTGAGCCCACCAAGAGATATGCCGACCTGATTATTCCGCAGGGCGGCGAGAATGTTAAAGGCATTGCCATTCTGTGCAAGTTCATAGAGGGCATCGTCCAGAAGGAACAATCCGAAAAGAACCGCTTGGCGGGAATGCTTGAAAATGAAAAGGAACCGTAAGGCGCGTCCTGTATTCGTCTCCGCTTGACCGATAGATTACCCTCAGCCGGCAAAGGGCTACTTCTCGGGATGCGAAGATCCACTTCCCGCCCCGCAAAGGATGCCTTTTGAAAATGCCTGAGATTGCCTCTTGAAATTTAGAAAGGATGCTCTTGAAAAACAAAAGCGTCAGTATTGTCCACCAAAAGTGTCAGTTTTCCATTGTAAAACTGATAGAATTGTGGCGCAATATTGACGCTTTTGCGTGCTGGTTCTATTTCTTTAGCCGGATTATGGTTGTGCCGGCTGATTGTCTTCAGTCGGTTGTGCTTCTGCTTTGGCCGTTTCGTTAGCTGGTTGAACAGTCTGCATGGATACTGGCGCAACCTTCTTACACTTGTTAGCTTGGTGGATTTTGACGGCATTCAGACATTCCGTAGCGCCATAGAGTAGCATGCCCCAGCCGATGATCAGCAACACGGTGGAAATGGGATCTATCTGCTTCACGATGATGACGATGCCCGTGAGCAGGATGAGCGACGGCAATAGCCAAAAGAAGAGTCCGATATGGCAGTATCTCTTAGCCTGGGCCAGGTTGGCATACTGATTGATGGCGCCCAGAATGAGGATGGCGGCCATGATGTAAGTCATTCCGGTAAGAAATGTGCCGGGCATCAGGGCCAGGATGATACCTAGAATGAGACTTCCCAGTCCCACAAAGGGGAATGAGGGCTTGTTGGTGTTCATCGGTATTCCTTGAGCATCGGCAGTTTGCGGTTCGCCGGCATGCTTTCGCATACTATAGTAGATAATGCACGAGATGAGCCCTGAGATGAAGAACAGAGCGCCAATGGCGATAGTCAGCCAATGGGCCGTCTTTTCGCGATACATGATAAGCAGTATGCCTGCAATAAAGGCAATGGCGGCACGGAAGAATGAACTCTGTAGTATTTTCACAATAGATTTGTAATATGATTGATGTTGCAAAAATACGAATAATTTATCTGAATTACAATTTTTTTCGTACTTTTGTAGTTGATAAAGAATGAAAATGATGACTATATTGTATTTGGTCCGTCATGGTGAGACGGTAGATAATGTCAATCGAATCTTACAGGGGCAGTGTCAGGGAAGACTCAGTCAAAAAGGTATCGAACAGGCTCAAAAGGTCAGAGATGAAATGCGTGATAAGCGGATAGACGTGTTTGTTGCGAGTGATTTGCAACGTTCCATAGATACATGCAGCATTATCGCGGAGCCTCATGGCAAGCCTTTGGTGTTGACCCCTTTGCTACGGGAGCGTGACTGGGGCGGTTTCACGGGCGCATTCATTCCTGACCTGAAAGATAAGCCGTGGCCTACCGATGTGGAAACGCTGGATGCCATGAAGTTGCGGGCTCAGAAGTTTTTACGCTTTCTGACAGAAAGGTATTCGGGCCAGACGATTCTGGCGGTCGGCCATGGCATCATCAATAAGGCTATTCAAAGTGTGTTTCTCGGCAAACCGATGAATGAAGTGCAGAAAATGGATAATGCCGAGGTTAGGATTCTGGTCTTGAAAAAAACATGAAAAAGGAGTAGTTTATAAAAACCACTCCTTTTTTAACAATAACTCTCTGATTTGTTACCTTCAACAATCTTTATTACCCTGTCCTAATACCTATGAAAAAAAATTTTGATTATCGTATTTTACATCTGTACATCTGTGTGTTATCTCTTCTTGTTTCGTTCTATCGGTGCCTTTGCTTACCGGTGCCCGCCGAAGCCACTTCCATGGCTAGAGCCTGCAGAGGAACCACCGCCACCTCCGAATGAACTTCTACCGCCTCCGAACGAGCTGCCTGTAGAACGGCTTCCGCTATAACTGCCTGCGCCGCGTGAACTTCCTGAAGGCGAAGAGAATGAGCGGCTCGGTGTGAAGGTCTTGCTCGGTGTGCTTGAGCTACGGTTGGAAGAGCTGTTCCCACCGCGTGATCCTCCGAACATGTTGCCGTTAGAGCGTGATGGTGAGGTCACTGTTGTGCGGGTGCTACTTTCGTGATTGTTATAGGTACCATTATTGCCGAAGCCGAAACTACGGTTGCTATTGGTGCCCACGCTATGGTTGCTGCTACCTTGTCCGAAGCTACGATTACCGTATCCGTTTGTAGACTGGTTGCTTCTGTTCATCGTGCCACCGCTCCGGGACATACTACCGAAACTACTGTTGCCGCGTCCATAGTCGCCACGGTTAAATTCGTCGCGCATACCCATTCTATTGACTCTTGAACTTCCTGCGAAGTTGCGGCCGTTGTACCATGAGCGTCCATTATTCATTCTCCAGCTATGAGCGCCGCAATACTCTCCATAGAAATTTGGGCGGCCGAAGAAATAGTAGTCACGATGCGGGTAGCGGGCGTAGATGCCGAAGTGCCAGAAACCACTGCTCCAGTAGAGTGGACGGTAGAAATAAGAAGCGCCTATGTAAGCGTTGTATTGCCAGTCGAGCAATATATAACTCAAATCGAGGTTGCGCTGCTGCCAGTAAGCACCGTAGAGGTCATTATAATCGTTGATATCCATCAGATAGTCGAGGTTTATTTCGTATGCAGCCTCATACTGATCGTCTGTAAAATTCAGTTCGTATGCCATCTTATCCGTGAGGAAAAGAGCCTGTTGGCGTGCCTGCTCGTAACTCATGGCGTTTGCTGAAACTGCCATCGTTAACAATGCTGTGAAGGCTAATATAAACTTTTTCATAATTGTAAGTTTTAAATTGTTTTTTTTGTTTCTGATGCAAAGATACGATGACTTTCTTTCATCGGAAAAGGAATTTCCCTAATTGATAAGAGGGAAATCCCTATAAATCGAATTTCGTACGGCAATGTCCTGCTTCTAAGGCTTTGCGGAATGGTGATCGGTTTGTTCTTTCCTATACCTGCTTTTCCTTTATCACATTTTCGGAGCAGTTTTTTCGTTATGTCGGTTTTTTGTGTTATCTTTGTATCGAATAGATGAATGTCGAAAACAATAAAATGGAAAGAAAGACGTTATGATTTATGTCATCCTTACCGCACTCAATGAAAATAGGGAAACGGTAATCATGGAGCGATCCTTAACGGCTGCTCCTAAATGTGGTAAGTTGATGATATTGGACTGCTCATGGTGAGGATTGAGTATTTTAATCTTGATGAATATGATTTACTTGAAAATATATTAAACAATGAATATAGCAATAGTAGGAACAGGATATGTAGGACTGGTTTCCGGAACTTGTTTTGCGGAGATGGGAATCAATGTGACGTGTGTCGACGTAGATGAGGCTAAGATCAAGCGTCTGCAGAATGGCGATGTGCCCATTTATGAGCCGGGCCTTGATGAAATGGTTATGCGCAACTATCAGGGGGGACGATTGAATTTTACGACGGATCTCACCCAAATAATTGATCATGTTGACATGGTGTTCTGCGCCGTAGGCACGCCTCCTGATGAAGACGGAAGTGCCGATTTGAAATATGTGTTGCAGGTAGCTCATCAGTTTGGTCAGAACATTCATCATTATACGATATTTGTCACGAAATCGACCGTTCCTGTCGGCACGGCCAGAAAGGTGAAGGCGGCCATCTTAGAAGAAATGGAAAAGAGAGGCGAGCAAATCGAGTTCGACGTGGCTTCCAACCCGGAATTTCTGAAAGAGGGTGCTGCCATCAAAGATTTTATGTCGCCCGACAGGGTGGTTGTGGGTGTTGAGTCTGAAAGGGCTCAGGAGATGATGACCCGTCTGTATCGTCCTTTCCTTCTTAATAACTTCCGCGTCATCTTTACCGATATTCCATCGGCCGAGATGATAAAATATGCGGCGAACTCTATGCTGGCCACCCGCATCAGCTTTATGAACGATATTGCCAACCTGTGTGAGCTCGTAGGAGCTGATGCCGAAATGGTACGTAAAGGCATCGGCTCTGATACCCGTATCGGTCGTAAGTTCCTTTACCCCGGATGTGGCTATGGCGGCAGTTGCTTCCCGAAAGACGTGAAAGCGCTTGTTAAGACCGCAGAGAAGAACGGTTACGAGATGCACGTGCTGAAAGCCGTAGAGGAGGTGAACGAACAACAAAAAAGAATAGTGTTTCAAAAGTTGCAGCGCTATTATCAAGGACAGTTGACCGGTAAGCGGATTGCTATCTGGGGGCTGGCCTTTAAACCGGAAACAGATGATATGCGCGAGGCCACATCATTGGTGACTATACAATTGTTGCTCGATGCCGGTTGCAAGGTGTGCGTTTATGATCCCGTTGCCATGGACGAGTGCCGCCGCAGGATGGGCGATGCAGTCGGCTATGCGCAGGATATGTACGATGCCCTCGTAGATGCCGACGCGTTGCTCATGCTCACAGAGTGGAAGCAATTCCGTATGCCCAGTTGGGAGGTGATGAAGAGAACTATGCACGTGCCATTAATCATTGACGGTCGCAATATCTATGAAGCAGTAGAGATGAAGGCAAACGGATTTGAATATTTCTGTATCGGTAAATAACAAGGTAGATGTAGACAGGTAATTAGCAAATCATGTAATATGAATTAAGAATGAGGCAGTTGCTTATGATGATATCAGTCCTTATGTGGAGTGCTACAGCATTCGCACAAGGATGGAGTGACGAGGAGCAACCGAAGAAGTTGGACTTGGGAAAGGAATTGCGCTATCGCGTGGAAATGCAAGGCTCTTTTTCAAAAGAGGAAACACCCTTGTGGCTCAATGCCAATAAATATGGACTTAGCTCGTTGAAAAAAGACAACGGATATGTACGGACAAGTCTCTTTCGGCCGTTGTCGGCTGATACTCTCCGCAGGTGGGGAATAGGCTATGGCGTAGATGTTGCCGTTCCGGTCAATTACACCAGCAATTTCGTTGTACAGCAGGCTTATGCCGAATTGCGATGGTTGCATGGTACCATTACCGTGGGTAGCAAGGAGTATTCCATGGAGTTGAAAAACAACTCGTTAAGTAGTGGCTCACAGACGCTCGGCATTAATGCCCGTCCTGTACCGCAGGTGCGTATCGCTTTGCCTGACTACTGGACGCTACCCTTTGCCAAACGCTGGCTGCATCTGAAAGGGCATATCGCTTACGGTAAGATGACAGACGATAGTTGGCAACATGACTTTACTGGTAGGCAATCGAAATTTGCCGATGATGTAATCTATCATAGTAAAGCCGGTTATATAAAAATAGGTAGTGAAGAACGGTTTTTCCCGCTTTCTCTTGAATTGGGATTGGAAATGGCGTGCGAGTTTGGCGGTACACCTTATTATATAAATGATGGTGAACTGAAATCACGTTCGGCAGGTCATGGAATCAGCGACTACTGGCATGCTTTTATACCATCGGGATCTGATGAAAGTGACGGCAGTTACGGTAATATAGAGGGTGACCAGTTAGGAAGCTGGGTAATGCGTATCAACTGGAATACTGATACATGGTGTTTCTCCCTTTATGCTGATCACTATTTCGAAGACCACTCTCAGATGTTCCTCATAGATTACGACGGCTATGGAAGTGGCGACGAATGGAATGTACAGAAGACCAGCCGATACCACCTTTATAAGCTGAAGGATATGATGCTGGGTGCTGAATTAAACTTCAAGTATAGTCAGTTGTTGCAGAATATTGTCTTCGAATATCTTTATACCAAATATCAGAGTGGCCCTTATAACCACGACCATACGCAGAATATCTCTGACCATCTGGCCGGTATGGATAATTACTATAACCATTCTACCTATACAGGTTGGCAACATTGGGGACAGGTGATGGGCAATCCGCTTTATCGCTCGCCAATTTATAA
>OCVT010000958.1_pt1 | contig 12307 bp, 15 predicted proteins | sample 1539111 | NCBI WGS metagenome assembly OCVT01 (sample SAMEA3991482, study PRJEB22521) | metagenome | biome: anthropogenic terrestrial biome; feature: sewage plant; material: raw primary sludge | place: Sweden | collected 2012-09-26 | reverse complement strand
TAAAAATTGAGATTTTTGATAGAGCTATTGATGTATTTGGAAATGCATCATTATCTTTATATCTTGCAATGGCTTTACTATCTTTAAAACTTTGGCAACTATCAAATCTAGCTGGTGCTTTAACTGTGATTTTAGTTTCACAAGTTTTAATTATGATTTTATATGCATATTTTGTAACATTTAGAACTATGGGTAAAAATTATGATGCAAGTGTTTTAGCAGCTGGACATTGTGGTTTTGGTTTAGGAGCAACTCCTACAGCAGTTGCAAATATGCAAGCAATTACAAATATGTATGGACCTTCGCATAGAGCATTTTTAATAGTTCCATTATGTGGAGCATTTTTTGTAGATTTAATAAATGCTACAGTTATACAAACAGTTTTAAAGTTTTTTGAGTAATTATTTAAACCTAAAGAACTTTTACAAGCTCTTTAGGTTTTTGTTTATTCTTGAAATTACATCTTCTAAACTACTATATCCAATAGATATATTTACTTTTTGTTTTTTATTTACAAGAATTAAACTAGGGAAAGAACTACTTAAATTTCTTCCAAATATAAACTCATTTTGAAGTTTTTTATCCAAAGATTTATCTTCAAATAGCTTAGAAAACTCTTCAAAATCAAGACTTAAATCTTCACAAATTTCTTTATAAAACTCTAATTTTTTTGTATCTTGTGAATTTGCATAAAATTTTTCTTGAATTTTAGAAAAAAACTCTAAAACTATTTTACTATTATTAGAACTTAAAATCTTTGCAATCAAAACAGCCTTACAAGCTGGTGTTGTATCATAATCAAAATTTAATAAATCAAGTATTTCAAAAGAGAACTTTTTGCCTGTTTTGTTTGAAATATTTGTCCATTCATGTTTTAAAAAGCCTTTAAATCTTTTATCCCATAAAACTTGACCACTAGCTCTTAGTCCTGCAACAATAGTTTGGAATTTTATACCATTTTTAGCACAGTACTCTTGAGTATCTTTTAAAATATCACTCATTCCATAACACCAAGAACACATAGGATCACCAATATAAAATAGTGTTGGTTGTTCTAGCTCCAACTCATCTTTTAAATCAACTTCCTTAACAGAGCAAACTCCTAATTTTTCATCACAAACTATCATATTAATATGTTAAAACTCTCTTTGCATTTATTGTCCACTCGCCTAACAAGTCCAAGCTTCCTCTTATATCTTCATTTAAATATGGTTCATTTTTATAATCACCAGACCTTTTAAGACTTGTTCCACAAGCTTTTATCTGCACACCTAAAGTCAAAATCTCTTTTATCATAGCTTGTAAATCTATATCATAACTATCAGGTTTTTTTGCAATTGCACGCACCAAATCTACAGCATCACTAATACAAAAAATTTTTACTTCTTGCTTCATCTCGACTAACTTTTTAACTAATCTCAAAGCGCCATAAATGTTATCACTTCCATCATATGGTTTCGTACTTAAAATAAATAACGTCATAAAAGCTCCTTTATATAAATTTTATAACTTCATCTTTATATTTTAATAAAATCTCACTAACTCTTTTTTGCCAAGCAGAGCCAAAAATTTCAAGCTCCTCTTTTGTAGCAATTTTTTGTAAACCTTTTTGCATCAAATTTCCATCAAAACCACTCAAAGAGATATTTGATAAATCATAGAGAACTTCAACTTTTTCTTGATTATCAACTCTTGTAAATCTCATATCACCTTTTATAGGTGCTTCATATTTAAGTAGATTATTTCTAAAGTATTGCCCTTGAAGTCCTTTAAATCCATCTTCCTCTTTTGCTCCTGTTATAAATGAAGCTACATTTGCTAAAACTCCAGTTGTTCCAGAACTTTTTGAATCTCTTAGCTCAACTCTTATTTCACCACGAACTGGCAACTCATCTTTGTATAACTCTTTTAAAGCTTTTATAGTCATAAGATAAGCTCCAGCAACTGTTGGACACGAATGACCGCTTAGTTTTACAACATCTTGAAAAGTATATACAAAATCATCATCAACACCAAGAAATCTTCCTAATTTATCTTTTAAAATAATTGTTTCAACATCTTGAAAAAAATCTATATTCATATAATTTACCTTATTTTGATTTTTATAATTTAATAGAACAAAAATTGTACGGTGGACTTATTAGGAGAGATTTAGGGGCAAGTCCACTCGTACAAGCTCTATGTTAGAGTAAAGAAATTCTAATATATTATTTAGACTCTTTTGTTGATTTATATCAAACATTATTTTTTTAAACTATTTACTACAACTGCTATTGCAAAACCACCATCATGTGTGATACTTATACTTGATTTTTTAATTTTAAATCTTTTTTTTAATTTTTTACTATATTTAATCTTTGGAGCATTGTTTTTATTTTTTTTAATTTTTATATCATAAAATGAACAAATCTCTCCAATTCCAGTACCAATAGCTTTACTAGCAGCCTCTTTTGCAGCCCAAAAACCAGCTGCATTTTGAGGAGATTTTATAAACTCTTTTTCATCTTCACACAAAAATCTATCATAAAACTTATCACCAAACTTTTCATGCATCTTTTTTATTCTATCAATGCTAACTATATCTATACCTATCATTTAATCCTATCTTTTGTATAATCTTAACTATGAATATCTTTATAAAAAAACTATTATATCTTATCATTATGCTGTTTATTATTAGCCTAATATCTTTTATTGCTATAAATTTAGCTCCTAACTCATTTTTTGCAAGTGGAGAGCTAAATCCAAATATAACTCCTGAAGCAATAGAGGAACTAAAAGCTATATATGGTCTTGACAAACCGCTATATATACAATTTTTCTCTTGGATTTACTCAATTTTACAACTAGATTTTGGAATATCTTTTACAAGTGGAGAAAAAGTAAAAGAGGAGATATTAAGTAGAATTCCAATAACTTTGACAATAAATATTGTATCTATGATTTTAATTTTTATAATAAGCCTTTATTTTGGAATTAAATCTGCTATGAAAAAAAATTCAATATTTGATAGATTTACAAATCAACTTTCACTTTTAAGTTTTTCAATGCCATCTTTTTATCTTGCACTTGTTTTGGTTTTAGTTTTTTCAATAAAGTTTGAACTTTTTCCAATAGCTGGACTTCATAGTGTACCAAATGATGGGAGTTTAAATTACTATTTAGATTTTGCTTGGCATTTAACTCTTCCTATATTTATAATAGTTTTTGGTGGAATTGGAAGTTTGATTTTATATATAAGAGCTTTAACTATTGAGATTTTAAAAAGTGATTATATATTTTTTGCAAGAGCTAGAGGATTAGATAATAAAAAAATCTTAAGATACTATATTTTACCAAACTTATATCCACCAGTTATTACACTTTTGGGACTTTCTCTTCCTGGAGTTATTGGTGGAAGTGTAATTTTAGAGACAATATTTTCAATAGATGGAATGGGACTTCTATTTTATCAAAGTGCTTTAAGCCATGACTATCCAGTAATTATGGGAATACTTATAATTGGAGCATTTTTAACACTAATTGGAAATATGTTTGCTGATTTGATTTTATTAAAATTAAATCCAAACTACAATGAAAAATAATTAAAACTTTTAAAGGAATATATATTGCAAATAGTTAAAACTATAGAAGAGTTACAAAATATTAGAAAAAATTTGAATGGAAATATTGGATTTGTTCCAACAATGGGTGCTTTACATGATGGACATATTTCACTAATCAGAAAAGCAAAAGATGAAAATGAAGTTGTAATAGTATCTATTTTTGTGAATCCTACACAATTTTTAAAAGGTGAAGATTTAAATAAATATCCAAGAAAAGAGGAAGCAGATATTAAAATTTGTCAAATGTGTAAAGTTGATTATCTTTTTATGCCCCAGATAAACAGTATGTATGAAAAAGATGAAGTTTTAATAAAAGCTCCTATTAATAGTTATGTACTTGAAGGATTTACAAGACCAGGACATTTTGATGGAGTATTGCAAGTTGTTTTAAAATTGTTTAATCTCACACTTCCTAAAAATGCTTACTTTGGGAAAAAAGATGCTCAACAATTAGCTCTTATACAACAAATGGTAAAAAATCTATTTTTACCTATAAATATTATTGCTTGTGATATTGTAAGAGAAAGTAGCGGATTAGCTCTTAGTTCTAGAAATGTATATTTAACTCCTGAACAAAAAGAGGAAGCTCTTAAAATTTCAAAATCTATTTATATGGCTGGAAATCTAATAGCAAAAGGGGAGCGAGATTCAAAAATAGTAAAAGATAAAATCTATGAAATTTTAGAAAATCTTGATGTAGAGTATGTGAGAGTTGTAAATAAAAGATTTGATGAAATAGAAAAAATAGAACCATCAAACACAATAATTTTAGTTGTTGTTAGATTTGGAAATGTAAGACTTCTTGATAATATTTGGATGTAAATTAATAAGATAAAAAGATAGTATTTAAACTATCTTTTTATAAATCTTGCTATCTCTTTATTGTTCTTATCAAAAAATATTAAACTGTTTCCATCTATTTTATAAGTTGTTACTGTATTTAAAACTTCCATATAATCACGTTCTACACTCATATCAGAACACATCATCATAGTGCTACCAACTTTAGAAATATTAATATTGTTTGGTTTTATGTCAACTTTTCCAAAAAAGCTATTACAACCTAAATTTCCAAAAACTTTATTCTCTTTTTCAAAATTTATGATAGCAACTTTTTCAACTTTTTTTATATCTTTTTTATTTAAGCTTTTAAGTTCCCACTTTGTATTTTTTAAGACTTGATTATTGCTTGCTGTCTCTAATCCTTTAGTTGAACTACAAGAGTTTAAAGCTAATCCTAAAATAAGTATCAAAATAGTCAAAAAGAAATTTGATTGCTTAAACATAATTTTCTCCTAAATTTTATTTAGACTTTTATAATACTATTTTTGTACTTATTAATTTATATAAATGCAAAAGTTAGCTAAAATCTTTCAAAAATTTATAAATGACGGATAATATTAGATGAAATTTAGTGAAGAAAAACCAAAGAAAAAACTACATATGGTAAGCCTTGGATGTACAAAAAATTTAGTTGATAGTGAAGTAATGTTAGGAAAACTAAAAGATTATGAACTAACAGATGATGAGAGTGAAGCTGATTTAATTATAGTAAACACTTGTGGATTTATAGATAGTGCAAAAGAAGAGAGCATAAATACAACTTTAAATTTACACAATGAAAGAAAAAAAGATTCTGTTTTAGTTATGGCTGGATGTTTAAGTGAAAGATATAAAGATGATTTACAAAAAGAGCTTACTGAAATAGATATTTTCACAGGTGTTGGAGATTATGACAAAATAGATAGATTAGTTCACGAAAAAAGAAGTAGTTTTTCAAATGAGGTTTTTCTAGCAAGTGAAGAAAACGATAGAGTAATAACAGGTTCAAACTATCATGCTTATGTAAAATTAAGTGAAGGATGTAATCAAAGTTGTTCATTTTGTGCTATTCCATCATTTAAAGGAAAACTTCACTCAAGAACACTTGAATCACTTGTAAAAGAGGTTACAAACCTAGTAAAAAAAGGGTATAAAGATTTCTCTTTTGTATCACAAGATTCATCATCATACTTAAGAGATTTAGGACACAATGATGGATTAGAACAATTAATTGATGCTGTTGAAAAAATAGATGGAGTAAAAACAGCCAGAATTTTATATCTATATCCTAGTACAACAACACTCAACTTGATAGATAAAATTGCAGACTCAAAAGTTTTTGTAAACTATTTTGATATGCCTCTTCAACATATATCTCAAAATATGTTAAAAATTATGAAAAGAGGTAAAGGTGCTGAAAAATTAATTGAACTTATGAACTATATGAGATCAAAACCAAACTCTTTTGTAAGAACAACTTTTATAGCTGGACATCCAGGAGAGAGTGAAGAAGATTTTGAAGAACTTTGCTCTTTTGTAGAAGAATTTGGATTTGATAGAGGAAATGTTTTTTCATATTCAGATGAAGAAGGAACATCAGCAGAAACTAGAGATGATAAAATTGAGCAAGAGTTAATAGATGAAAGAGCTGAAATTTTAGGTGATATAATTTCTCAAACAACTATTAAATCTTTAGAAAATGATATTGGAAAAAGTTTTGAAGTTTATATTGATGGAGAAAGTGAAGAGCATGAATATCTTTTAAGTGCTAGAAAAACTATTTGGGCTCCACAAATTGATGGAGAAATATATATAAATGATAATGAAGATAATATACCAATAGTTTTTGGTGAGATTTATGAAGTAGAAGCAACGCAACTCGCTGGTGATAAACTTCTAGCAAAGATTATAAGAAAAGTATAAAATAGATTATGATTTTTGATTTTAGTAGGATAAAAAATAGCAAAAATCTTCTAGCCTTTTCAGGTGGAGTTGATAGTAGTGCTCTTTTTTTCTTACTTCTAAATCACAAAATTGATTTTGATATCGCAATTGTAAACTATAATACAAGAGAACAATCAAAAGATGAAATAGAATATGCTTTAAATTTAGCAAAAGAGTATAAAAAAGAGATATTTATTAAAGATGTTAAACTAGAAAATAGTTCAAACTTTGAAAAAAATGCAAGAGATATAAGATATATTTTTTTTGAACAAATTATAAAAGAAAATAGTTATGAAACTCTTATAACAGCTCACCAACTAAATGACCGTTTAGAGTGGTTTTTAATGCAACTATCAAAAGGTGCTGGACTGGTTGAACTTTTTGGAATAAGAGAGTTTGAAGAAAAAAAAGATTATAAAATTTTTCGTCCACTTTTAAATGTAAGCAAAGATGAGTTAGAAAATTATTTAAAAGAGAATAAAATAAAATATTTTATAGATAGCTCAAATATAGATGAAAAATATAAAAGAAACTACTTTAGACACAATTTTTCAGATAAATTTTTAAATGAATTCAAAAGTGGAATTAAAAATAGCTTCTCTTTTTTGGAAGATGATTTAAACTCTTTAAATCTTAAATTAGACCCTCTAATAACTCTTGAAGAGTTAGAAGTTTTTGAGAACTTAGAAGATGATAATCTAAACCTTAGAGTTATTGACAAATCTTTAAAAAGAAGAGGAGTTTTGATAAGTAAAAAACAAAGAGATGAGATAATCAAACAAAAAGAGATAACAATTTCTCACAAAATAAATATTGCAATTACTCAAAAATATATCTTAATAGCTCCAAAAGTAGAAATGATATTGCCAAAAGAGTTTAAAGAAGTTTGTAGAATTCAAAAAATTCCACAAAATATGAGAGCTTATATTTTTTCTAAAGATATTTTAAAAGAGCTAAAACTGAGTTTAAAAAGTAAATTTTTTAAAGTGTAACTGCCCAGTTTAGCATTTTATTTGAAAATATTTATTTTTATGATTTTAATACAAAAATCCAAACATCCAAAGTGGTATTTTTGCCTTATATCCTATTTCTATATCATCAATTGCTAGAAAACTATTTTCTACATCTTTTATTTGTGAAAAATCTTTGTTTTTTCCACCTACTTCGAATGTATATTTATCATCCACTAAAAAATCACCTTTTTTTGCGCCAAAAATTCTATCATCAAGAAGTCTTGTTTGACTAAAAAGTGCATTTTTTATTTGATTTACAAAAAATGCTTCCCTTGCACTTCCTATATCAATAGTTGAAGTGATTGCATAAGATATATTTGTATTTTGCATAAAAAGTTTTTCAGGTTTTGCCATGATGTTATACCCTTTTTCTTTACTTTTTAAACTATTTATTACTTTTGCTCTTTCAAGATATTCTAAATAATCATATACTTTTGGTCTTGATATATTTGTAGCTTTTGCAATATCTGTAATATTTGGAATAAATGGCACATTTGTAGCCAATAAATAAAGAAGTTTTTTTAGTTTTACTATTTGAGAAATATCTATATTGTTTATATAAGGAAGGTCTGTTTCTAAAATAAGGTTTATCATTTGCACAATTTTTTGATGATAACTATCTTTATCTTCTAATATAAATGGATATGCACCATATTGAAGATACTCTTTGAAATGCATAAGTGGTTTGATATGTTTTGTAATGTCCGTAGCAATAGATTGATGATTTTTCAATATATCTTCAAGGCAAAAACTATCAAATTTATATATATCACAAAGTTCAAGATACTCTCTAAAAGATAGGTTTTCTAAAGTATAAATAATACTTCTTCTTGATAAATCACTGTTTTGTTGTGAAATTTGTAATATTGATGAACCTGAAAAAACGACTCTAAGCGTAAGTGCATCGTATATATTTTTTATATGAGTTGACCAATTTTCATATTTGTGTACTTCATCCACAAAAAGAACTTCCCCACCAAGTTGTTCAAACTCTTTTGCAAATTCAAAAAGTGAAAGTGATTGCATATAGGGATTATCTAAACTTACATATAAAGCATTGTTTGTTTGAGAAAAATTTTCTTTGATGTATTGCAACATCATGGTTGTTTTACCAAGACCTCGCTGACCTAATATTCCAATTGATTTAAGATTCCAATTAATCTTTTCATAAAGGTATCTTTTTTTCTCTAAATTTATTTTATTGAGTAATTTAGTCTGCTCTTCAAATAGTATTTGTAAATTCATATTTATACCTTATTTGTTTATATGTAAATAGATATTAACATATTTATCTTTATTTGTAAATGTTATTTTAGATTATATTCTGACTATTTGGATTTTCCAAATATATTTTATAGTTTTTTTAATATTCTTTTTGAAATATTTAGAAATAGCTACATTCATCTGAACAAGTGTTATATTTTCCTATATATTTAGCCATTACAATATTTATCTCCTTTGGTAATTGTCCTGTAATCCTATGAATAATTTCTTGATATTGTTTAATACTCTCTTGGAGTTTCGTTATATTAGTTTTTTTAATACACTCTGAGAGCCACCATTCAATGTCAATGCTAAAAGATAATAAACTAATATCTTCTTTATTTAATGTACTTAAGCTTGAATCACTTGGCATATCTCCAAATTTTGTTAAATAAAATAGCTTTATTTCTTTTTTTTGCTTATATTTTGAATTTCTTCGTCTAAGTTCTTTCATATAATCACTTAACTGATTATCTTGGTCTCCAGCATCAATTTAGAATATTTCTTAATTCATTTTAATACTCCTGAAACAATACAAGAAATAATAAGTCCTTATCTTGATTAAGATAAGGATTTATAAATAGTTTCTTAGAAAAACTTGTTATTTTTTATTTTTAAAATCATAATAAAAAAAAATTTACTAAAATTTTATGAATTTTAATTAGTATTTATCAAAACTCCAAGTTTCTACACCAAATTTAAGAATTTTTTGATGTCTTTCATCAATAGATTCTTTTTTCCAAACAGGTAAACCATTTTCTATTTTTGAAAAGTTTTTTATTTCTGCTTGTTGATTTAGCAATGGGTTTTTCATATATGTTTCTAATTTTTCACCGAATGGTTTATTCCCAATTGAAGCGTTATGTGAACCAGAAATCAACATCAAATTACCAACACAATTTAGATATTCTGACTCAAACTCCTCATCATATTTTTTATTTTCATCAATATCATATCCATTTTCAATAGCTCCATTATTTGGTTGTTGTGGTGATATATGTTCAATTTGTTCATTTTCAATTGAAAAATCTTGAATACTATATCCTTTATTTTGTAAGAAATTTTCATATCTCCAAAGTAAATAATTAACAACACCAAAATTATACATATTTGTATCATCTAAGTAAGCTTTTGTATTATCATCACCCCAATACCAAGCTTCATTAAGTTTATTCTTAATATCTTCTCTCAAAATATCAATATCTCCATTAAAATCAAGAAGTATTTTGTTTAATCTTTCTTGAATATTAGCTCTACTATTTATTAACTTAGCTCTAAACAAAACTATTTCTAATATTTTAAATAGTTCATTAAGCTTGAAACTATCGTCACCAAAATATTTAAATCCTTTCATAATAAAAGGATATATAAATGCTGAAATTCCTAAATTTTCTAAATAGTTCTTATATTCACTTTTAAAATGCTCAAATTTTTTTATATTAGAAAAAGTTGTATGTAGTTCTGAAATATACTCTTTTATCCAATCAATTTTATTAATGGATTTTTTGAATTCATCTTTTAAATCTTCTAATGTTCTGTATGGATAACCTTTTATATATGCTTGATTATGATAAATTAATATACTATCTTCATCAAGTTTTATATCATTAATAAGTTTATAAATATCCTTAAAGATATTTGATATATTTTCAATATTTGTATTTGTTTCATCTTCTTGACTATATACATACATTTGATACATAAAATAAGATTTTAGTTTTTCCATATTTGTTAAATCTTTTCCACGATTATTTTGAAGTTCAAACATCAATGCGGCATCTTTTTTACTTGTAAGTTCAATAGTTGTAAGCTCTGTATATTCAATCTTTTCAAAAATTTCTAAAATCTTATCTGTTGTAAATTCTGATAATTTCTTTGTAAATAATTCTTTTGCTTCAAGAATTTTCTTTTGTGATGGGGTATTTATTTCAAACTTATTTTTATTATCAACAATAATAGCATCAAAACAAGCTCTATCATATTCAACAGGTCTAAGTTTGATATTTCCACCATTTTTTATATAAATTTTTTCTTTTTCATCAAAATCAAAATCTTTTAAAATTTCTTCATTTTCTCTTTGATTTAACACATTTAATAATGCTCTCATAAAAATAGTTAATGTTGTTAATCTTTGTTGCCCATCTATAATCTCATAATTTCTATCTTTTTTTATAGTTTCAAGAAGAATATTTCCATAAAAGTAGTTATTATCTCCATTTAATTGTTCAACAATATCTTCTAAAAACATATCCCAATTTTTTTTATCCCATGAATAAGCTCTCTGATAAACTGGTATTTCATAATTTTTTTGAGAACTATCAAAAAATCCTAAAATAGTTGTTTGTTTAAATTCCATAATCATCTTCCTTTTTTATTAAATTATCTTCATTTCTAAATTGTAATATGATTTATCCAAATTTAAGATTTTATATTTTGTAATTTACAAAGCTTAAATTTAAATTGTTATATCCTTTAAAATAATATTATTGTATTTTTCATTCATCATTTCTTTTATATGTTTATATCCTTTATCAATTTTTAAATCTATATTATCCATTAACTGTTTTGAATATTTAATTTCCATAAGTTTGTTTTCGTTTTTATGGCATTTTTTACTTTTATTATGTCTATTTGATTTTCTTCTATACTTTCAATAGATGGCAATTTATAGATACTATTTTTTAAACTATCTTCTAACTTTTCAAAAAGTTTTTCAGTATTGAAAGAAAGTTCTTCATCGGCAAATTTATCTTTACTTTTATTTTTCAATATCGCTATTGTTGCCAATTCTTCACTACTTAATAAACTACTTTGTAAAAATGGATATTTTTCACTATAGCACTTCTCACTATAGTTATAATAGATAATATCATCTCCAAACAAAGGGATAATATAGTCTTTAAAATCAAGTTGTATTATTCTTGTTGTGGTTTCAAATTGTTCTGCTAATTTTTGCGTAGTAAGCTTTTCACCTTTTGACAATAGTTTTATAATATTTTTAAGTCTAAATAATCTATTTATTATAATGCCTTTATTTTTTTATGATTTTATCTAAATAGAATTTAAATATATTTTGCTCTATTATATTATAATAACTTTGATAATTTTCTCTACTTGAACTTGAACCTAATTTTATTACTAAAGTTTTCAACATCAACAACTAACTCTATAAACATACTTATTAACTTATCATTCAAAGATAAATATGTAAGTGAACACTCACACAATTAATCAAATATTCTTTAAAATTTATATATAATATCAAATACAATCATGTTTAGAATAAAAAGATTTAATATTTTAGGTTCAATAAAAACAACACTTAATCGGGTAGAGAAAAATTTATTTTTGACAAAAAAGAGATATCTAAGATAATATTTTAAATATAATCCACAGTAAAATAGAAAGATTAGAATCAGAAAAAAAGAAAAATAAGACAATTAGATTTTTTTGAGAAGATAATTTCGACTTGGGAGTATATAAAATAACTCCTTAGCATTTTTTCTTCCCAAATAAAAACTTAAATATCTTTTGAAAAATATTTAGATTTTTCTCTACAATCTTTTGCTTTATCTCATTTGAAAGTTCTTCCAAATGAGTAGGTTTATATAGTGGCTTTTTATCACTGAACTCTATTTTCATTTTGTTTATCCAAATAAT
>OCVT010000956.1_pt1 | contig 12311 bp, 9 predicted proteins | sample 1539111 | NCBI WGS metagenome assembly OCVT01 (sample SAMEA3991482, study PRJEB22521) | metagenome | biome: anthropogenic terrestrial biome; feature: sewage plant; material: raw primary sludge | place: Sweden | collected 2012-09-26 | reverse complement strand
ATTGATTTCCATATACGGTGATATGATATTGCTCTTCACGAACCTTCTATTTTCTTTTTCTGCATTATTTGCAAATGTAAGATATATCCAACTATACTGATATACTTCATTTTTAAGTAATTGATTCATCTTACATCCCCCAATGTAAATCAAATTATAAAAACAAGTTTTCTCTATAGTTATATATTATATCTTTTTTTAATTTTTTGCAAGAGTTAATTTTAATTTTTTAGAATAACTTTATTAAGGCTGTAAATATCAATGTTTACATCAACTGTAACCTCTAATTCAGTTAATGAATTAAGTTTTTCTACGCCTTCCTTCGGTGATTTCCATCTATATGGTGTCATGTTAAATAAATTTTTTATATCATCTCCGTACACCATTTTCTTATAAAATAATTTTTCTCTTGATATTAAAGTAAATTTCTCCTTTAGTTCATCGTTTGGATCACTATTTTCATACTTTATTATTGGATAGACAACTTTCTTTATGTCTACTAGATGATCTTTATTCGGTGTCACAACTACAAGAAATCCTTGATTTTTAATAATACGTGCAAATTCATCTGGAAATATTTTACAAAAAAGAACTGTTAAATAATCAAAGCTATTATTCTTAAATGGTTGTGCTGATGCACTTGCAACAAACCAATTTATTTTTTTATATGTTTTAGCACCTTTCATAACTGCTTCTTTCGATATGTCTAATGCATTTATTTCGAATTCTTTTAGGCATTCTTGCATTTTATTTGTGTAATAGCCTTCTCCCGATCCTATATCTAACAATCTTCTCGTGTGAGCCTTATTTATAGCTTCTTCATCCCCAAGATTTGCTAATAAAACTTCATTCACTTTCGATGAAATTTCTTCGTAGAATCCTTTTTCTAGAAATTCTCTTCGCGAATTCACCATTATTTTATCATCACCTGAATTTTTCGAGTTTTTTCCAACGTGTAAATTTAAATATCCTTCTTTTGCATAGTCGAAACTATGTTTATTTTTACATGTAACTCCTTTATTTGTTCCTAATCTATCTTTCAATTCCCCTTTACAAATAGGGCATACTAATATATTCATATTTATATCCTCACAGTTTTCTTATTTTTTTGCACACGGTATTCTAACATTTTTCAAAGTTAAATCTAAGTTTTTATCTATATAATCACTAGTGACCAATGGGAAAAGTTTAAAACCTTTTTTCTTCATAACTCCTTAAAGGCCGCTTTGCCAGAGCGGTCTTTTCTTTTATTTACATAAATTACAACGAAAAAATGTTAATTGATTACACTTTTACGAAGGAAAAAATGTAATCTACTTAATCTTTCTATCTTTTAAATCTATAGAGTTCAAATTAATATGACAATACCCACCCGGGTTTTTATCCAAATAGTCTTGATGGTACTCTTCTGCACTCCAAAACTTTCTACTCTCATCAACATTTTTAACTTCTACAACAATTGGATTACTATAATCCTTTTTCTTTTCTTCAATAAACTTATTAATTTTATCTTTGTCTTCATTTGTATAGTAATATACGCCTGTTCTATATTGAGTTCCTCTATCATTTCCCTGTTTATTTAAAGATGTTGGATCTATTATCTTAAAATATTCTTCTAAAATTTTGTCTAATGAAATGATACTCTTATCATATTCAATATAAACAGCCTCTGCATGATTAGTATCCTCATAGCAAACTTCTTTATATGTTGGATTACTTGTATTTCCATCAATGTAACCAACTTCTGTATTCTCAACACCATTTAGCCTTTGAAAGTAGGCTTCTACACCCCAGAAACATCCCCCAGCTAGAATAATTTTTTCTGTATTATCCATAATTATCATCTCCTAACTTATTATATCATTATTTCTATATTTTATATATTCTTTTGGTAAAACTTGCTTGTAGAAATAGAACAAATATGTTAGTATTGATTAAAATTTAAAATTAATAGGGAGCCACAATATGAAAACAGCAGGATTACTAGGTGGAATGAGCTATGAATCTACCATTCAATATTATAAATTGATAAATAAAAAAATCAACAACAGACTAGGAAACTTAAACTCTGCAAAGATACTACTTTATTCTTTTAATTTTGAAGAAATAGAAGCACTTCAACGTAATGGTGAATGGGATAAATCTGGAGACCTTATGGGCGTGCAAGCAAAACATCTTCAAGATGCAAATGCTGACTTTATAGCTATTTGTACTAATACTATGCATAAATTGATTGATAATATAAATAAACATATAAATATTGATATCCTTCATATTTCAGATGCGGTTGGTACAGAAATAAAGAAACATAACTTGAAAAATGTTCTATTATTAGGTACTAAATTTACAATGGAAGAGGATTTTTATAAAAAAATTCTGGTTGAAAAATATGGAATCAATGTTACTATTCCTAATGAAAAAGATAGAAATACAATTCATGATATAATTTATAAAGAACTATGTGTTGGAATTACAAATGAATCATCTAGAAATAGCTTTTTAGATACAATTACTAAATCAATAAATACTGAAAACATTGATGGAGTTATTCTAGGATGTACTGAAATTCAAATGTTAATAAATCAAGAGGATTTTGACAGTATCAAAATATTTGATTCTACTGAAATTCATTGTGATTATATAGTCGATAATATGCTTAAATAATAAATCCCAACATTTATATGTTGGGATTCTATTCGTTTGATTATTTAATTTTATTTTGTCTATTCAATTCTTCTTCTATTGCCCTTTTCATTTTAGTTAAACCACCAAAATATCTGTTAATTGTCGTCTTTCCAGGCAATCCTAGTTTCTCACTGCCATATTCAATATCTACTGGAAATCTATTATTTTTCTTATGAAACTTTAAAATAATTTCTGTTATTGTTTCCTTTGAATAAATTTTTCTAGTATATAGTATTTTTTTATCATAAAACCCTAACGCCTCTTTTACTCCCTTTTCCCATGAACCAAAGCTTTTTCTTACCTGATCGTATTGCTTAAAAGTAGAAGATAAAATTTTTCCATTTTCCTTATAATGTTTTTGAATAAGTTTGATAAGATCTTTTTTTGAATATTTAAATTGACTATTTTTAAATCCAAATATTGTTTCCACAGCCACAGCCCATGAACCAAAATATTTAACTACTAGTTTTATATGTTTGAAGTCCTTACTTTTGATAGTTCCATTTTTTTTATAATGCTCTTTCATTAAATTTATAATTTCTTCTTTTGTATAACTTTTTATGTTAGAAATTCCTAATACCTCATTCAGCCCATTCTTCCAACTCCCAAAATACTTTATCACAAGTGCTAGATGTTTAAAATCATCTGCTCTTATGCTCCTATTTTTTCGATAATGATTTTTCATTAAATCAATTACTTCTTCTTTCGTATATTGTGGAAAATTATTGATTCCTAAAACTTCTTCTGTTGCATGACTCCATGATCTATAATATTTCTTGATTTGACTTATATGTGGGAATTTTCTTCTATTTACTACACCCTTCTCTTGATATTCTCTTTTTATAGCTTCTATTACTTCTTCTTTTGTTAGAACATATCTATTTTGTCTAATACCTGCAGCTTTTAGTGCTTTTAACCAACTCCCAAATGACCTTATGGCTAAATGACTATGTTTAAATTCTTTGGCTTTTATTTCTCCATATTTTTTATAATGTTCTCTCATTCTTTCCGTTATATCTTCTTTTGTATAATTGTTAATTTTATTTACAAATCCTAAAACTTCAATCATTGCATTTTCCCATGAACCAAAATATTTCCTTACATATTGAGTGTGTTTAAATGTATCTTTAGTAACTTTACCATTTTTGTTATATTGTTCTCGTATTTTCTCTATTATTTCTTCTCTTGTATAGCTTACCCTCACTTTGCTTTTTCCTAATGCCATTTCTACAGCATTATTCCATGATCCAAAAAGTTTTATAGCTTGGCTTCCATATTTAAAATTTTTATGAGTTACTTGCCCATTTTTTTGATATTCTTTTTGTATTTCTTCTATTATTTCCTCTTTTGTTAATTTTTTTCTTTTCAGTTCTTCCATGGCTATATCTAATGCTTCATTCCACCCAATTGATTTTTCTACTTCTTCATATTCAGGGAAATCTACAACTGATATTCCTCCATACGTTTCAAAATGTTTTTTTATTTTATTTATTAGTTGTCTATCTCTTCCTAATATTTTCTTAGATACACTCATTTTAATACCTCTATTTTAAATTAGTTAATAAAATTATTTACTTCTTTTTTTCTGCTCTTGTTCTGTAAGCAACAAATAAACTTATAGCGGGGATTACTGTTAAAATAATTCCTTCAATTTTATGATTTGTTTTAAATGAATACCATACTAAAAGAGAACTTATAGCGAACATGAAAAGTGAATTCATGTGCATTTTTGCAAGTCTTTTTTCTTCTGTATCGTATTTACCTGGTTTATCTTTATTGTTTATATTACTCATGGAATTTTCCTCCAACATTTTATATTTCATACCCATTGTTTCTCAATGATTCTACTGCTCTTTCAAGGTTTTTCTTCTCAATCATAATGTAGTCTGTGTTATATGTTGATATTACAAAAACGCTAATCTTCAAAGTTTTAAGTATTTCAGTTATTTTGTATAGTATTCCTACTAGTGAAAAATCCAATACTTCATCAACTTTTATATTAACATAATTAGTGTTTAATTTGTCTATTTCTGTAGACTTAAACAAATCTAGTTTTCTTTCTTCAATGACGACACTTATTTCATCTTCGGTGAATGTTATTGAAAAAAATCCACCTTCATAATGTTGCAAATTAATTACAAAATCTCTATTTTTAAAATTATTATTTAGTTTTACTATTGAGTATTCCCCGTCTAATACTTTCAACTTCATAGAAACCTCCTAGAATAATCCACTTATTTTCCCATCGCTATCAACATCAATTCCTTCTGCTGCTGGCTTTTTAGGGAGCCCTGGCATATCTATTATTTCTCCAGCCATTACAACTAAGAATCCTGCTCCTGCAGATAACCTTACTTCATTAATAGTTACCTCAAAATCCGTTGGCCTACCTAGTAAAGTTGGATTATCTGATAATGATTTTTGTGTTTTTGACATACAAATTGGTAAATTAGAATATCCTAATTCTTCGTATTTTTTTATATCATTACTTGCTTTAGTAGTAAATTTAACACCATTTGCACCATAAATTTCAGTAGCAATTGTTAATATTTTTTCTTTTGTCGCTGCTTTCAAGTCGTATAATGGAGTATATTTGATTTCAGAATTTTCATTTTCTTGCAATGCTTCCATAACTAAGTCAACAAGATCAAAACCACCCTCTCCACCTTTTGACCATATTTCACAAAGTGCAACCTTCACACCTTTTTCTTCACAAAATTTTTGTATTATATCTAGTTCATTATCTGTATCTGTTATAAATTTATTTATTGCAACTACTACTGGTAAATTGTACTTTTGCATATTTTCTATATGTTTTTCTAAATTCACAAGACCTTTTCTTAATGTTTCTAAATTCTCACCTTTTAGAATTTTATCTCCACCATGATGTTTTAATGCTCTCGCTGTTGCAACAATAACCACTGCGTTAGGGTTAAGTCCTGCTACTCTTGATTTAATATCAAGAAACTTCTCTGCTCCTAAATCTGCTGCAAATCCTGCTTCTGTAACAACATAATCTGATAATTTCAATGCCATTTTTGTTGCTAATACAGAATTACATCCATGTGCTATATTTGCAAATGGCCCACCGTGTATGAATACTGGTGTATTTTCTAATGTTTGTACTAAATTTGGTTTTATTGCTTCTTTTAATAATGCTGTTACTGCACCTTGTATTTTAAGATCTGAGACTTTTAATGCACTTCCAGAACGAGTGTAACCGAATACAATTTTTCCTATTCGTTCCTTCAAGTCATCTAATGATTCAGCAAGACAAAATATTGCCATAATCTCTGAAGCTACTGTTATTTGAAACGATGATTCCCTTGGAATTCCATTAATTTTGCTACCTAGACCCACAATAACTTCTCTAAGTGCTCTATCATTCATGTCAATTACTCTTTTCCATGTTATTCTTGTAACATCTATATCTAATTCATTTCCATGTGTTAAATGATTATCTATACATGCTGAAATCAAGTTATGAGCAGTTGAGATTGCGTGTAAATCTCCTGTGAAATGTAAATTTATATCTTCCATTGGAACAACTTGAGAATATCCACCCCCTGTTGCACCACCTTTCATTCCAAATACTGGTCCTAAAGAAGGTTCTCGCAGTGCAGCAATTGAGTTATATCCCTTTTTATTAAGTGCTTGAGTAAGCCCAACAGTTACTGTTGATTTCCCTTCTCCCGCAGGTGTTGGAGTAATTGCTGTAACTAGTATCAATTTCCCATCTTTATTATCTTTATTCTTTTTTAAGACACTTAGCTCAACTTTTGCTCTATACTTTCCGTGCTGCTCATAATCGTCTTCTTCTAGACCCATTTTTAGTGCTATTTCATTTATTCTTTTCATGTTAGCAGCTTGTGCAATTTCTATATCAGTCATTTTTTATCCTCCCAATACAATAATAAATTTAGCGCTCATTTTTTCCATTTTTTGAGCCTTATTTCTCCCCTACATCAATTTTCTTCGTTTTAATATTCTCCACATAACATAAACCAAGACCATTACTAATCCTATTATCATGAATATTACCCATGTATCACCCATGAAAGGTAATTTAATATTCATACCATAAAATCCAAATATCGCATTCGGTATTGTTGCAATTATTGTAATTGCTGCTAAGAATTTCATAGTTACATTCATATCATTTGCAATGTATGATGAATATGTTTCACGTGTTGTTTTACATATTTCAACATATGTTGATGAAAGATCAATCGTAAAGTTTATTTCTTGCTGTATTCTTAATAAATATTCTGAATAAATAGCAAATTCTTCTTCCTCATCGATATTATCGACTATAAAATCAATATTTCTAAGTGCTAAATTAAAAATAGCAAATCCTTGTTCAATCTCAACTAAGTCAATTAACTTGTTGTTATTTTTAGACTTATGTAAAAGTGTTTCAACTAAATCATGCCCTGCAATTAGAAACCTTATGTGTTTATATAGCATTTGCACAACATGGTGAAATATAACAAGTAAGAAATTTCTATTATCAATAAATGATGTCTGTGTTTCCAAATACGAAGTAATAAATGTTTCCAGCTCTTGCGTGTATTTTTCTTGGAGCAACACAATTTGATCATCTTTATATAATACTACTAATGGGATTAACTCCGCATTCATAGTTGATTTTATATCATTACCATCTTCATCTTTTTCATAGTTTAACTTAGGATAGTATATTTTGTATATTTCCCAATCTGATTTTGTCATTCTAGGTGTAAATACTTCTTCATTTATCGTATCTCTAAGTCTTTGCTCTTTTATATTAAGCTTTTTAGATAAGATTTGATATTCTTCACTCGTAATATTATATGAAAACATAATCTCGTTGCTTGTGAATTCATCAGTTGATTCTTTATTTTTAACCTCTTCTACATAGAAATTTTTTATCATATACTACCCTTCATTTTACTTAAAATAATGTTTGCTGATTCGTTAGTGATAACTCTGGTAAACATCCGTAATGTTTTAGTAAATCTGTAACTGTTTTGTTTAATTTAGTTCTCTTCATTAAATCTTCTACAGATATAAATTCACCTTTTTCTCTTTCATTTTCGACATTTGAAGCAACCGATTCACCTAATTGATCCATTGCTATCAATGGTAGTCGTATTTTTCCATCCTCAATTATGAATGCTCTTGCTTTTGACTTATAAATATCAATTTGTAATATTTCAATCCCTCTATAATGCATTTCTATTAATATTTCATATAACGCGTACTCTTGTTTTTCTTTAGAATTAAGTGTTTTCCCAGGTAATTCATATTGTTTTTTCAATTCTTTTAATTCAGTAATTGTTTTAAACATTGTTGAGACGTTATAATTATCAACTTTTCTGTTAAGGTATGCTGTATAAAATTCGATTGGATGATGCACTTTGAAATATGCAATCCTAACTGCCATCATTACATAAGCAACTGCATGTCCTTTAGGAAACATATATTTTATTTTTTCGCATGATTCAATGTACCAATCTTTTATTTTATGCTCTTTCATAAGAGTTGCATACTCTTTCCATTTTTCTTTATTCTTTGTTGGTTGCCCTTTTCTTACAAATTCCATTATCGCAAATGCTACCGATTTCTCAACACCGTGATCAATCAAATAGTTCATTATATCATCCCGTACTGATATTACTTCTCCTATTTTTGCAGTCCCATTACGTACGTATTCTTGTGCATTATTTAGCCACACATCAGTTCCATGTGATAATCCTGATATTCTTGCTAATTCTGCAAATGATGTAGGTTTAGTGTCAACTAACATCTGTTTTACAAAAGATGTCCCAAATTCAGGTATTCCAGAAGTTCCGACCGATGAGTCTATTTGTTCTTTAGTAAGCCCTAATGCCTCTGGTGTAGTAAATATACTTATTACTTTTGCATCGTCTAACGGTATGTTATATATATCAAGTCCTGTTAAATCTTGCAATATTCTAAGTGTTGTTGGATCATCATGACCTAATATATCTAATTTTACTAATTGCTCATCCATAACATGGTAATCAAAATGCGTTGTTATTGAATCTGATTTCATATCATTTGCTGGTTTCTGTATTGGTGTGAACTCATAAATAGACTTGTTTTTTGGCACAACAATCATTCCACCAGGATGTTGAGCTGTTGTCTTCCTAGCTCCTTCGCATCCTTTTGCAATTCTCAATACTTCTGCATTTCTCTTAGTTGCCCCTATTTCTTCAAAATACTTTTTAACATATCCAAATGCATTTTTTTCTGCAAGTGTAGATATTGTCCCTGCACGAAATACGTGGTCTTTTCCAAATAATTCTTCGGTATATCTATGTATTTCTCCTTGATACTCTCCTGAAAAGTTAAGATCAATATCTGGGACTTTATCCCCATCAAATCCCATGAATACTTCAAATGGTATTGCATGGCCATCTTTAATATATTTTGTACCACATACTGGGCAATCTTTATCTTCTAGATCTACTCCACTACCTTCTACATTTTTAAATTCGCTATTTTTACATTTTGGACATCTATAATGTGGATATAATCCATTAACTTCTGTTATTTCCATGAAAAATGCAACAACAGAAGATCCAACTGATCCCCTTGAACCAACTAAATATCCATTATCTACTGATTTTTTAACAAGTTTTTGTGCAATTAAATACAATACTGCAAAGCCGTTCCCAATTATTGAATTAAGCTCTTTTTCTATTCTTTCTTCAAGGAACTCTGGTAATGGATTTCCATATAATTCATATGCTCTCTCGTATGTCATGTTCCTAACTTCTTCTTCTGCACCTTCTATTTCAGGTGGATAGAATCCTTTAGGAATAGGTCTTACAACCTCAATCATATCATTTATTTTATTAGTATTTTCAACAACAACTTCATATGACGAATCCTCACCTAAGTATGAAAATTCTTGTAACATTTCATCCGTCGTTCTAAAGTATAATTTCTTATCATGAATATAGTTTCTGTGTCCCATTCCACTTCCAAGTATTAATACACTTCTATTTATAGCTTCTTTTTCTTCAAAATATTGTACATCTCCTGTTGCAACAACTATCTTATTTAATTTTTTTCCTAGCTCGTAGAAATATTTATTCATTTCTATAATAATTTCAAGACTTTCTATCTCTCCATTTGACGCTAAGTCAATGTAATTAGTCACTGGATGAATCTCAATATAATCATAAAATTCTGCTCTTTCTTCAATTTCTTCTTTATCTATTCCTCTTAAATACATATTTGCAAGCTCTCCAGAGTTTTGAAATACTGCTGATGCGGAACTTGCTAGTAATAAATTCTTTCTAAGTTTCATAAGCAATGTTTTTGGTATCCTAGGTTTCCTATTTCCAAAATGTTCGATGTGTGATAATGAAACTAACTCATACATATCACGTAATCCTTCTTGATTCTTTACTAAAATCATAACATTGAATGTATCTGCATTCTGCACATTTGTCTGTATTTGCTCATTGATCTCTGTTAACTTCAATACACCTCTGCTAAGAATCATACTAAGTAATTTTTGAAATACTTCTGATGTTGCAAGTGCATCGTCTATCGCTCTATGATGATTATCTAGTGATACTTTGAAATAATTAGATAGCGCTTTAAGATTATATCTTTTCAAATCTGTCAATAATACTTTTGCCCAATGAAGTGTATCAATTACACTTGGTGCATATTCAAGATTCTGTTGTTTTGCCTTTTGCGTAATAAATCCTACATCAAACTTCGCATTATGTGCAACAATTGTTGTATTTTCACAGAATTTTAAAAATTGTGGTAATACTTCTTCTATTTTTGGCGCATCCTTCACAATGTCATCCGTAATTTTTGTCAAATCAATTATAACTTGTGGTATTGTTACTTCAGGATTTATAAATGTAGAAAATTTATCTATAACTTCTCTACCTTTTAACTTGATTGCACCAATTTCTATAATTTTATCATTATATGGATCAAACCCCGTAGTCTCAATATCAAAAACAACATAGATTTCTTCTTCTATGTTCTTGTCTTTAGGTCTTGTTATCATTTCCTGTTCATCATCAACAACGTACGCTTCTAATCCAAAAATAACTTTAAAATCATCGCTCGATTCTTTAAATGCAAATGGATAAGCATGTGCTACACCGTAATCTGTTACTGCCACTGCTTTATGTCCAAACTCTTTTGCTTTCTTTGCAAGTGCTTTTGCATCTATATTTGATGACATTTCACTCATATTTGTATGCGCATGTAATTCTACCCTTTTAATTTCTGCATTGTCCACTCTAGTACGCGTTCTTGATTCTATAATATCAACTTTTTGTGCCATAACATAAAGTTCTTGAGTAAATCTATCTTGATCAAATTTACCTGTTACTTTTACCCATTTCCCTAAACTTATAGATACTTCATCATTTTTGTTGTTTAAAAACATTCTTCCAGTTATAGAATCTGTATGATCTGTTATCCCAAAATCTACCTTTAGTCCACCAGTTCTAGTTTCTGTTATATTAAGATCAAAAATCTCACCCTCTAATGCAATATTTTCACCTACATTGATTGTTTCTAGCACATCAAATCCCATTGCCTCCATATCAGGGACTTTCTTACGAAAATTTGAATATGCAGGTTTTTTATTTTGCTGTTGATTACTTTGAGAAGATTGTGCAGTAGGCTCCATTTTTACTTCAACTGTCTTCTCTAGATCTTCTCCAATTTTATCTATTTTTTTCATTTCATCCTCAAAATTTCCATCTATAAACTTAACAACGAATTTCTTATTTGTAACGTTAAATATTTTTCTTCTTATTTCTTCATCCACTTTCATTTCTTTAATCTGCTCAAGCACTCTATCAGTAGGTAATTTTACAAAAATATTTTTCTCATGTGAGTGCACTTCATACATTGAAAATAAGAACTGATGTCTCTTACTTTCACTTTTATAATTTTCTATTATAAATTTGATGAGCTTGTCTAGATTCTCATCTAAAATATTCTCATCTATTGTAAATTTTATTTTTAAATTGATTTCATTATCAAATTTTTTATTAATCACTTCTCGTAAATCTTCTATTTCATTAAGTGCATCATAGTTATTTATTTTTGCAATTATTTCCATTTCTTTCTTTACTGCAAATAAGTTTATGTGTTCAATAACAAAATTTTTAATATCTAATTTTAGATGTCCTGCATCTGATGGTTTTAATTTGAAATATTTTCCTTTATTCATTGTATTTCCTGCCTTTTATACAGTATTTTCCTGTTTTTTATTTACCTTATTATTATACCAAATTCCATACCAAAAGTCTTTTAAAATATTCAAATTAAAAATAAAAGCTCTCAAAATTAATTTGGGAGCTTTCTTTGTTATTTTATATATGAACAACAGTAATCTGCTATTTCAAGTACTTTGATTGAGAATTTAGAATTTGCAGGTACTTCGAATGATTCTCCCGCATTACAAGTTTTCCATTCAGTCTCATTTGGTAATAAAATTTCTGTTTTCCCTGCTAATATTTCCATTATTTCTTTATCTGCTGTACCGAACTCATATTCCCCAAGCATCATTATTCCTAATGTTTTCTTTTCTCCATCAGCAAACAATACAGTTCTGCTTGTCACTTTCCCAT
>OCVT010000952.1_pt1 | contig 12327 bp, 10 predicted proteins | sample 1539111 | NCBI WGS metagenome assembly OCVT01 (sample SAMEA3991482, study PRJEB22521) | metagenome | biome: anthropogenic terrestrial biome; feature: sewage plant; material: raw primary sludge | place: Sweden | collected 2012-09-26 | reverse complement strand
TTTTGTTTATCAGGCACTTGTGCTTTTTATTAATAATAACGCTGCGGAATTAAGGCTTTATATAAAATGAGCAAAACAATAGGAATTGACCTTGGAACAACTAATTCAGTTGTTGCATTCAAGGATGCGACAGTAAGAGTAATAGCAACAGGTCCTAATAATGAAGATTTATGTCGTTCATGTGTAGCATTAGACAAAAGCGGAAGCTTTGCAGTTGGAAACGCACCATATAAGAATTGGAAACGATATGCACCAAACATTGTAGTTTCTGTAAAAAGACTCATGGGAGCAGCAATTTCCGATCCACAAGTTCAAAAAATGAAAGCGGATAAAGATATGTATCCTTATGGCATATCACAATTATCTGGTGGTACAGAAGAATCTGTAGCAATCATTATGAATGGAAAGGAATATTCACCAGAACAAATTAGCGCTGAAATATTACGACAATTAAAGGACGATGCATCTGTTAAACTTGGAGATGAAGTTACACATGCTGTGATTACCGTACCTGCATATTTTAGTGAAAAACAGAAAACAGCCACAAGAAAGGCAGCAGAGCTTGCCGGATTGAAAGTTCAACGCCTACTAGCGGAACCTACTGCGGCAGCAATATCTTATGGGGCAGATAAAATGGCTGCTAACGAAGATAAGATTTTCTTGGTTTATGACTTTGGTGGTGGTACATTCGACTTGTCAATTCTTGTTGCTTCAGGTGGAAATTTCATTGAATCAGGAACTGGTGGCGACCGGTGGCTTGGTGGTGATGATATTGATAGATTAATATCTGAATTTGTTCTAACAGAAACTGGTAAACAAAACAACGTAGATATTCATGACGTTATTGAATCTTTACCAGAAAAGAAAAAATACGCATTCCAAGGCGAATTCAAATCTGAAATAGAAAGTGCAAAGAAAGCATTAAGCCAAGCTGACTCCGCAACCATATCTGTTTTTGACTACCTTGAAACAGAAGATGGAGATCCTATTGACATTGAAGTGACATTAACACGTCAAAAATTTGAAGAAATGATCCGCCCTTTGGTACAACGCTCTTTGGATTTAATTGATGAGTTGCTTGAAAAGACTGCATATCCAATTGAAACCATAGATAATATACTACTTGTAGGTGGTTCTTCTTGTATTCCACTCGTTAGAACAATGCTCTGTGAAAAGTATGGTAAAGATAAAATCCTATCATCTGAAAAACCAATGCTCGCTATAGCAGAAGGTGCTGCTATCTTATCACATTCTATGGGTACGGAGAGCGAATGTCCAAACTGCGGAAAATCAATTCCAGTTGGAACTGATATTTGTCCTTATTGTCATAATAACATAGGAAGTGCTTCACCAGCAGAGGTGAAAGAAGGTGGCATTCAAGTTAGCATTACAACAAAACATAAAACCTTCATAGAGATTGCCGATGACGCTGACAATCTAACATATAAAGAAATAATCGACGAAAACATTCCATTACCATACGAAGTAAATCATAAATTCTTCACTCTTGTTGAGAATCAAAAGATTATTGAAGTCAAACTATTTACTGATGCCGAAAACAATAAAAAAGAAAAATTATCATCAGGTTTCTTTACAATAGCCGAAGACTTACCTGTACACAGTGAATTACAATTCACGTTTAGGCTTACTGAGGATGAAGTTATGTCAGTGCGTGTTCGAGTACTTGCAACTGGAAAAACTACGGATATCGTACTTGGACGAGGAAAATTAGATCAACATTGTTTAGAATCTATATCTTCTTCTTTTGACAAAATCATGAATAGTAGTGAAATTAGCGATTCCAAGAAGGCTGATTTTATTTCAAAACTTCAGAAGTCAATTGAAACAATTTCAACAGGACAAAAACTTCCTGAAAGTAGAGAGTGGCAAGATATTGAGAATTCAATTTCCAATGCCGCCCAATCAGCAAATACAGACGATGATAACAATGATGGTGTAATACTAATCATTGCAACAATCCTGCTTGAAAATTTCGGTAGATTCATGAAAGAAGATGATAAAAAATCTATGCGCGAATTAATCTCAAAAATAAAAGATTCCTCATCATCTATAGAGAAAAATGACTCTCTGTCTAAACTTGATGAATTAAACGAAAAGTATGGTTTATTTACACATGGATATATGTTTAATATCATCGGCCATGATAATGATGATCCAGTAAGAGCTAATAAAGCATTAGTTGTATTTAATCAATTCATGGCTGCATTAAATAATGATGAAGTGGAAAAAGCAAGAGATATTCTATCAACGAATAGCAACCTTCTAGAAGGCCGCAATATTGGTTTTGGAGGTAGTACAACACATATTGGAGGTTAATTATATGAGTTCCGAAATAAAATGTCCAGTATGTGGTAAGGTTGGAATACCAGACTACCAAAAATCAGATGTTGTTTGTCCATGCTGCGGAAGTGACTTAAAAATATATAGAGTTATTGAAGCAATACCTGCAAAGAACAATAGTAACAATATATGGAAAATCATTACAGCTTCTGCCCTTGTGGCAGTTGTTGTAATGGCATTATTGCCTAACAAAGTTACTCCAGAAGCAGTTGTTAGCGTGCCGGAAGACTACACACTACTAAAAGATTCAATCATCAACCTAAAAACCGAACTTGCAAAGAAAATAGAGAATAATAGTAATCAGGGCTTCTCATATCCTGTTAAAAAAGGAGATAGTTATTGGTCTATCAGCAAAAGATTCTATGGTACAGGAACAAAAGCTGATCAGTTAGCAAAGAATAATAATAGAAAAATTATGGACACTCTTCATAAAGGAGATGTTCTTATAATTAAGTAGTAGATATGGGAGTACTGGGCTGGATAAAGGGTAAATACTACGATTATAAACTTGAAAAGGCTGATAAACTTCTTCAAGATGGAGCAATTGTAGGTGCAGAGAATGCATATAAAGAGATTATAGAAAAACATATTGACGCAGTCATTCACTTAGCAAAGTTATATGTTAATAACTGTCGTTCAAATGATTTAAAAATTCAAAGATTAAGAGAGCTTAAAGATCTTTTCAACTTTGTAGATAAAGAAAGGAAATCAGAATTACAACAAGAATTAAACAATCATGTTACAAATCTCTATAATTCTGCTGAACATTTTTTTATTTCACACGATTATAAATCGGCTGTTTTACTGTCGAATGCAATTGCAGAATACAAAAAAGGCACATCTGTATTCGAAGACAGACAGCATAGATATAAAGCATATCGTGATTTTGCACTGGCTGAAGATCGAAGTGATTATGTAAATCTTATGGACTCTTGTATCTCTGAAATACAAAAGATTAAACAGTCAAAAGAAAAAGACATAAAAGACCTTTATCAAATCCTAATAACTCAGAAAAAATATAATAGAGCTATCTATCTATTGAATTCATTTAGTTCATTGTCACATGACGTTTCAAAATGGATCGTAGATTGTATTGTTAGCATTGTATGCTTAAATGATACAGAAATCAAGCAACCCACTAAAATATCATCATTTTTTGACAAAGATAAATCCATCTGCAAATTAGCAGCAAGTGAAATAGCGTCTCTAGCTGAGAAATCTGCGAATAAATATCAATACGTTGAAGCTGTTAGACTAGATTCTTTTGCATCAGAATATTTATCTGAAGATAACTCTTTCAATAACACAAGATGTTGCCATATTCTAGAGCAAGCAGCTTCTAGCGCAAAGCATGAAGAAATTGCACAACTATTCACTCTAGCGAAATCTCTTAAATTATCAGACGGACAGATTGACATTCTAAAGAAAAGGACAAAAGAAATTGCAGATGCAGCAGATGCGGAGAAAGCAATAATGATATGTAGACTTTTCATCAAAGAAATTGCATTTGCCAGTATTTATATCAAAAAAGCAAAAGAACTTTTACCAACAAAAAAGGTAAAGACTATTAACATAAAAGAACTTCGAGAAGTCATTACATTCTTTTCAGCCACAGGTTCCTTAGAAAAAACGCTAAGTCAATTTGTTGACTATATCCAACCATATAAAGATGAATACTACTCTATTGTAAATAGTCTTTATGATAAAAATGAAAAAGATAAATCCTATGAAATCTGTTCTTATCTAAAGGATTATCCGAACTCATGGATTCCTTTGTATTTGACACTTCGAAAAAAAGATTTCGAATTAGAAAAAACTCTAACCCAGAAAATAAAGTTCCATCAGACAACAATAGATGAATTGATTAATACGATTCATGACTTAAATGCTATCTCATTTAGAGAATATGCTGACTTATGGAATAGTTACAAGGAACTTATAATTACAAAGTCAGACTCTCAACCAAAAGATAAAGCAATAAATAGCATTATCACTCTAAAAGAGCAAATTAGTAATTATGCAACTAATATTACTGAATATGAATCATTTGCTAAAGAACTTACTCTTAAGTTAGTAAAGATACGCTGGAGTTATGCAACTGAATTAGAAGAAGATCTTTCTTTTATTCCTGCAATATCACAATATAATGCAATTAAGAAAGAAAATGTGAGTTCGTACACAAATCGTGCTGAATTCCGCATATTAATTTGCTGCATTAAGGAAAACGAAGTGACAAGCGATATTGAAACGAGAATACTTAATATATTAAAAAATAAATCATTTGAATCACTAAAAGAAGATTTAGCATACAGGTATTCGATATTCTTATTAAAAAGCACTCGCCCATCTGATGCCTTTAACATTATTACAGAATATCTTCCAGAAGAAAAAAAGCTTACAGATTTTTGCAACAATATTTTCATCAAAGAAGCTGAAGATGAACTTGCCAAGCTTAATAGCTGTATAGAAAAAATGATTCAAGGCGACCTATCATCAGAAGACGCCAGTTTGCTTATAAAAAGATTCAACTCTATTAGCAAGACTATAACTAATAAACTGCCAGATACTGCATCTACTATAAAAAATAGTAAAAGCAAAATTGAGAATTATATTCTATCACAACTCTTTAGAGAGGAACAATATGAAACCGCCTTTGATGAGTTAATGAAACTATACCCAAACTATATAGGAAATGATAAAGCTTTTCAAAATATTGCAATCTGTTCAATTGGACTATTGGACAATGGCTGCTCAGTTGACAGTAAAATAAAATTAGCAATAGCCATTTGGCTATCTGCTGTTCATTCAGATAGGCTATTTGTAAATTGCCTGGATTACACTTCATGGGACGACCAATATACATTTACTTTACAAGACAGTCTTGGTAATACATGCGAATCTGATTATGAAGAATTACCAGATAATATTAATTATGATGATCCAATTGACAATCATAACATCTCAATTAAGGATGTCCAAAATAGTCTGATTACTAGGATTGAGCAAATATTGCATAGCAAATATTCTCAGTATGAAAAATTTTACACATCAGAAAAGAATGCTATTGAGAACTTAATTCAATTGAATCTTGATGAATCTTTCATTATGGCTACTCCCTATTTAGCCAAATCAAACGGGAGAATCCATAAAAGTATCAGTGACGCATTAGACCATGATTACGAACAAAATTATGATAACAACGAAGATGTGTTATTATCAGGAGTAACTTACGGACTAAGTAATGAAGTATATTCAGAATATTCTAATGCCCAAAATGCTCTAGAAAACTGTAAAAAGTCTCTTAGCGGAACAGTTCCAAATATACGTTCTGCTTTTTCATTAATCAGTAAGGTTAAGGAATTTGATAATCTATACTCATCCTTAAAATCCTTTGTATCTACATCACTTAATGATGATATTAAGGCAGACATGGATTTCAAAAAATTCCTTGATAGATACGAAATTGTATGTAAGGCTTTAAATGATACAGCGATTTCACTTTCTTGTGCAAATTATGTAAATGGAAAAGTCGTTCGTTTACTAAATGATGATTCCATAAAAGAACGTGATGGCGTTGGATTTCTTGTCAGAATATACAATCTAGCCCCAAGCAATGTTCAAGTAAAACAGAATCTCGAAGCAGTTTTATCAAACCTTGCAAGAAGCTGTGCTGAAACTCCAAACACTTCAGACGAAACTGCTTTAAATAAAGCACTAGTGGACACGAAGAATGTTTTTAAAAATAAAGTCGAAGATGCTCGTGTTCAAGGAGTCCTAAATGGCATAGTTGATAAAGTTAATAACAATAAGATGGACAAGTCAAAGGCACTAAAAACTGTTTATGACTTATACGTCAAGTTCCCTGATAATGATAGAGTTTGTCAGAATCTTGTTACCCTTTGCGATTTGTGTATAAGTGAATACGTTATTAAAGATGCATATGGGGTACGCTCTGTGAAATCTACACTAGATTCAATTAATCGCAATAAAAGCGCAGCCTTTAAAAGACATGCTACTACGCTAGCAAAAGAGTATCGTGAAATTTGGAATCAACTTCCACAAAATACAAAAATGCTTTTAAGCGGATTAGGCGGCGCTTATGGACAAACACTTAATGATAAAGGATTAGCATTAAAGGAAGCGTTAGATTACTACAAGAAACCAGGATCTGTATCAAGTACAGGATCTTTTGGATCATCTAGCCTTTTTGGTGATTTAGATTTACCATTTTAATTAAATGAACTATGAACAATCCATATAAAGTACTCAATATATCTCAAGATGCTACAAACGCTGAAATAGTAAAAGCACAGATACCAGCATTAAGAGAGAAAAAATTTTCAATGAAAGAAATAACTGAAGCTCAAGCTTGTTTACGTAAACCATCAACTAGGATTGCAGCTGATTTTACATTTCCAATTCTTGACAAAGAAGAATTGAAAACTATATCGACATCAATCAAAAGTATGCCCATTATTTTTGATTCTCTTGATAGTAATAAGTTTGATTCACTAAAATAAAAACAGTTATGTCAATAAAGACTTCTATTATAAATTTTATAGCCTCAATTCAGAAAGAGATCGTTGTTCTCAAAAATGAAAAGGCAGAAGCTGCAAAGCAGAATGAAAAAAATACAGATGAAATATTCTGTGAGATTCTTACTGTACTAGATACATTTGAAAGGTCTGAGGATATTATCAAAGAACGTGAGTTAGATAAAGATGAAAATACCTCGAAAGCAATAAAGCGCCTCTTAAATGCAAAAAAGAAGCTTCTCTTTGTCCTCGAAAAATACAACATAAAAGAGATTGAATTTGAAAACAATAAATCCGTTGAAGAATATTGCATCGTCACTGATACAGAAGCTAATTCGACACGAGAAACAGGAGATATTATATCAATAGAGAAAAAGGGATTCAAAAGAAATGATCACCTCTTACGACCAGCAGAAGTAGTTATTGTAAAAAACTAAACCTTTATGTTTCTATTTAAAAAAAATCAAAATATTGGGAACTACCAAGTTGTATTTCCACATAAGGAAAGTTCCTATGCTCAGACTTATCGAGTAAAGGATTCAGAAGGTAAAGTTAAGTTTATGAAACTTATCTTTATGGAGGATCTTGAGATTTTTCAATATGACAAAGATGGTCAGGTTATTGAAGCCGAATTGTCATCCATTCTAAATCATGAAAATCTTTGCAAATATGTTCAGTGTGGTAAAATTGAAAAAAACGATCATCAGTTACTCTATATTGTTACAGAATATGTTGCAGGAGAGAATTTGGATATTCGCTTAAGTAGAAATGCAAAGCTAAGTCTATTTGAAATAAAGCAAATAATGAGAGCTTTATTATCTGCGCTACAATATATCCATAGTCTAGAACGTCCGATAATACATAATGAAGTTACCGTTGAGAATGTACTTTTAAATTTGGTCGGTGACTTTAATAATCTAAAATTAATAGACTTTGGAGCCGCTAGATTTTCTGATTTAAAACCAGACGTAGAGTCTTGGAAAAATCAAAATCTTTTTTACGTAGCATCTGAACGATTTATTGGTGAAGGAAGCAGTAAGTCTGATTTATTTTCAGCAGGCGTCATTTTATACAAACTTATCTTCGGAATTATGCCATGGGAAGTAAATATCGCAGGAATGACTCTCCAGGAACAAGTCGAGGCTATACTTAACCAAAGAAAGTCGCCCTTAACCATTCCAAATATTCAGGTACTTGAAATAGACACAAATCTTTTGAAAGTTATGGCTAAAGCTCTATCTCCAGATCCTAATCAACGTTTTCAAACAGCTAAGGATTTTTTAGATGCTCTTGACAATAAAATAGAAATTGAGTTTGCACCTACTTCGATGACAAAGATGAACGATTCTGAGAATGACTCTAAAATAACTCCTATCTCAGGGAATGGGTTCAAAGACGTTGCTGGAATGGAAGATATAAAATCTATTCTCACAAAAAAAATTATCAATGTTCTAAAGGATCCTGAAAGAGCTGAAAAATTCAAGATACAAATTCCAAACGGGATGTTATTATATGGACCTCCGGGATGTGGTAAAAGCTTTATTGCTGAAAAGTTTGCCGAAGAAGCAGGGTATAACTATGTTTTTGTTAAATCATCAGATTTAGCTAGTGTCTATGTACATGGCTCCCAAGAAAAAATCGGAAAACTCTTTGATGAAGCACGTAAAAGCGCTCCTACAATAATCAATTTTGACGAATTTGAAGCTCTTGTTCCTAATCGAAGTAAGATAAATAATGCCAGTGAATCTGGTGAAGTAAACGAATTTCTATCTCAAATGAATAATTGTGGCAAAGATAGAATATTTATAATCGCTAGTTCAAATAGGCCTGATCTAATTGACCCAGCCGTAAGAAGAAAAGGTAGACTTGATCATATTGTGTATATATCTGTTCCTGATAAAGAAGCAAGACTAGGCATTTTTAAAATGCATATGAACGATAGACCTGCAGATGACAATATTGATTTTGAAAAATTAGCGGAACAAACAGTTAATTACGTTGCATCAGACATTGCTTATATAGTGAATGATGCGGCAACCCGTGCTTTTGAAGATAATATAAACATCAGTCAAGAACTATTAGAGAATGTTATAAAAGAAAATGTTCCATCTGTTACAGAAAAAGATATTTCGTTTTATAATTCTATGAAAAAAGAAATGGAATCAATTAAAGATAACGATGTTAGAAGACCTGTTGGATTTAGATAATATGAAAAAGTTATTAATAATATCTGCAATAGCATTGGTGGCGTGCTTACTCCCACTTCCATACGGATTTTTCACCCTGATAAGATTTTCTATGATGGTGATTTTCGCTGTATTGGCCTATAACTTCAATCAACAAAAAAATAACACTTTGGCTATTACATTCTCAGCTTTAGCTTTGTTGTTTCAACCATTTCTAAAAATCACTCTTGGAAGAACTGTTTGGAATGTTGTTGATGTCGTTTTGGCTTTGTTTCTTCTGTTTTTATTTTTCAGAAATAAACAATAGTCATTAATTAAAATAAAAACATATGGCATTATTTGATTGGCTTAGAAGAAAGAGCAACGATGAACGTCAAAAAGAATTTGTTGAAAAGATTATAAACAAATACATTGGTTCAAGAGCAAATTTATTCAAAGATGCTCAGGAACTACTCTTAACAACAAAATTCGGATTAACGGAACAAGAAATGTCTGCTCTTATTTTGAGAGGGCTGATTATTAGAGATTTTAAAGGCAAATGGGATAAAAAAAATGCAGAGTTAATGAAAAAAACATGTTTCGGCAAACTATCTGAAGATGAACTCAGATGGATACTTGTTTATTGTGATTTACATTATATAAACAAAAACCCAGAAACTGAAGCCTTACTCTTAATGGAATTAGGTGGTAAGCAAATAGGTATGCCATCACCACTTGGCAGCATCTCGCAGGAATACATATACCACTAATTTTATCTCATCGTATTTGACTTTACTAATAATTATAGATAAACAATATTAAAAGAAACAACAATTATGCTTGAAAGATTACAAAAATCAATTACACGCAATATTAAATCCAAAATAAGAGGTGAAAAAAATTCTCACGAGGAAGCCTTTCTGCTTGTATTTAGTGCGGAATGGTGTGGGCCATCTAAACGATTTAAGAAGGAAATTGAAAGCGCCGGAATTACATGTTATACACTAATAGATGTTGACCTCGATGAGAATCAAGATCTTTCCGAAAAGTTTTCCGTTCGAAGTATCCCAATGACGTTTCTTATAAATAAAAAAGGAGAAGTTATTAACAAATGGAGCGGATACGATGATGAAGATCCAGGCCAAACAAAGTTTGTTGAATACATTAATTCATGTCCATTTTCAATTATACCATTCAAAAATAAAACGTGGTAATTAATAATAGTAAAATATGAGCCAGCAAGTTGAAATAACAGCCACATGTCCAAAGTGTGGACATCAGTACCAAGGTAAACTATTCAGAACTCTTTGGGGTGAAAATGAAGGATTCAGAAAAGCAGTTATGAATGATAATATAAACATCTGTACATGTCCAAAATGCGGACATTCATTTCATGCTCCAATGTCCATGCTATACGTTGATGGAGTAAAACAATTTGCTGTTTGGTGGGAGCCTCAATATGATTCCAGTATTAACGAATTTACAGAGGGATTTACAAAAATGTTAGGCCACGGAAATTATTATGAAAATGCTCCTAGGATTTCAGATTGGGAAGAATTTAAAGATACAATAAATAAATATTATAGGGGTGAACTTCAAGGTCAATCTGAAGAATCAACAAGGCAGCAGAAACAAGCTTTAGAAGGTATTGCAGCAAACTTGTCAAAATCGTTAGAAAGCAACAAATCTAATAAGTCAGGATGCTTGGGAATTTGCTTAGGATTAACAATTATAGTATCATTTAGCATTGTATTGCTAGTTTGTTAGTATTTTTTCTAGAAATATAATTACATGAAATCCATAGGTATATATTTCGGACTATATCATTCAATTGTTGCTTTCAAGGATGCGACAGTGAGAGTTATTGCAACAGGTACTAATAATGAGGATCTTTGTCGTACATGTGTTGCCTTAGATAAAAATGGAAACTTTGTCACAGGAAATGCAGCATACAAGAACTACAAACGCTATGTGCCAAATATTGTATCACCATTACATTTTTTTATAGGAGCTGAAATCTCGGATTCTCAAGTTTTAAAAATGAAAGCGGATAAAGATATGTATCCTTATGGCATATCACAATTATCTGGTGGTACAGAAGAATCTGTAGCAATCATTATGAATGGAAAGGAATATTCACCAGAACAAATTAGCGCTGAAATATTACGACAATTAAAGGACGATGCATCTGTTAAACTTGGAGATGAAGTTACACATGCTGTGATTACCGTACCTGCATATTTTAGTGAAAAACAGAAAACAGCCACAAGAAAGGCAGCAGAGCTTGCCGGATTGAAAGTTCAACGCCTACTAGCGGAACCTACTGCGGCAGCAATATCTTATGGGGCAGATAAAATGGCTGCTAACGAAGATAAGATTTTCTTGGTTTATGACTTTGGTGGTGGTACATTCGACTTGTCAATTCTTGTTGCTTCAGGTGGAAATTTCATTGAATCAGGAACTGGTGGCGACCGGTGGCTTGGTGGTGATGATATTGATAGATTAATATCTGAATTTGTTCTAACAGAAACTGGTAAACAAAACAACGTAGATATTCATGACGTTATTGAATCTTTACCAGAAAAGAAAAAATACGCATTCCAAGGCGAATTCAAATCTGAAATAGAAAGTGCAAAGAAAGCATTAAGCCAAGCTGACTCTGCAGCCATATCTGTTTTTGACTACCTTGAAACAGAGGATGGAGATCCAATTGACATTGAAGTGACATTAACCCGTCAAAAATTTGAAGAAATGATCCGTCCGTTGGTACAACGCTCTATCGTTTTGATTGATGAACTACTTGAAAGGACTGCATATCCAATTGAAACCATAGATAACATCTTGTTAGTAGGTGATTCATCATGTATTCCTCTCGTTAGAACAATGCTCAGTGAAAGGTATGGAAAAGATAAAATTTTATCTTCTGAAAAGCCAATGTTCGCCATTGCAGAGGGTGCCGCAATTTTATCTTACACATTGTTCAAAGATTCTGCTTATTTTAACAATCGATTAATAAAAAAGAACACAAGAAATAAAAAAGATTAATAGTATCCAAAACAACGCATATCATATTAATTCTTACTTGTATGAATTCTAAATGCGTCAGCATAATAGTGCCTAATTTTACAGATTAACTTTCTTTTCAGAACAGATATAAACACATGCCTTAATCTTACATCCTGTATGAATTATATTAAATATTTAGTTAATACCTTAATTCCGCAGCGTTATTATTAATAAAAAGCACAAGTGCCTGATAAACAAAA
>OCVT010000951.1_pt1 | contig 12327 bp, 8 predicted proteins | sample 1539111 | NCBI WGS metagenome assembly OCVT01 (sample SAMEA3991482, study PRJEB22521) | metagenome | biome: anthropogenic terrestrial biome; feature: sewage plant; material: raw primary sludge | place: Sweden | collected 2012-09-26 | reverse complement strand
TACCTGTTAATAAATCATCACTTTGCATTAAAATAGTTTTTATATCTGTTTCATTGTAAATTTTATTTAACATAGTGATATTTGGATAAATTACAGGAATTGCTGTATTTATTGCTTTATCAATTAAAAGTTTAGGGTCACTTGATTTTATATCTAAAATCGAACCATTAAAATATATTTTTGCATTTGAAAACATCTCTTTTAGTGAATCTAAAAGCTTATCTCTTCTTTTGTTGTTATCACTTGCTTTATTCATCAATAAAGCTCTTTCTGTATCTGTTAGATTACCATTTTGTTTTTGAGGAATAAATTTTTGAGTTTTTGTAAATAGCTCTAAATCTTTTATAAAAGTAAAATTTGGCTCTAAATAAACTATTATATCTCTATCACCAATTGATTTTGCAAGAAGTCTCTCCTCTTTGTAATCATCACTTACAAGTGGTGTAATGATATTTAAAACTATATCTTCATCTTTGCCTTTTACTAAAACATCATCCATTTTTCTAGCAAATATATAATCTTGTTTGTTAAACTCATATCTAACTTTGTTTGTTCTTAAAATATCGTCATAAACCCACTTAATCAACTCAGCAGTAACTTCTCTTTGTTCAATAGAGATTGCTTTAATCTCATTTTCTATATCTTTTTCAACATCTGTTAAATACTCATAAATATCACCTATTTTTTGAATAAAAACATTTTCAATTAATATTGTAAGAGATTGAGTAACTTGCTTTTTTAAATCACTTATATCACAATCAACACTATTTACAAGAAGTGTAGTGATATTGTCTATATTTGGATTAAACTCTTTTACATATTTAACCATAAATAAAATCTTTAAAATTTTTACTTCTAAACTATTTACTCCCAATGAATTTATAGCTTGATTTATTTGTGCTTGTAACTCACCTCTAATAGTTGAACTTAATCCATCAAAAAATCTATCAAATGTAGCAATAGTACCAATGCTATCTTCACTAACTTTAATAGTTACATTTTGAACAACATCTAGCATACTTCTTTCACCAATAGATTGGTGTTTTCCTTGAAAAGAGTTATTTCTTGATAATCCCATAATACAAGATTGAAACAAATCCATTTGATATGGAACAAAAGGATAAATAGTTGCAAATTCATCTGATGTCGAGTAAGATTTATATCTTTTTTCTCTATCACTAAAATGAATAATTGATTTTAAAGAGTTTTGAACTTTTCCAAATAAAGATACTAAATCCGTATATGAATCCTCTTTTTTGTCTAAAAGTCTTTTTTGAATAACTTCATTTGCATTTTGACTTGTAAGATTTAATTTTACTTTAAATCTTCCCATAATTTTTGAGAAGTCAAATTCTGTTGATTTTTGATTTGCAACAAGATCACTTACAGCACTTTGAGATGTTACAACAACCCAAGCTTGTCCTTTACAAACAGTTGCTAAAGTTTCAACTATTGTTTGAAGGTTTAACATAAGTTTTGTGTTATCACCAATAAACTGCCCTACTTCATCTACACAAAAAATAAGTCTATAATTTGGCTCTTGTTTACTAATATACTCTTTTACTTCATTTGCAAACTCTTCGATTGATAAAGAGTAATTCTCTTCATATTTATCAATAGTATCACTTGCACTTTCAATAGATATTCCTTTAACCTCACTCAAGGCTTGAGCAACGCTATCAATTTCTAAATGAATAGTTTCTCTTCCTGTTTCCCAGTTTTCGCCACTATGTGCTTTAAATTTTGATTTAAAGTCTTCAAATAATCCTTGTTTATCTAAATCACTCTCAAATTTAGCTATGTAACCAAACTTCGGATAATATCCTCTCATTTCATTAAATACTTTCATAAAAACAGTTAATATCGCATCATCACTATTTTTTCCATTGTTTTCGGCTTTTTGGTCAATATTAAACAAAATAGAGTGTGCAGGTACTTTTAAAGCTTTTTGTATATTATTTTTTAATTCAAAATCTTCTTGTCCAATTTTTTGAATAAAAAGTTCTCCAATTAAATCAGAGTGTATTCTTTGATTTGAAAGTATATAAGATAATATTTTTAATAAGTGAGATTTACCACTTCCAAAAAAACCACTAATCCAAACACCAATACTTTCAGTTGGTTTTCCAATAGTTGAGCTATAAATCTCAAAAAACTCATCTAACTTTTTTGATAAATCATTTGTTATTACATACTCATCTACTTCTTGAAATATTGCTTCATCACTTAAGTTATCAGCTTTTATAACACCTTCAATAGTTCTTTTAATATCTTTTTTGAAAATATCTTTAATCATTTTTTTGTTTTCCCCCTATTTTACTAAATTTACTGTTTCTAAATTGAATGCTCTATAATAATTATCATCTTTTAATTTTCCAAATAAACTTAAACTTGTGCCATCGTAAATTCCTGGAAAAAACATAACGGTAGGTCTATCTTTTACACTATTTTGTAAATTATTTAAAACTGTGTGAGATCTTAAAAATGGATAAACTTGTCCAATTCCTGTTAAAAAGAAAATATTTGAAGCGTTATTTACTGTTAGCTCTTCTATTTTTGGAATTAAATATTTTTGAGTATCAATAGCACCTTGTATTGTTTTATAAAGCTTTTCTTTTGATAAATTTGGCTCTTTTTGGATTAGTTTTTCTAAAATTCCTCTATCTTTTAGCATTTCCATTACAAGTTCAAATAGATTAATCTCATACACTGAAATTCCATTTATTTTTAATCTATTTTTTAATCTTTCAATCTCACTAAATATAGAAACCTCTTGGGAAGGATTATATGAACTTATATAAAATGGTATCTCTCCACCAATAGATTCCATTGATAAAAAATTTTCATTTATAAAAGTCTGATATAGTTTTTCAAATTTTTCTTCAACTCTCTCTAATTTCATAAATACCTTTCTTTAATTTTATCAATCTCATAATCTGTAAATAAAAAAGCTTTTAAATAAGCTGGATTATCTTTTGCTATTAACTCTATTACCTCATTACTCAAGATTGGTTTTAAAATATTTTTATTTTTAGTGCTATCAATGAACATTGATTCTTCAAGTATTCTAAATAAAACTTGCTTTAATTTATACTCAGTGTTTTGAGTAATATTTTCCAACTGTTCTATTGCATATTTTTTACTCTCAAAAAATGATTCATAGTCACTATTTAGTATTCGATAATCAAACATTAAAAACTTTTTTAAAACAACTTCAACTATAAATTCAAAAATAAATCTATATGTTTTTAAAATAGCTAAAAATATTAGATTTCTTATATCCGAACTACTTGCATCTTTAAAATATTCTAATTGTTCAGAAGTTAAAGATTCTACCCTTCTTTTAATTTCTATAAAAACTCTTTTTCTTGAAGAAACTGATTGCTTTTGCATAATATTCTCTTCTATTACAAAATCTTTAGTTTTTTCCCAATCTCTAAATTCTAAATATTTTTTTATAACTTCATGCGTTTCATGTAACATCAAAGTTGCTGCTGTATATGAAAATATATAACTATTATCCAATTTTTTTCTCTTAATTAAAATGTATATAAATAGTTTTTAGGATACCTTTTTTTTACTTTTGAACATTTGAAGTAATCATACCATTTCTAAATCCCCAAACTTAATCACTCAAATACTTTTACAAATTCATCTATATTTTTCTTTATAGCTTCTTTTAGCTCAAGTGGTTCTATTACTCTTACGTGTGGAATATATCTTTGTATTGTTGGAATTATTTCCATTAGGTTTGTTACAACTATTTCAAAATCTATTGATTTATCATCATATTGTTTTAAAACTCTTTGAGTTTGATTTAGTGGTTTTCTAAGAAAATATCTTGATACTTCTTTATTTGCAAACAGTATTACTGATATTTTTTCACTATCTAATTTATGATAAGCATTTATAGCATTTTTAAATGAATCTATTTTTGTTTTATCAAAAGAGTATTTATTATGAAGAACTTCTACATTTTTAATAGTATTTAGGTGAAATGTTTTTATTTTATTATCAATTGGTTCAAAAACTATTAAGTACCAAAACTCTTCAAGGTTAAGTATTTTAAGAGGATATATTTCTCTATGTTTATTGTTGTAAAAACATTTAACGATATTTTTATTCTCTATTGCATTTTCAAGTTGTATTAATTCATTTTTAAACTTATCTATCTTTTCAACAGATGATTTTGAGTAAAGTTGATTTGATAACTCTTTTTCGAATTTATAAAATAACTCATCTACATTGGCTTTTAAATCTATATCACTATATTTATCAGTAGATTTATTTTTTAATATAGAAATAATTGCTAACTCTTTTGAGTTAAAAAGAGTTTTTGATAAAAAGTTGTTTTTTGCTTTATATGTTTTTAAAGAGTAATCATAATAGATTGTTTCATTAGGAAATAAAGGAAGAATAAAATCTTTAAAATCAGTTTGAATTATTTTTTTACTTACACCAAATCTTTCAACAAGCTTTGGTGTTGAAAGATTTAAACCTTGATTTAATAAATCTAGTATCGCTTTTATTCTTTTTATTCTATTATTTAATTGCATAAAATATTTTAGCCAATTCATATAAGTTTTATCTAAAATATTGAGTATATTTCATTTTACATTGAAGCTTTTTTTATAATAAACTCAAAAATATTTTTATCCATTAATGTAAACATCTCTTTCATAGGTAAATTTTTATCACCTAAGCTCTCAATATCATTATTATCAAAGATTTTTAAGTTATTTAAACTATCATTTAATTTCTCAATAACACTATTTGCTAACTCAACTTTTTCTTTACCTTCAAATACAAACGGTTTTAAAACAATTACATTTGGATTTATATCTATTCTTTTTAAAATATCTACTAATTCAATTAAAGCATTTGAAGTAGAACCACCAAGTCCAGCTACAACAAAAATTTGATGATTTTTTTGAATATTATTTATAATAAAATCTTTATCTAACTCTTTAGGAATTAGTAATAAACTATTTATTTCAATATCAGATATATTTTTTTTAAAGTCTTTATTAACAGAATTAATAAAATTCAAACCCATATTGCCTAAACCTACAATAGTAATTTTTTTCATTTTTGCTCCTCATATTTTGATATGTGCAATTATAGTATGAGTGAATTACTTAGGTAAGTGATTGAATGTATTTATATAAACTTATTAAAAACTATTTTTATTGGGAATACTGTAAATATTGCAATAAAAAAGACTAGAAGACTTTTAAAAAATTATTTCAAAACACACACCATTAGCTCTTTGAAAGTTTATAATATGTGCTTCTACCCTACCCTACTCTCACTATTAAATTTTTTTCTATAAGTTCATTAAGTATCTCTTTTGTTTTTGTTCCTCCATATCCAATAATATTTAGAGTTTCTTTTTTTGAAATTTTGGGTCGCATAAACTCTATATCAGAAAATCTCCACTCTCTTTTACTCTTGGTTCTTCTATATTTGCTTCAAGACAAAGTTCATTCATTCTTGATATTCAACTACCCCCCCCATTGTTCAATATATCCAAGTTCTTTAAATACTCTTGCAATTACTTTATTTCTTATTTCAGATCTACCTAATATGACTTCATAAATAGTTGCACCATTTAACTCAACTTCTACAAACTAATAAAATATATCTTTAATTTGCCATAAATATTAACACATAAATTGAGAGATTTATTTAAATTATATACAGTTTTTTTTATTTAAATATTAAAAACTTTGATAAAATAAAGATTCTATAATGTTAAAATATATTTTTGCTCTATTTTTCTCATTTTATATGTTGTTCTGTTTTGATTAATACATTTTTAATAACTTCTAAAAAGAGTTATTAAAAAGACTTCTTTAAAAAGTCTTTAATAGTCTTTAAAAGCTAGTGTACTAAGGGTGTATTTACATGAGATTTGGGTGTAAAATTTATACATTTTCGTGTACTGTGGGTGCACGAGAAGTGTACTAAGGGTGTATTTGATGTACTATGGGCGATATATTTTATATTTAAATAATATAATAAGCTATAAAATCGCATTTCTTCCTTTATATAATCAAAAAAAATTTAAAAAAATCATTAATTTTAGATGTACTTTGGGTGTAAAATTCAGTTTTGTTTATAATGTACTTTGGGTGTAAAATTTCTTGAGTTGATGTATTTTGGGTGAATTTAATGTACTTTGGGTGTAAATTGATGTACTTTAGGCGAAAAAACTAATGAATTTAAACATAAATAAGCATTATATTCTACTATTTAATGATATTTTAACTTCATTTAAATAGATTTCAATTATATTTTGGTGGAATTCAAACCAATTTTAACAAATTTTTAATAATATTTTAATTGATTTTAACAAAATTTTAACAAAATTTAAACGATATTTTAATTGATTTTAATCCGATTTTAACGATATTTTAACGATATTTTAACGATATTTTAATTTACAATGAACTGTATTATAGTGTTACAAATAAGGTACGAATTGTATATGTACTTTGGGTGTATTTATAGAATTGATTTTGCTATTCCAAATAAGTCATATAAATATAACTATGATAAAAACAATTAAATTACAGAAAAGATAGGTATACTTAAAGAGTTTGAGATATTAAACTTATGTGTAAACTTTTTAAAGTTAGTAGAAATTGTTACTATAGTTGGACTAAGAAGGTTCTGTTATAAATAAAATTTATAAAGAGTTTAATAATATTGTTAAAATCATCTTTGAAAAGTAAGATTAAATAACTTTAAAATATTTAAATCTAAAAGTAAAAACTAAACAAAGTTTTAAAGTAATTACGGTAACTTCATGGAGTAAAGTGGAATTTATACTTGTAAATGACACACTTTAAATGGTAATAAAAAGAAGAAATCTATCTGAAGGTAGATAGATGTAGTTAGTATGTTCTTTATGAACATAGAGAATTCATAAAACAATATGGAATTACTCAAGGCATGATTAAAAAAGGAGACTCCTATGATAATGAAGTTGAATAGAGTTTTTTGCTTGCAAGCAGGATTTCATCATTTTATAAAAACTGAATTAATTTATAATGAGAAATTTTTATCAAGAAAATAACCAAGTAAAAAATATTTGAATATATATAGATTTTTTATAATAGACAAATATTACATTCATCAAATGGATATATATTTCTAAGTGAATTGAATAAAAATGCTATGTTAGAAATGGCTAGTTAAATTATAAATCTTTATGCCACTAACTTTTAATAGATGAAATAAATTTTCTATTTATTTTTTAAAAATAGTAGTTTATATAGAAAAAAAATATAATCGGTTAAAAAAATAGTAAATTTATATAAAAATATACTATTTTTTTAGTCATTTTAAAAAAAATATGATAAAATCATTAAAAAATTGTCCATTGTACGGACAAAATATAAAGGTAGATAATGTCAATTGAAAATATATCTTCTGTAGAATACCTAAGTAAACAAAAGTACAGTGAGTTTTCAGGTATATCTGAAACAAAAATTAAACAGCTTTTAGATGAAAAAAAATTACCACATTTTCAATCAACTAAAAAATATTACATTCCAAGTTGTTTAAAAGATACAATAGAACTAATTGAAGCAAAAAAAGAACTTGCACCTGAATGTATTGTCATATCAATAGGAAATCATAAAGGAGGAGTGTTAAAAACAACAAACACTCAAAATATTAGTGCAACTTTGGCTTTTTATGGATATAAAGTTTTATTAATTGATGCAGATCCACAAGGTAATGCAACAAAAGGTTTTGGAATTTTTCAAAATCAGTATGACTTAGTTGAAAATAACACTATACAACTTATGTTAAATATAAAAGAAGATTTATCTGATGTTGAATTTGAACAAAATATTAGAGATTCTATTGTAAATATACAAAGACCAGAAATTATAGGAAGGTTAGATATTTTACCTAATGATCCAAAAATGATTGACAAAATTAGATACTTAGATGATTTGGCAAATACAGAGGATAGTTTAGAATATATTCTTTCTTTTATAAAAGATGAATATGATTTTATTATAATAGATACTCCTCCAAGAACCGATACAATTTTAAGAACATGTTTAATGGCAAGTGATTACTTTATAATTTCACTTAAACCAGAGCCATACTCTTCAATTGGAGTTCCTGATGTTTTTGCACCAATTAAAGCAATAAGCAGAAGTTATAGAATGAGAAAAAATAAAGATTTATTTGTATTGGGTGGCATTGTTGGTGATATTGGTACTTCATCACTACATAAAGCAATTATCGAACAAGATAATACAAATTTAATGCAAATAACAAACAATACTGCAAAAGTTTTTGATACTCAAATATCACATTATGAAAAAGTAGGGGAGTCACAGTTAGGACTAGGTGCAATGATATTTACTGATTTCAAACATGATTCTACTAAAGCATACATGCTTTTAACAAATGAGATAGTTACAAAAATATTAGAAATAGAAGCAATGAATCAATAATAAATTTCTGTCCGTAGAATGGACAGTTAAAAGAGGACAATATGAGTAATAATAAAACATTATCAAAATTAGAACAAATAAAACTAGCTGCAGCTGCGCAATCAAATAAAAATATCGCACAAGCTAATGTAAAAGAGAGTAGGTTGAAAGTCTCTGATATTAAATTGAATCCATTTCAACCAAGGCAATATTTTGATGAAGAAAAATTAAATGATTTAGCTGAGTCAATAAAACAAAATGGATTAATTCAGGCTATTACAGTTGCACAAATAGATGATGAACTTATATTAATAGCAGGAGAGAGGAGATTAAGGGCACATCAAATTGCTGGTTTAGATTATATAGATGCAAACCTTTTATATAATATTACAGATGAAAAATTAAGAGAGATGTCTTTAATTGAGAATCTTCAAAGAGAGGATTTATCTTTAATTGAGGAAGCAAGTGCATTTAAAAAATTACATGAAGAGTACAATAAAAGTTATAGAGATATTGCTACATTAAGCGGTAAGTCAAAAAGTACTATTGCTGATATAATTAATTTGAGTAACTTTTCTGAAAAGTGTAAACTATTAATACAAGAGAACAAATTAAAAAACACATCTATTTTAAATAATATATTAAAATGTGATTCAAGTGAACACTATGAATTAATTTTAAGATTAGTAGACAATGATTTAACTCATAAAGATATAAAAAATAAACTTTTAGATGAAAAAATAGAGGATAACTTAGAAAAACCATTAGAAACTAAAATCATGCAAGTTAAAGTTTATCCATTTGAATTGCCAAAAATAGAGGGTGTAGATATAGAAAGTAGAAAAAATAAACTTAAAATAGAAATTGATATGAGTAAATTTAATTTGGATGATTCTAAAAATATAGAAAAATATATTAAAGAAATTATCTCAAATACTTTATAATAAGAGAGCTTAAATGTTTGATAAAATGGATTTAAATCTCATAGATAGTATGGAAAGGGCCATTCTTTCTACGATTTTTTTTGATAATACCTCTATTGAAGAAGTTAAGGACAATATATTTTCAAACCAAAAATATAAAAATATATTTATAGTAATGCAAGAGTTATATAAAAATAAATTTCCTTTAAATGAAGAGACAATTTTAGCAAAGTTAGATAATTCTTATGAGCAAACTATAATAAATATTTTAACAACAAATCCATTAACAAATATAGAGTCAATATATAATAATTTAATAGAAAATAGTTATAAAATTTATTTACAAAATCAATTAAAGAAAATTTCTAGTTCTGAATCAAATAGTTTTGATAAATTAAATGAGCTAGAGGATTTAATTCAAAGAAGTAAAGATTTTAAAAGACAAGAGATATTTAATTTTTTAGATTTTTCAACAATTCAAGAAAAAACTCCAAAGTTTCTTTTAGAAGATATTTTACCAATACAAGAGAATGAAATAAATATAATTAGTGCAGCTGGAGGAAGTGGGAAAAGTTATCTTTCTCTGTTTATTGCATTACAATATATATCAAATTACAAAGAGAATAGGGCATTTTTATGGCTAAGTGAAGATGAAATAGGAGTTTCTAAAAAAAGAGCAACTAGTTTATGTAAAGTTCATCATAATTTAACTATTAATCAAAGAATAACTGTAATTGGTAAAGAGACACAGGTATTTCATTTTGTAGATAAGAATCTTAATGTAAATTCAAAATTTGAATTAATGAAACAACAATTAAAAGAATTTTCTTTAATTGTAATAGATCCTCTTATTGCATTTTTTGGAGCTGATGAAAATTCAAATGCTGATGCAAGATTTTTTATGAGTTTATTAAATAAATGGTGTGTTGATGAAAATAAAACAATTATATTAATTCATCACCATTCAAAATCTAATGGAACAAGTAAATCGAGTGCAAGAGGAGCTAGTGCTTTTATTGATGCATGTAGAATGCACTATATAATTGAAAAAGCAGAAAATGATTCAAGAAGTAGAAAAGTTGTTATAGACAAAACAAATCATTTCTCAAATGAGAAAAAGGATTATATTATTAAACTTTTTGATGTAAATGTTGAAGTTATTCCTTATAAAGAGAGTAAAAAAGAAGTATATAAAAAACATTCAATACCATTACTTGGAGATTCTGAGGAAACTGAAGTTGATGAATTATGATTAAAATATTACAAATATAAAATAAGGAAAAATCATGTCTGTAGAAAAAGATGATGAAGTAAAACCAAAAGTTATTAGAAAGAGGGTAACTAAAGAAAAAGTAGGTTTTTTACCCAATGAGAGTCAAATTCAATATAGCCTTTTTGATACAAAACAAAAAATAAATGAATCAACAGCTACTCTTATGGATTTAAGAGTAAGCCCTTTTATGCCTGTTGATAAAATATCTCATAATAGTGCTTTAGCCAAAGAATTTGTTGCTAATAAAAATATATTAAAAAGAGAAACAGCTTTCGGAACTGTAGAAATTAGAAATAGGCTGCTTACACAATATCACAAAATGATATTAGATTGTATAATGATTCATAATACAAGATCAGTTGTTTATAAAGGTACAATAGCTATTTATTTTAGTATATATGAAATTGCGCAAAAGTTAGGATTAGAATGGAGTGGTAAAACTCAAAAAAATATTCAAGAAGCAATAGAGTATATAAAAGACGTTGTAATAGTTAGAACAGATTCAAGTGGTAGTGGAATTGCATCAAGTTATAATATTATTCAAGAGATGAAATATAGTTCTAAAGAACAATCGTATGTTATTGTTTTATCTTCTTTGTATGCTGAATATTTCAATAAAACTATGTCAATAAATTATAATAAACGTTTTGATGAATTAATTAGTATAAGAGGTAAGGGTAGTGCATTTATTAGGTCAATAATTGAGTTTTTTATTACTCATGATGCTAGTGCTGAAAATATTCAAAGAATGAAGTTAATTCAGCTTTTAGAAACTATAAACTATCCATGTGAAACACCAAGACAAGTAACATCTGCAAAACAATATTTAAAAGATTATGAAGATGAACTTGCAAAATTTAACATTAAATATTATTCAGGATCACAACTATTTGAATATAGTGGAACAACAGATATTAGATTTATTCCTCCACTTGATGGATTATTAGATTAATTTAAGTTTAGCCTACTATGAAAATGAGTTGAGAATATACACATTTTTATCTCATTTTTTATATAAAATATTACATAAATACTCAAACACATATATATTAAAACTAACGTCAAAATATTAATTATTTAAGTTTTTTTAAGACTATTATAATTTTCAAATTCAAAATTTATAAAAACTAGCTACTAATGTTTCAAAATTGGGTCTTTTTAAAAAATAAACAGTATAAAGAAGCCTTATTTTAAGATTATTTGCTTAAGTTTTTTAAAAAAATGAAACCAAATTTTTAAAAAATATTAAAAGAGTTTATCTAATAATAATAAAAGGGAATGCTTGTTATAATTTTTTAACTTTAACTTTTTGAATAATTAACTTGTAATATCTTTACAGGTTTGCTACTAAGTATATTTTTAAAAAATATACTTAAACAATAGATGTTTATTTAACTAAAAATAGCTATTACTTCTTATCTTTTTTAATTATAAAAGCACAATTACTTTTAAATAAATCAAAAAAAGATAAACACAAATATAATCTTGACCTCTACGGAGATCCTTTAGCGCCTTATTACAAAAAATTCAAATGCAAATATAAAAAATGCAGATTGAGTTAACAAAAAATTCTATTAAAGGAAAAAAATGGACAATTTGAAGAATTGTGAAACGCTCACAAAACTGGATGCAAAAGGAATAAAAAAAGCTTTTAAAGACTTTGCTAATTTTG
>OCVT010000945.1_pt1 | contig 12369 bp, 11 predicted proteins | sample 1539111 | NCBI WGS metagenome assembly OCVT01 (sample SAMEA3991482, study PRJEB22521) | metagenome | biome: anthropogenic terrestrial biome; feature: sewage plant; material: raw primary sludge | place: Sweden | collected 2012-09-26 | reverse complement strand
GTGCCATAGACCATGGGTATGGGGGCAGGGCGAACACACGGGTTCGCCCCTACGGATGGTTGAACGAACATGCACGGCCAACCCGTAGGGGCAGACCTGCGTGTCTGCCCTTGTACCCCAGACACCCGCCCGGTGCCATAGACCATGGGTATGGGGGCAGGGCGAACACACGGGTTCGCCCCTACGGGATTCTGCCCCTGCTACCGCAATAAATACGGACGAATAAACAACATGATATTTGACCCTGCTATTCATCACCGCCGCTCCATTCGGTTGCGGGGGTACGATTATTCGCAGGCTGGGGCGTATTTCGTTACGATCTGCACCCAGGATCGTACTTGTTTGTTCGGTGAGCCTCTTGATGGTGAAATGCGATTGAATGAGGCAGGGAAAATGATAGAACGATGGTCTATTGAATTGGAAAATAAATTTCCAGATATTCAGTGTGATGCATTTGTTTGTATGCCCAACCATGTGCATTTTATTGTCGTCACCGTAGGGGCAGACCTGCGTGTCTGCCATGGAAATATCCACCCCAGCAATATCTACCCAGACGGCATAAAAAAGGGCGAACACACAGGTTCGCCCCTACAGCGCCTGGTGCAATGGTTTAAAACAATGACAACCAACGAATACATCCGGGGCGTTAAAAATCAGCAATGGCCGCCATTCAACAAAAAATTATGGCAGCGCAATTATTGGGAACATATTATCCGTGATGAAGAATCGTTAAATCGTATTCGGCAATACATTATTGATAATCCCTTGCACTGGACGATAGATAGCCTGCACCCAGCCCACAATACCAAGGAATAGCCGATGACCGACTATAAAACCATTGCCGAATCCAAAAACTTTATTGTTCTGGATAAATACACTGCAGAATGGAAAGCGGCCGAAGGCTACCAAACCGAAGAAGCCCTAGAGCGTGAGCTAATTCAAGATTTGGTGAACCAAGGCTATGAGTTTGTGCCTGGCCTGAATGCGCCGGAAAAGCTGCTGGCCAATGTGCGCGTGCAATTGCAGGCGCTGAACAATGTGCAGTTTACGGATGCGGAATGGCAGCGCTTTGTGAGCAACTGGCTGGACAAGCCCAGCGAAGGCATTGTGGACAAAACGCGCAAAGTGCATGACGACTATGTGCATGACTTTGTGTTTGACGATGGCCACATTCAAAATATTTATCTGTTCGACAAAAAGCACATTGCCCGCAACAAGCTGCAGGTGATTAAGCAGTTTGAGCAAACCGGCAGCCATGCCAACCGCTATGACGTGACGATTTTGGTCAATGGCTTGCCACTGGTGCAGGTGGAATTAAAGAAGCGCGGTGTGGCCATTCGCGAAGCGTTCAACCAAGTACACCGCTACAGCAAAGAGAGCTTTAACAGCGATAACTCGCTGTTCAAATACCTGCAGTTGTTTGTGATCTCGAATGGCACGGACAGCCGTTACTTTGCCAATACCACCCAGCGCAATAAAAACAGCTTTGATTTCACCATGCACTGGGCCAAGTCAGACAATACGCTGATTAAAGATTTAAAAGACTTTACCGCCACCTTTTTGCAAAAGCACACCTTGCTGAATGTGCTGCTGCATTATTCGGTGTTTGATGTCAGCGATACGTTGTTGGTGATGCGCCCCTACCAGATTGCCGCCACGGAGCGCATTTTGTGGAAGATTAAAAGCAGCTTTGAGGCCAAAAACTGGAGCACCGTGGAAAGTGGCGGCTTTGTTTGGCATACCACTGGTTCCGGCAAAACACTGACCAGCTTTAAGGCGGCGCGGCTGGCGACTGCGTTGGACTTTATTGACAAGGTGTTTTTTGTGGTGGACCGCAAAGACCTGGACTACCAGACCATGAAGGAGTACCAGCGGTTTTCGCCCGATAGCGTTAATGGTTCGGACAGCACGGCGGGCTTAAAGCGCAATTTGGACAAGGACGACAACAAAATCATTGTCACCACCATCCAAAAGCTCAACAACCTGATGAAGAGCGAGGCCGATCTGCCCATTTACGGCAAGCAGGTGGTGTTTATTTTTGACGAGTGCCACCGCAGCCAGTTTGGTGAGGCGCAGAAAAACCTGAAGAAAAAATTCAAGCGGTTTTGCCAGTTTGGTTTTACCGGCACGCCCATCTTTCCGCAAAACGCCCTGGGGGCCGAAACGACGGCCAGCGTGTTTGGCCGCGAGCTGCATGCGTATGTGATTACCGATGCGATTCGCGATGAGAAGGTGCTCAAGTTCAAGGTGGATTACAACGATGTGCGCCCGCAGTTCAAGGCCATTGAAAGCGAGCAGGACGAAAAGAAACTGAGCGCCTTTGAAAACAAGCAGGCCCTGCTGCACCCGGAGCGTATTCGCGAGATTGCGCAGTACATCCTGACCCACTACCGCCAAAAAACCCACCGCCTGCACCCCGGCGCCAAGGGCTTTAACGCCATGTTTGCGGTCAGCAGTGTGGATGCGGCCAAGGCGTATTACGAGTGCTTCAAAGCACTGCAAACCGGCAATGACAAGCCGCTGCGCGTGGCGACCATCTTCTCGTTTGCCGCCAATGAGGAGCAGGATGCCATTGGCGATATTCAGGATGAAAGCCTGGACACCTCGGCCATGAACCGCAGCGCCAAGGAATTTTTGGATGCCGCCATTGCGGATTACAACGCGCTGTTCAAAACCAATTTCAGCGTGGATAGCAACGGCTTTCAAAACTATTACCGCGATCTGGCCAAGCAGGTGAAAGCCCAAGAGATTGATTTGCTGATCGTGGTGGGCATGTTCCTCACGGGTTTTGATGCGCCCCGGCTGAACACGCTGTTTGTCGATAAAAACCTGCGCTACCACGGGCTGATGCAGGCGTATTCGCGCACCAACCGCATTTACGACGCGACCAAGACCTTTGGCAACATCGTCACCTTTCGCGATTTGGAGCAGGCCACGGTGGATGCCATCACCTTGTTTGGCGACAAAAACACCAAAAACGTGGTGCTGGAGAAAAGCTACCAAGAGTACATGGAAGGCTTTACCGATATCGCCACGGGAGTGGCACGGCGGGGCTTTATCGAGGTGGTGCAAGAGCTAGAAGAGCGCTTTCCTGACCCGGCAGCGATTGAAACGGAGGCCGACAAAAAAGCTTTTGCCAAGCTGTTTGGCGAGTATTTGCGCCTGGAAAACGTGCTGCAAAACTACGATGAATTTGCCAGCCTGAAGGCTTTGCAGCAGGTGGATTTGACCGATGCCGCCGCCGTGGAGGCGTTCAAGGCCCAGCACTATCTGAGCGATGAGGATGTGCAGGCGCTGCAAGCCGTCACCCTGCCGCCTGAGCGCAAGGTGCAGGATTACCGCTCTACCTACAACGACGTGCGCGACTGGCAGCGCGGGCAGAAGCAGGGGGAAGACAAGGCGGCCTCCACCATTGATTGGAGCGATGTGGTGTTTGAGGTGGATTTGCTCAAATCCCAAGAGATCAATCTGGATTACATCTTGGGTTTGATTTTTGAAAACAACCAACAACGCCAAGACAAAACAGCGCTGCTGGAAGATGTGCGCCGCGCAATCCGCGCCAGCATTGGCAACCGCGCCAAAGAAGGGTTGGTGGTGGACTTTATCCAGCAGACCAACTTAGACCCCATTGGCGACAAAGCCAGCGTGATTGAAGCGTTTTTTACGTTTGCCCAGGCCGAGCTACAGCGCGAAGCCCAAGCCTTGATTGATGAGGAACAGCTCAATGCCGCTGCGGCCAAGCGCTACATCAGCACCTCTCTTAAACGCGAATTTGCCAGCGACAACGGCACCGAGCTGAATGCGGTGCTGCCCAAAATGAGCCCGCTGAACCCGCAGTACCTGACCAAAAAGCAAACCGTGTTTCAGAAGATCGCCGCGTTTGTGGAGAAATTTAAAGGGGTGGGCGGGGCGCTTTAAAGCGGTGAGCCCAAATCGTCCAGGATGGGGCAGTCCGGGCGTTCGTCGCCTTTGCAGCAAGACACTAGCGCTTGCAGGCTGCGCTGCATGGCTTGCATGGCGGCGATGCGTTCGTTGAGTTGGTGGATGTGTGCCTGGGCAATGTGCTTGACCTGGGCGCTGGCCCGCAGTTTGTCGCGCCACAGGGCCAAGAGTTGGCGGATTTCTTCTATAGAAAAGCCCAAATCGCGGCAGCGGCGGATAAAGCGCAGGGTGTGCACATCGTTGGCGGTGTACTGGCGGTAGCCGCTGTCGGTGCGGGCCACTTCGGGGAGCAGCCCCAGCGCCTCGTAATGGCGCACCATCCGTGCCGATACCCCTGCCCGCGTTGCCGCTGTGCCAATGGGAACCGGCCAGGTCCACGGTTTAGGCGACGGCATAGCCTTCTTCAGCGATGGCGGCGGCCAGGGCCTCGCGGCTGGCATGCTCGGATTGCACGACCACCTTGTTGGCGGGGCGATCAATCTGAATGTGCGCCTGGGCATCCACCCCGTGCAGGGCTTGTTGCACTGCGCGTTCGCAGTGGCCGCAGGTCATGCCGGTGACAGTAAAAATGTGTTCCATGGGTTTTCCTCTTTCAAAATATTGCAACAAGCCTAGGATGGTGCTCCTTTGCACCATGTCAAGGTCAAGCGTTATTCTTGCAATAATTGTTCACAAATTGGCTGTCAATAGCCCCTGACTTTTTTATCTGCCAGCGCAGTTTTTATGCAAAAAAACCGATAAAGAAGGTGTTTTTATGAATTTAATGGCCTTGATACGCATGTTTACCATTCGATTTCGGATGGAAGGCGCCATTGGCGTGGTCTTGTTGCTGTTAGGTTTGCTCGGTGGCGTTGGCATGTGGAGCATGCTGCGCATTTATGACTTGCACCAAGACTTTATTCAAGTGCCCTGGCAGCAAAACCAGCAATTGCAGCAAATGCAAAGCAAATTGGATGCGTTGCAATTGAAAGAAAAAGAGGTGCTCATCACCTTCTCGCGCAGTGCCAATCTGGATGATTCGTATAGCCAATGGAAGGCAGACGTGCAGGCCGTGCAGGGACAGATGCAGCAAATCAGCCAAACCATCGATGCCAGCCAGAAAACCAATCTTGAAAAATTGGGCCAATCGGTGCAAGCCTATGTTGATGGCTTTGGCCCATTGGTGCAAAGTTTGCAAGCCAACCCTTATGTGAGTGTGGAAGAAACCTTGGAAGCGGCGAATGTGCCCTACCAACACCTGCTGGCCGCCCAGCAAGCCTTGGGCGCTTTGCAAATGCAATTGCAGGAACAGGCCCAAGCCTTTGAGGCCAAAGGGGCCTCGGTGAAGGATGAGGCGCAATGGCTGTTTTTGGCGGCGGTGTTGCTCACTTTGCTGGTGGTGGGGCCACTGACGTGGATGAATATGCTGGCCATTTGCCGCCCTCTGGCCCAGGCACAAAAACTGGCCAAAGCCATTGCCATGGGGGATTTAACCCAAAGCATTGATAGCACGGGGAAAGACGAAGTGGCCGATTTGCAAAGAGATTTGCAAGCCATGCAAAGCAATTTGGCCCAGCTGGTGGGGCAAGTGCAATTGGCCAGCAACAGCATTGCCATTGCGAGCCAAGAAATTGCCAGCGGCAATACCGATTTGTCTTCGCGCACGGAGCAAACGGCCAGCAACTTGCAGCAAACGGTGGCTTCACTGGAGGAGCTGACCAGCACGGTGCAGCAAACGGCGGATGCGGCAGGCCAGGCCAACCAACTGGCCGCAGTGGCTTCGCAAACAGCGGGGCAGGGCGGGGCGGTGGTGCAAGGGGCGGTGGTCAGCATGCAAGAGATTGCCGATTCCAGCCGCCGCATTGCCGACATCATTGGCCTGATTGATTCCATTGCGTTTCAGACCAACATCTTGGCCTTGAATGCAGCGGTTGAGGCGGCCCGCGCCGGCGAGCAGGGCCGGGGCTTTGCGGTGGTGGCGGGGGAGGTGCGCTCTTTGGCGCACCGCAGCGCAGATGCCGCCAATGAGATTAAAAAGCTGATTGGCACCAGTGTTGCCGCCGTGGATGGTGGGGTGCGCAATGCGCAAGATGCGGGCACGACCATGCAAGAGATCGTCAGTGGCATTGAAAAGGTGGTGGGCATCATTCGCGACATCACTGCGACTGCCAATGAGCAATCGAGCGGTATTGCCGAAGTGAACCAGGCCGTGGGCCATATTGACCAAATGACCCAGCAAAATGCCGCTTTGGTCGAGCAGTCTGCGGCGGCAGCCCAGTCGCTGAACGAGCAGGCGCAACGCCTGGCCCAAGTGGTGGGGCAATTTAAATTGGCCGCCGGCCAGGGCCGGGCCACCAGTCAGCCGGGGCGAGCAGCGGCACCTTACCTGCTGCAGTGATGCAGCTGGCACCAGGCATAAAAAAAAGGTTCCACGTGGAACCTTTTTTTATGCAATGGCGGGTGGGATTACTTCAGCAGTCCCTCGGCTTTCAGTGCCGCTTGTACGCCAGGGCGGGCAGCAACGCGGGCCAGGTAAGCCTGCAGGTTGGCAAACCCAGACAAATCGACACCAACAAATTTGCCCCAGTTGGAGACGGTGAACAAATACGCATCGGCCACGCTGAAGGCATCGCCCAGCACATAGTCTTTGCCGGCCAGTTGCTCATTCACCCAGGTGAAACGTTGCAACAGGCGCTGCTTGACGGTGGGCTTGAAGTCTTCCGGGGTGCCGGGCACGAACAAGGGCGAGAAGCCTTTGTGCAATTCGGTGCCAATGAAGTTGAGCCATTCCAGGGCGCGGTAGCGCTGCATGCTGCCCACGGGGCCGATCAGGCCTTTGTCTGGGGCTTGGTCGGCCAGGTATTGGCTGATGACCGGGCCTTCGCGCAGGGTTTGGCCATCGTCCAAGACCAAGAAGGGCACGTAGCCCAGCGGGTTGATGGTGTAAAAATCGGTGCCATCGGCCAGCTGGTGGGTTTTGGTGCTGGCCACAATGGCTTCGACGGCCAAGCCCGCTTCGCAGGCAACGATATGGGGTGCGAGGGAGCAAGCGCCGGGGCTGTAATAGAGTTTCATGGTGCAGGGCAAAGGTGGTTGATAAGCGTGGCATCGTAGAACTTTTTCAAGGCCTTGGCCGCATTGTCACTATCTGCAAAAAGTGCGAAAGAATGGGAAAATCGCTGGTTTTTCTTGCGCCAACAGTGTTTTAACGCACCTCCCTTTTTCTATTTTTTATCCCTGGCGCAACAGGGCTGTGCCGTACAACGCGGCCTTGGTTTGGAGTTTTTAATCATGCTGTACCCCCAAGAATTTGATGTCATCGTGGTCGGTGGTGGCCACGCTGGCACCGAGGCCGCCCTGGCCGCCGCTCGCATGGGCTGTAAAACCCTGCTGCTTACCCACAATATTGAAACCCTCGGGCAAATGAGTTGCAACCCTTCGATTGGGGGGATTGGCAAAGGCCATTTGGTCAAAGAGGTCGATGCCATGGGCGGTGCCATGGCCCTGGCGACTGATAAAGCGGGCATTCAATTTCGTATTTTGAACAGCTCCAAAGGCCCGGCCGTGCGGGCCACCCGTGCCCAGGCCGACCGGATTTTGTACAAGGCGGCCATCCGCGAGATGCTGGAGAACCAGCCCAACCTGTGGCTGTTTCAGCAGGCCGTGGATGATTTGCTGGTCGAGGGCGACCGCGTGGTGGGTGCGGTGACGCAAATTGGTATCCAGTTTCGTGCCCGTGCGGTGGTGCTGACCGTGGGGACGTTTTTGGACGGAAAAATCCACGTTGGCCTGCGCAACCACGAAGGCGGCCGCGCGGGCGACCCCCCTTCCATGGGCTTGTCCGCACGCTTGAAAGAATTGAAGTTGCCCCAGGGCCGCTTGAAAACGGGCACGCCGCCGCGCATTGATGGCCGCAGCATTGACTTTAGCCAGTGCTCCGAGCAGCCCGGCGATGGCATGCCCGGCGGCGTGAATGAGGGGGTGCTGCCAGTGTTCAGCTACCGGGGCCATGCCAGCATGCACCCGCAGCAAATGCCGTGCTGGGTGACGCACACCAACCAGCAGACGCACGACATCATTCGCAGCGGCTTTGACCGCAGCCCCATGTTCACCGGCAAAATCGAAGGCGTGGGGCCGCGCTATTGCCCCAGCGTGGAAGACAAAATCAACCGTTTTGCCGACAAAGACAGCCACCAGATTTTCTTGGAGCCCGAAGGGCTGACGACCAACGAGTATTACCCCAACGGCATTTCGACCAGCTTGCCCTTTGATATTCAGTACGCGCTGGTGCGTTCGATCAAAGGGCTGGAAAACGCCCACATCCTGCGCCCTGGCTATGCGATTGAGTACGACTATTTCGATCCGCGCGAGCTGAAAAGCAGTTTTGAAACACGCCAAATTCAAGGCCTGTTTTTTGCTGGGCAAATCAATGGCACCACCGGCTACGAAGAGGCTGCGGCCCAGGGCATGTTTGCCGGGATCAATGCCGGCCTGCAAGTGCGTGGCCAGGGCCCCTGGCTGCCGCGCCGCGATGAGGCGTATTTGGGCGTGCTGATTGACGACCTGATTACCAAAGGCGTGACCGAGCCCTACCGCATGTTCACCAGCCGGGCCGAGTTCCGCCTGCAGCTGCGCGAAGACAACGCCGATATGCGCCTGACCGAGGTGGGGCGCAGCCTGGGCGTGGTGGCCGATGCCCAGTGGGATTTGTTCAACCGCAAGCGCGATGCGGTGGCGCGTGAAACCGAGCGGCTCAAAGCCACGTGGGTGAACCCGCGCATCCTGCCGCAGAGTGAAGCCGAGCGGGTGCTGGGCAAGGGCATTGACCACGAATACAACCTGTTTGATCTGCTGCGCCGCCCCGGCGTGGATTACACCAGCCTGCTGGGCATGGACGATGGCAAATACGCCAGCGCCGATGTTTCACGTGAAACCTTGGGCGATTTGCAGGCGGCAGTGGTGGAGCAGGTGGAGATTGCCGCCAAGTATTCCGGCTACATCGACCGCCAAAAAGAAGAGGTGCAGCGGGCGGCGCATTACGAGAGTCTGAAGCTGCCGGCCGATTTGGATTACATGCAAGTGGCTGCGCTGTCGATTGAGGTGCGGCAAACGCTGCAAAAGCACCGCCCTGAAACCCTGGGCCAGGCCTCGCGCATTTCTGGGGTGACCCCGGCGGCGGTGTCGCTGCTGATGATTCACCTGAAAAAAGGCGGCTTTAAAGGCTTTGCCGTGGCGCAGGTGCAGGCATGAAGCCCGCAGCGTCGCATCATGATTTGGCGGCCACCTTGCAGGCCGGTGTGCAGGCTTTGGGCTTGGACTTGAGCAGCGCCCAGCAGCAAAGCTTGTTGGATTTTTTAGACCTGCTGCAAAAGTGGAACAAGGTGTACAACCTGACGGCGGTGCGCAACCCGCAGGAAATGCTCACCCACCATTTGCTTGACAGCTTGGCGGCGGTGCCCGCCTTGCAGCGCCATTTGGCCACCCAGCCTGGGGCTGCGCGGTTGCTGGATGTGGGCTGTGGCGGCGGCTTGCCGGGCGTGGTGTTTGCCATTTGCTGCCCGCAGCTGACGGTGCATTGCGTGGATACCGTGGCCAAAAAAGCGGCCTTTATCCAGCAGGCGGCGGCCAGTTTGCATTTGCCCAATTTGACGGGCATCCATGCCCGGGTGGAGTCGCTGACCGGCCCCTATGCGGTGGTGAGCAGCCGGGCTTTTGCTGCGCTGGCCGACTTTACGGCCTGGTCGCGCTCGGCCATTGCGGCCGATGGGGTGTGGCTGGCGATGAAGGGCAAACAGCCCGATGATGAAATCGCAGCCCTTGATGCCCAGATTGCCCAGGTGTTTCACGTGGAACCTTTGACCGTGCCCGGCCTGGATGCACAGCGTTGCATTGTTTGGTTGCGCCCCGTGCGGGCGGCGTAATTTAAATTCAGGCGCTGATTTACACTAGCCGCCATTTTTGACATTCGGTTAGGGACGTTGCATGGCCAAGGTTTTTTGTATTGCCAACCAAAAGGGCGGAGTCGGTAAAACCACCACGGCGGTGAATTTGGCCGCAGGCTTGGCCAAAATTGGCCAGCGGGTTTTGTTGGTTGATTTGGATCCGCAGGGCAACGCCACCATGGGTGCCGGCGTGGACAAGCGGACGTTGGCCCTGAGCGTGTACGACGTGTTGCTCGAATCGGCCAGCGTGGCCGAGGCGGCGGTGCGCTCTGAACCATGCGGGTTTTCTGTGCTGGGGGCCAACCGGGAGCTCAGCGGTGCCGAGATTGAGCTGGTCACCCTGGAGCGGCGCACCGAGCGCCTGAAAGCGGCTTTGGCGCAGGCCGATCGTGATTTTGATTTTGTGCTGATTGACTGCCCGCCCAGCCTGTCCATGCTGACGCTGAACGGGCTGTGCGCGGCGCATGGCGTGATCGTGCCCATGCAGTGCGAATATTTTGCGCTGGAGGGGCTGACCGATTTGGTGAACACCATCAAGCAGGTGCATGCCAATATGAATCCTGACCTGCAAATCATCGGCCTGCTGCGCGTGATGTTTGACCCGCGCACCACGCTGCAGCAGCAGGTGAGCGATCAGCTCAAAGAGCATTTTGGCGACAAGGTGTTCAACAGCGTGATTCCGCGCAATGTGCGCCTGGCCGAAGCGCCCAGCTACGGTTTGCCCGGTGTGGTGTTTGACCCTTCGGCCAAGGGCAGCAAAGCGTTTATTGAGTTTGCCCAGGAAATGGTGCAGCGCATTCAAAAAATGTAATAGCAGTTTGCGCTTTATTCTTCAGTTATTTTTAGTGTTTTTATCTTTTAATCGTTTAAATTTCAGCGGTAACAGCTATGAATAAAGAGTATTCGGTCTTGCTTTTGCCCGGTTGGCAAAACTCCGATGCCGACCATTGGCAAAGCCGCTGGGAGCAGGCGCATGGCTACCAGCGGGTGCAGCAGCACAACTGGCAGCAGCCCCTGCGTGGCGATTGGACGGTGCAGTTGAATGAAGCCGTGCTGGCCGCTCCCGCCCCGGTGGTGCTGGTGGCGCACAGCCTGGGCTGCATCTTGACGGCCTGGTGGGCCCGCCATGCGCCGCCTGCGGTGGTGGGCAAAGTGCAGGCGGCCCTGTTGGTGGCACCGGGCGATGTCGAGCAAGCCGACCTGCGCCAGCACCTGCCTGGCTGGGCACCCATTGCCCGCCAGCGCTTGCCGTTTGCGGCGGTGGTGGTCGGCAGCCAAAACGACCCCTATTGCCGCTTGGCGCGGGCCCAGCAGCTGGCCGCCGATTGGGGCGCGCAGTGGGTGGATGCCGGTGCGGCCGGCCATATCAATAGCGCCAGCCAGCTGGGCGATTGGCCGCAGGGCCACGCGCTATTGCAAGATTTAGTAAAGGACAGTGTTCATGGCAAGCGCTAAACCCAAAGGTTTGGGCCGGGGGCTGGAAGCCTTGTTAGGCCCCAAAGTGAGTGAGGCCAGCCCGGCCGCGGCCTCGGATGCCCCTTCCACACTGCCCCTCACCGCCCTGGTGCCCGGCCAATACCAGCCGCGCACGCGCATGGACGAGGGCGCGTTGTACGAGCTGGCCGAAAGCATTCGCGCCCAGGGCATCATGCAGCCCATTTTGGTGCGCAAGCTGGGCGCGGGGCCGCAGGCGGGGCAGTACGAAATCATTGCTGGGGAACGCCGTTTTCGCGCTGCCACCTTGGCGGGATTGACCGACGTGCCCGTGCTGGTGCGCGATGTGCCCGACGAGGCCGCCGCCGCCATGGCCTTGATTGAAAACATTCAGCGCGAAGACCTTAACCCGCTGGAAGAGGCCCAGGGCCTGCAGCGCCTGGTGCACGAGTTTGGCCACACGCACGAGCAGGCGGCGGCCGCAGTGGGGCGCAGCCGCTCGGCGGCCAGCAATTTGCTGCGCCTGCTGCACCTGGCCGAGCCGGTGCAAACCATGCTCATCGCCGGGGACATTGACATGGGCCATGCCCGGGCGCTGCTGAGTTTGGGCAAGGTCGAGCAAATCACCACCGCCAACCAAGTGGCGGCGCGCAAGCTGTCGGTGCGTGAGACCGAGGCGCTGGTGAAAAAAGTTGCTGCCGGGGACGACGGCCGCAGCCCCAGCGCCCGCAGTGCGGCGGCCAAATCGGGCGATGTGCTGCGCGTGGAGGAGGAGCTGTCCGACCTGCTCATGGCCCAAGTGGAGGTGCGCCTGAAAAAATCGGGCAAGCAGCAAACCGGAGAGGTGGCCATTGCATTTGGCTCGCTGGAGGCGCTGAACGGGCTGATCGAGCGCTTGCGCCAGTGCCCATAGGCGCTTGGCGCTGCCCATAAAAAAACCTTCGCAGAGTGGCGAAGGTTTTTTTATGTTCCACGTGGCCGCTGCATGGCACAGCGGCCAACACGGGGGTGGGGCTTAGAACGTGTTCACGATCTCCTCATGGGTGTGTGGGCGCGGCTTCGGGCGGTCTGC
>OCVT010000943.1_pt1 | contig 12374 bp, 10 predicted proteins | sample 1539111 | NCBI WGS metagenome assembly OCVT01 (sample SAMEA3991482, study PRJEB22521) | metagenome | biome: anthropogenic terrestrial biome; feature: sewage plant; material: raw primary sludge | place: Sweden | collected 2012-09-26 | reverse complement strand
CAACTTCCGCTTGCAGGTACGCTGCGGCGAGTTGTGGCAAATGGACTCAAAAAAGGGGCACGATTTTACCCATTGTAACGACAACGGCCGCCGGTCTTTTAGTGGCTTTTCTCAAGGTTCGATAGAAAATGATTATAGTAATGAAGTTACAGATGATCAAGACGATCAAGAGGGATCGGAGATAAGAGTTCGCGATTCCAACGATTCCAATACCTCTCCTAAGGAAAGTTTTTTCAAAGAGGTTATCTAACTTTCTATCAATCGTTTGATGATAACCGGTGCCGCTACTCGCTGTAATATATACCTTAATGTTGGTTTTGTTATATTTTTTTTCATTACTTTTATTTTTTTTTTATTTTTCTGATTAATATTTATTTATTCTAGGTACATCAAGAGCAGAACAAATTTGCCAACTTAAACTACATATGCTGAACAATATTCTCTTTTTAATTTCTAGCTTTTAACGCAATGACCATTGTGGACAATGCGAAATATGTCAAAAAAAAAAGCAGCCAGAAGAAATTCTTCGGCAAAAGGAAAACTACTATACAGATTGAGAAGCATAGAATTAGGTATTAGTTACATCAGTAACGGGGATAACAAAAATAAAAGGGGGAAATGATGACGATGTTCTTGCAAGTTTTATTAAATTGTGCTTTGGAAAGAAAAAGATGAATATATCTTGCAGGTTAGAGGGTATTTCCTAGTCAAGTCTAGCATATATGAGGTCATACGACTACTTGAATAGATTCGTTGGAAGAGGAATTATTGTAAATATTTGAAGATGCTGTTTCTGTGGCAATCACGCCGGCGTTATCGTCCGAAGGCAAAACGTCTTCACTGTGGTAGAGGCCTAGCGCCTTGTCATACTTGTAATAACCCGAAAATGATTCCACGTGGTTGAAATAGCGGGATTGTCTGTATCTTCCACCTAAATAAAAGTCGGCGGAAAGAATCATAAATATGATACCAAACCAAAATGCTAGCAACCATTCGAAACAAGCACTCTTAGATCTATCATTGATAGCACCAAAACAAATGGCCCATACAACTGCGAGAGTTAACCATATAACTTTTAGAGTTGCACTGATGGTAAATTTATTCCATACATGGCCTTTCCATTTATACCAAGGCAGCTCATCCACAGTGTTATAATCTTGGTTAAAGCTTTTTTCAGATGATTGAGGATTGAAATGAGGGCTGGCTAGGGGGTGGACTGAGGCATAGTGCCTTCCCATGAGGAAATACTCTGCAATCAAGCAGCAAGTGGATAGGAACATGAAGACGACGAAAACAGAGACCATAGCAATGTGAACGCGATGGTACAGGGCGGTTGAGAAGATGGAACAGAATAAAAGGGCTAGTTCACCAATGCTGCCGAGAACAAAAGCTGCGAAAATCAGGTTCCGTTCATCCTTTGTGTAATATGGAGGCATTAAGTATTTACCGCTGTGCAATTTCTCAGCATAAGATGTGGAATCAGAGATAGAAGGGTCTTTTTTTTTCAGTTGGAAAGGCAGATAGCCGGATCTTTGAAAAAACTCAAGGGCAACAGTGATTACATAGCCTAGACCCTGCCAGCCGGCGCACGATATAAACAGTGGCCTTAAATTAGTGGCACCTATATCTGAAATGTACACAGGGAATTGCTCCGAGTGCATGAACCAATATATGGGATGGCCTTGACTGGCCCAGCAAATAAGCATGGCTATCAGCATACCATACCATGGAATGAAGGCAATCCAGGGTACTATGAACAGCCAGTTACCTGGACTTTTAAATTGAATCATGCTATTGCTTGTACCTTCTATGTGTTTTTACTATGTAGCAGAACTTTTTACTATGAATGTTAAAAGTATCTAAAGGAAAAAAAATCCCGCAAAAAATTGTGTCTTATTATTTAGGTTTTTAGTTGTCCAGATGTTAAATCAGTAAATCTCAACTTCAGGGAATAACTATATTTATAAACTGAATGCCCCTAAGAAGGAGTGAAAATTCCGGTTTCATTCTCCTTCGCTTAGATGACAAATCTTCCAGGCTGAAAAAAGTTGCTATTTTTCCAGTTTTTTTTTTTCATCCATTTACTTTACTGCCGCGGATCCTTCAATTGAACAGAGCCCTTAAGCCGCAGAGGGGTAAGAGATCTTCGTTTTTGAACAGCCGTGGAAGATGTTTAGAGTTGGATATGGCTGGCAAGACCGTTGTGTTAGTCTTCATTGATAATCTTGGGCCTTATCCCGTCCTACTTGCACTATTATAGTGGAAATGCGATATGTCCGGTGCGTCATAGGGGAACGGAGGCCCTTGCTTGATTAGTAGCTACTCCGATTAAATGCGGTAGTGCCGCGCGGGTAACAGAACAGCGAGTTTTTCCTGTTTTCTTTTCCGTTCTTTTCCGTTTGTTTCCGTTCTTTTCCGTTTTTTTTTTTCCGTTTTTTTGGTTTGTTTTGGTGAGCTGAGGCATCAACAAAATAGATATCTACAGTTTGGGGTGGGAATAGAGCCAGGTTGATCAACGTATGGAAAGAGCAACATAAGGGATTGTTGACACAAAAAATGGATTCTGCAAGCAAAGAGGAAACATTGGAAAAACTTGATCAAGAAATTACAGTGAACCTGCAGAAGATAGACTCTAACTTGAGTTTCTGCTTTCATAAGATCACCCAGGACATCATCCCACACGTGGCTACATATTCAGAAATATGTGAGCGGATCATGGATAGCACCGAATGGCTGGGGACTATGTTTCAAGAGACTGGGCTGGTGAATTTGCAGGCAAATGCAGCTGCACCAGTGGGAAACGCTCCAGTCAAAAGCCTTGTGAGCAATAATGTTGGTATATTTCCTACATCCGCTGAAGAGGCGAGTAGGGAGTCCCAGACAGACAATGGGCCTAACGAGGCAGATTCAGCTGTACATGTCAACCGGGATGTCCATTCTATGTTTAATAACGACAGTATAGATGATTTCCACACAGCGAATATAACATCCACGGGACAGATATTGAAACTTCCGGACTCTAGCGACGAAGATACTGGTTCAGAGGCGGTGCCTTCAAGGGAGCAAACAGACCTTACAGGCGAGGGTCATGGTGGAGCTGATGATGAGCAAGATGAAAGTACAATACAGAGACAAAGCCGCAAAAGAAAGATTTCGCTACTTTTGCAGCAGCAGTACGGGTCTAGTTCCAGCATGGTACCGTCTCCGATTGTGCCCAATAAAATGCGGAAGCAACTGGCTCATGAAGAACATATTAATAACGACGGCGATAACGACGATGAGAACAGCAATAATATAGAGAGCTCGCCTCTGAAGCAGGGGCACCACCACCCGAAGGCACAAGCGGATGATAACAACGAAGGGCCCGATGAAGAAGAGAGTACGAAAGAAGTACCAAAGCCTGGGACCATCATTCATTTTTCTACGAATAGATAGAATAAATAAGTACATACAATTTTTACTAGTGATGAATATCAGAACGCAGGGTAATGGGCCCGCTATATTTTTTCTTCGATATAGGGAGAGCCACATTCAGAATATTCAGAGTATTTGCATGTAGAAATTTACTCTAAGTGCGCCAGATATATGCCGGGAGAGGTCATTAGAAAACATCTGTTTGTGTTTTAACTTGAATTACAATAACAATAATACCAGTTTTATATGGGGAATATAATGTCAGCTAGTTTTGCGCCTGAATGCACTGACCTGAAGACGAAATACGATAGTTGTTTTAATGAATGGTATAGCGAAAAATTCCTGAAGGGAAAATCCGTTGAGAACGAGTGCTCAAAACAATGGTACGCTTATACTACATGTGTCAACGCAGCTCTCGTCAAACAAGGTATTAAGCCTGCTCTAGACGAAGCTAGGGAGGAGGCGCCGTTTGAAAATGGCGGCAAACTAAAAGAAGTTGACAAATGAAGTATATATTTTAGCACAGAATGTGCATTATTCAACATGTAAATACTAATACTGCAATATCGACTTATAATAATGTATAGTGATCCGTATATTAATAGATCTGTTTCAATTCTTTACCTTTTTAGGATATCCGTCACCCGTGATTCCGTCGGAGGTGAGCACTCGCCCAAATAAATAACGGGAAATGGTGGCAAAAAGTAGTGGCGGGAAAAGGAAAAATTTTCGTTCTCTCCCATATAAACGTTTCATTCCTTTTCCTAAGTCTTTTACAGTAATTTCAGAAACATTTGTATTTTATATTTGATCTTTTGAAGCTACAAGAAAAACTCTTACCAATTACCCCAAAAAAATCACCATCATAAAGTACTTACATATTTATTTTTGTTTGGTCGTTTTCTCAATATAATCTACATCATCATATATATATAATGTCTACACAATTTAGGAAGTCTAATCATAATAGTCATACTAGTAAAAAACTAAATCCTGCGCTAAAGTCCAAAATAGATACGCTTACAGAATTGTTCCCTGACTGGACGAGTGATGATTTAATTGATATAGTTCAAGAATATGATGATTTGGAAACTATAATTGATAAAATTACTTCCGGCGCAGTGACAAGATGGGATGAAGTAAAGAAACCTGCTAAGAAGGAAAAATATGAAAAAAAGGAGCAACAACACTCATATGTCCCTCAACAACATTTGCCAAATCCAGAAGATGATATTACATATAAGAGTTCTAATAATAGCAATTCTTTTACTTCTACAAAGCATAACAGTAGTAACAATTATACTCAAGCCAGAAATAAGAAGAAGGTACAAACACCACGAGCTCATACAACCGGGAAACATGTTAATCTCGACAAGGGGAAGCACGTACCATCCAAGCCTGTTTCAAACACTACATCGTGGGCAGCAGCTGTTTCTGTAGATACTAAACATGACGTTCCTCAAGATTCAAATGATAACAATAATGAAGAATTAGAAGCACAAGGGCAACAAGCGCAGGAGAAAAATCAAGAAAAAGAGCAAGAAGAGCAACAACAGCAGGAAGGGCATAATAACAAAGAAGAACACAAACAAATAGAGCAACCTTCTTTATCTTCAAAGAAAACAACTTCTAGGACATCTGCTTCACAACCAAAGAAAATGTCGTGGGCTGCAATTGCTACACCAAAGCCAAAGGCTGTTAAAAAGACCGAGTCTCCTCTTGAAAACGTTGCTGAATTGAAGAAAGAAATAAGCGATATTAAGAAGGATGACCAAAAGTCTGAAGCTAGTGAAGAAAAAGTTAATGAACAAGAAACATCTGCACAAGAACAAGAGGAGGAGACTGCTGAACCTTCTGAAGAAAATGAAGACAGAGTCCCTGAAGTGGACGGAGAAGAAGTCCAAGAAGAAGCTGAAGAAAAGGAACAAGTAAAAGAAGAGGAACAGACAGCGGAAGAGCTGGAACAAGAACAAGATAATGTTGCTGCTCCAGAAGAAGAAGTTACAGTTGTTGAAGAAAAGGTTGAAATTAGTGCTGTTATTTCAGAGCCTCCAGAAGATCAAGCTAATACTGTACCTCAACCACAACAACAATCCCAACAACCACAGCAACCACAGCAACCACAGCAACCACAGCAACCACAGCAACCACAGCAACAACAACAACCACAGCAACCACAACAACCACAACAACAACTACAACAGCAACAGCAACAGCAACAACAACCAGTACAAGCTCAAGCTCAAGCCCAAGAAGAACAATTATCTCAAAACTACTATACTCAACAACAGCAGCAACAATACGCTCAACAACAGCATCAGTTACAGCAACAGTATTTGTCCCAACAACAACAATATGCTCAGCAACAGCAACAGCATCCACAACCTCAATCACAACAACCTCAATCACAGCAAAGTCCACAAAGTCAAAAACAAGGGAACAACGTGGCTGCCCAACAGTACTACATGTATCAAAACCAATTTCCTGGATATTCTTATCCAGGTATGTTTGATTCACAAGGATACGCTTACGGTCAACAATATCAGCAACTTGCTCAAAACAACGCTCAAACTAGTGGTAATGCTAACCAATATAATTTCCAACAAGGTTATGGTCAAGCAGGCGCGAACACTGCTGCTGCTAATTTGACTAGTGCTGCCGCTGCTGCTGCCGCTTCTCCAGCTACAGCTCACGCCCAACCTCAACAACAACAGCCATACGGTGGCTCATTCATGCCATACTACGCCCACTTTTACCAACAGTCATTCCCATATGGTCAACCTCAATACGGTGTAGCTGGTCAATATCCATACCAGTTACCAAAGAACAATTACAACTATTACCAAACTCAAAACGGTCAGGAACAGCAAAGTCCAAATCAAGGTGTTGCCCAGCATTCTGAAGACTCTCAACAGAAGCAATCACAACAGCAACAGCAACAGCAACCTCAAGGTCAACCCCAACCTGAAGTTCAAATGCAAAATGGCCAACCTGTTAACCCACAACAACAAATGCAGTTCCAACAATACTATCAATTCCAACAACAACAGCAACAAGCTGCTGCCGCTGCCGCTGCTGCTGCCCAACAAGGTGTACCATATGGCTACAACGGTTATGATTACAATTCTAAAAATTCAAGAGGTTTCTACTAATAAGGGAGAAGTAGAACCTCCCACATAAAAAACGAAATGGGGAATAAAATACAATGAATTTAAATACACATTTTATTACCACTATTATGTTTTACTTTCTTCAATGTTTGGGCAAGGATTCCATATCCTTTTGATGATGTCATATATCATTTAAATTTTGCATATATATATACGTACGTAAATAATAAAAGGTATATATATGTTGTGTTATCTATCTAGCTAGCTGTGTCTTTATTTTGCGGGGTTTTGGAAATGCCACTTTTTCTGTTTTATATATCACAGCGTCAAAATTTCCGCCGTTACTGTTTGCAACTGATGAGAACTATGGAATACACATGAGTACATTGGTATAGACGTGGGAGAAGAAAAGTCTGGAAATGCATTATTTGCCTGTTGCGATAGTAACAGGTGCCACTAGGGGTATAGGCAAGGCAATATGTCAAAAGTTATTTCAAAAGGGTTTAAGTTGCATTATACTTGGGTCTACTAAAGAAAGTATAGAGCGCACCGCGATAGATAGAGGCCAATTACAATCGGGATTATCATATCAGCGGCAATGTGCTATAGCAATTGATTTTAAGAAATGGCCTCACTGGCTTGACTATGAGTCATATGACGGTATCGAATATTTCAAAGATAGACCGCCCTTGAAACAGAAATATTCCACATTGTTCGACCCATGTAACAAATGGTCAAATAATGAACGCCGCTACTACGTAAACTTATTGATTAACTGCGCAGGCTTGACTCAAGAATCATTAAGTGTAAGAACCACTGCATCTCAAATTCAGGACATAATGAATGTTAACTTTATGAGCCCTGTGACGATGACAAACATCTGTATTAAGTATATGATGAAGTCGCAAAGGAGATGGCCGGAACTCAGTGGTCAATCTGCTCGACCCACCATCGTAAATATTTCCTCCATTCTACACTCCGGAAAAATGAAGGTTCCAGGTACATCTGTTTACTCCGCCTCTAAAGCCGCACTGTCCAGATTTACAGAAGTTTTAGCTGCAGAAATGGAACCAAGAAACATTAGGTGTTTTACGATATCTCCAGGTTTAGTCAAAGGGACCGATATGATCCAAAATTTGCCAGTGGAAGCTAAAGAAATGCTGGAGAGAACCATTGGGGCAAGCGGTACAAGCGCACCCGCTGAAATAGCGGAAGAAGTCTGGTCTCTATACAGTAGAACTGCTTTGGAGACGTAAAAGAAAATCGAAACAAATAATAGATTTGTGTCTGTTCAATGTGTATATCGATGAGCTCAGTGAACACATTTTCACATCACGTTTCTTTTTTTTCTTTTTTCCGCTAAGAAAAATTTTCCAGAATTTTTCAGAGGCAAAACAAAACTCATCGATTTCGCACGCATTTCTCGTAGAATTGATATTTTTTTATTTTTTTTTTGGTTTTTTTTTTTTTTTTCACTTTTTTTTCTTCCTTTCATGATATTTATAAGGAGAAGTATTTCAATTGGGACTTAAAAAAAAATTTTATTTTGGTTAATGTTTTCATTCAATGGTTTACTACTTTCATTTTAGCTTTTTAACAATTTTCTTTCTGGGGTCTCAGTTGCGGTTAGCAGATTAACACAGAACATACTATAGACAAATATGATTATTTACAAGGATATCTTCTCTAACGACGAATTGTTGTCTGATGCTTACGACGCTAAGTTAGTTGATGACGTTATCTACGAAGCCGACTGTGCTATGGTCAATGTCGGAGGTGACAACATCGATATCGGTGCTAACCCATCTGCTGAAGGTGGTGACGATGATGTTGAAGAAGGTGCTGAAATGGTCAACAACGTTGTCCACTCTTTCCGTCTACAACAAACCGCTTTTGACAAGAAGTCCTTCTTGACCTACATTAAGGGTTACATGAAGGCTGTTAAAGCTAAGTTGCAAGAAACTAACCCAGAAGAAGTTCCTAAATTCGAAAAGGGTGCTCAAACTTACGTCAAGAAGGTTATTGGTTCTTTCAAGGACTGGGAGTTCTTCACTGGTGAATCCATGGACCCAGATGCCATGGTTGTCATGTTGAACTACCGTGAAGATGGTACCACTCCATTTGTTGCCATCTGGAAGCACGGTATTGTGGAAGAAAAGATCTAAGTCTAGCGAAATTAGAAAAATTTTCGTATTTTGTATTTGAATTTGAGAGTAGGACTCCCCTTTCTCATTTTTAATGTATATGTAACCTCTCTCTCTTTTTTCTCTGCATCAACTTTTTAGCTTCTATTCTTTGATTCTATAGGTATCTAAACTTCCTAATTACTTCTTAACACGCATTAGGACGTTTTTAATTATTCTATGATTTTATTAAGACACGTTTATCAATTGCCGTAGATATGTATAGTTCATCAATATTTTCTTTTCCATTACCCTACAGAACTTTCATGTTTTTTGTTTTCCTGTCTTTTTCTCCAATTACGTGAAAAAAAAATTGAATTGAAATAGCATGAGAAGCTGAGAAACAAGTAGAAATTGACGAAATCCAACGTTCATAAGCATTTTTCAAGAGGTCGCAATTTCACTCGTACACAACTGACCTATTATGGCATGCCTCTCAAGAATTGATGCAAATTTGCTCCAATATTATGAAAAACCTGAACCCAATAATACGGTTGATTTATACGTCAGTAATAACAGTAATAATAACGGGCTGAAAGAAGGAGATAAGTCCATCTCTACACCAGTTCCTCAGCCTTACGGAAGTGAATATTCCAATTGTTTGTTATTGAGTAACTCTGAGTATATCTGTTACCATTTTTCCTCAAGATCAACATTGTTGACATTTTATCCTTTGAGTGACGCATACCATGGGAAGACAATTAATATACACTTACCAAATGCTTCTATGAATCAGAGATACACTTTAACGATACAAGAAGTGGAACAGCAATTACTGGTTAATGTTATCTTAAAAGATGGTTCGTTTTTAACGTTACAACTACCCCTAAGTTTCCTATTTTCATCGGCCAACACTCTCAATGGAGAGTGGTTTCATCTCCAAAATCCCTATGACTTTACAGTTAGAGTTCCTCATTTCCTTTTCTATGTATCACCCCAGTTCTCAGTTGTTTTTTTGGAAGATGGCGGTTTGTTGGGTTTAAAAAAAGTTGACGGCGTACATTACGAGCCTTTACTATTCAATGATAATTCATACTTGAAAAGCCTAACGCGATTTTTTTCTAGGAGTTCTAAATCGGATTACGATAGTGTGATTAGTTGTAAATTATTCCATGAAAGATACTTAATTGTGTTGACTCAGAATTGCCACTTGAAAATTTGGGATTTAACTTCATTTACTTTAATACAAGATTATGATATGGTTTCACAGTCAGATTCAGACCCAAGCCATTTTAGAAAAGTGGAAGCTGTAGGGGAATACCTTTCCTTGTATAACAATACTCTAGTTACATTGTTGCCTTTGGAAAATGGGCTTTTTCAAATGGGCACCTTGTTGGTTGATTCAAGCGGTATTTTGACTTATACTTTTCAAAATAACATCCCCACTAATCTTTCAGCTTCTGCTATTTGGTCAATTGTAGATTTAGTTCTAACGAGACCATTGGAGTTGAATGTCGAGGCTAGTTATTTAAATTTGATCGTTTTATGGAAAAGTGGCACTGCTAGCAAGTTACAGATACTAAACGTAAATGATGAAAGTTTCAAAAACTATGAATGGATAGAATCAGTTAACAAATCCTTAGTAGATTTGCAATCCGAACATGATTTGGATATCGTTACAAAGACTGGAGATGTTGAGAGGGGTTTCTGTAATTTGAAATCAAGATATGGTACCCAAATTTTTGAACGTGCACAGCAAATATTGAGTGAAAATAAGATTATTATGGCTCATAACGAAGATGAAGAATATTTGGCTAATTTAGAAACAATATTGAGAGACGTAAAAACCGCATTCAACGAGGCTTCTTCTATAACACTTTATGGCGATGAAATTATTCTCGTCAATTGTTTCCAACCGTATAATCATTCCCTTTACAAGCTGAATACTACTGTGGAGAATTGGTTTTATAATATGCACTCTGAAACTGATGGTTCTGAATTGTTCAAGTATTTAAGGACATTGAATGGTTTTGCTTCTACTTTGTCAAATGATGTTCTTAGATCCATTTCTAAGAAGTTTCTTGATATAATAACAGGAGAGCTGCCTGATTCTATGACTACCGTAGAAAAATTTACGGACATTTTCAAAAATTGCCTAGAAAATCAATTTGAAATCACAAATCTAAAGATTCTTTTCGACGAATTAAACTCTTTTGATATACCCGTTGTTTTAAATGATTTAATCAATAACCAAATGAAGCCTGGTATATTTTGGAAAAAGGATTTCATCTCTGCAATCAAATTCGATGGTTTCACAAGTATAATTTCCCTAGAATCTCTTCACCAGTTACTTTCCATACATTATCGTATTACTTTACAAGTATTGTTAACATTCGTTCTGTTCGATCTTGATACCGAAATTTTCGGACAGCATATATCTACATTATTGGATTTGCATTATAAGCAATTTTTATTGTTAAACCTTTATAGACAAGATAAGTGTCTGTTGGCGGAAGTTCTTCTCAAGGATTCTTCTGAATTCTCTTTCGGTGTCAAATTTTTTAACTACGGCCAACTCATTGCCTATATCGATTCCTTAAACTCTAATGTTTACAATGCTTCCATCACTGAAAATTCTTTCTTTATGACGTTTTTCCGCTCATATATCATTGAAAACACATCTCATAAGAATATAAGGTTCTTTCTCGAGAACGTTGAATGCCCCTTCTACTTACGCCACAACGAGGTGCAAGAATTTATGTTTGCCATGACGTTATTTAGTTGTGGTAATTTCGATCAATCCTATGAAATTTTTCAACTACACGATTATCCGGAGGCTATCAATGATAAATTGCCGACATTCTTAGAAGACCTTAAGAGTGAAAACTATCACGGTGATAGTATATGGAAAGATCTTTTGTGCACCTTTACAGTTCCATATAGGCATTCTGCATTCTATTATCAATTATCTCTCTTATTTGATAGAAATAACAGCCAAGAATTTGCTTTGAAATGTATATCTAAGTCAGCAGAATATTCATTAAAAGAAATTCAGATTGAAGAACCGCAAGACTTCAAAGAAAAACAGCATATTCATTATTTAAATCTTTTAATCCACTTCAGAATGTTTGAAGAAGTCTTGGATGTTTTGAGATTGGGTCACGAGTGTCTTTCCGACACAGTAAGAACAAATTTTCTCCAATTATTATTACAGGAAGACATATATTCACGAGATTTTTTCAGCACACTTCTGCGCTTGTGTAACGCACATTCAGACAATGGCGAGCTATATCTTCGTACAGTAGATATTAAAATAGTGGATAGTATTCTGTCACAAAATCTACGGAGTGGTGATTGGGAGTGTTTTAAGAAACTTTATTGTTTTAGAATGTTGAACAAAAGCGAGAGGGCTGCTGCAGAAGTACTGTACCAGTACATATTAATGCAAGCTGATCTTGATGTTATTCGAAAGAGAAAATGTTACCTAATGGTCATCAACGTTTTATCTAGCTTTGATAGTGCATACGATCAATGGATTCTAAACGGAAGTAAAGTGGTTACTTTAACTGATTTAAGAGATGAGTTACGAGGTCTATAGTGAATATATAAACTGTAAATTAATACTTCATTTAAAAAATTGATCAACTCAAATCCGAATATTAGCACCATGATCTTCGTTTGTTTTTTAAGTAAAAAGATTGAACTTTAAATCTAAATTATTATTACA
>OCVT010000940.1_pt1 | contig 12389 bp, 13 predicted proteins | sample 1539111 | NCBI WGS metagenome assembly OCVT01 (sample SAMEA3991482, study PRJEB22521) | metagenome | biome: anthropogenic terrestrial biome; feature: sewage plant; material: raw primary sludge | place: Sweden | collected 2012-09-26 | reverse complement strand
CAACCCATCAATAACCCTAAAGTACAAAGCAGTGCAACAGCACGGCGTGGTTGAAACTTTTTCATAAAGACCCTTATCGATTCATATAACATGGATTAAAAACAAAACAATGGCATATTAATACAAATGATAATGATTGTCAATTGTGTTTTGGCAAAAGGGACGACAACGATGGTTTTTTAAAACACAGCACCGCTTAAAACACGCTAAAATACGTCCATTAAAATTTTTAATCAGATACCCCATGAGCCAGCAAACCATCACCCAATACATGCACTCCCTCGGCAAAACCGCCCGCACTGCTTCGCGTGCGATGGCGCGTGCCAGCACCGCGACCAAAAACCTCGCCCTGCGCCACATGGCGGATTTGATTGAGTTGCAAGCCGACGCGCTCAAAACCGAAAACGCCAAAGACCTCGCGCAAGCGCGCGCCAAAGGCTTGGACGATGCGTTTATTGACCGTTTGACTTTGTCGGATAAAGCTGTGAGCACGATGATTGCGGGTTTGCGCCAAGTCGCCGAATTGCCCGATCCGATTGGGCAAATGAATCATTTCAAACCCCTGCCCTCAGGCATCACGGTCGGACAAATGCGCGTGCCTTTGGGCGTGATTGGCATCATTTACGAATCGCGCCCAAACGTCACCATCGATGCGGCCGCGTTGTGCATCAAATCAGGCAACGCCACCATTTTGCGCGGCGGCTCGGAGGCTTTGCATTCAAACCAAGCCTTGGCAAAAATTGTGCAAGCGGGTTTGGCGCACGCAGGTTTGCCCGAATCTGCGGTGCAAGTGGTCAATACACCCGATCGCGCAGCAGTCGGCGAGCTCATCACCATGACCGAGTATGTCGATGTGATTGTGCCACGCGGTGGCAAGTCGCTGATTGAGCGATTGATGGCGGACGCGCGCGTGCCGATGATTAAGCATCTGGACGGTATTTGCCACACCTATATCGATGTGGCCGCCGATATCGTCAAAGCGATTAAAGTCTGTGACAACGCAAAAACCCAACGTTACGCGCCGTGCAACACCATGGAAACTTTGTTGGTACATGCGGATATTGCACAAGATGTATTGCCGCAACTGTGCCGCATTTATCAAGACAAAGCTGTTGAATTGCGCGTGGATGCGCCCACACGTGCGCTGTTGGAAAAAAATGGTTTAACGAATTTGATCGATGCGGTTGAAGAAGATTGGTCAACCGAATACCTCGCACCGATTTTGTCCATCAAAATGGTGGCTGATTTGGACGCAGCGATTGAACACATCAATCATTACGGCTCCGCGCACACCGATGCCATCATCACTGAAAACCACAGCACCGCGCAACGCTTCCTGCGGGAGGTGGATTCTTCATCCGTTATGATCAACGCATCCACACGCTTTGCCGATGGCTTTGAGTATGGTTTGGGCGCGGAGATTGGGATTTCAAATGACAAGTTGCACGCGCGCGGACCAGTCGGTTTGGAAGGCTTGACCAGTTTGAAATACATTGTGTATGGAGATGGCAGTGTCCGAGTCTAAACACCGTCGCATCGGCGCGTGGCAAAACATCTGGTCTGCCCTACTCACCCTACTACTTGCGTCGGTGCTGATTGGCTGTCAGCAAACTGCGCCCGCAACTGCTGTCAACAATCCTCCCGAAATCAAACCGCTCGCACCCATAGCCCAATTGCAATTAGAGTGGGCAGATACCCCACAAGAACGACAAATCGGCTTGATGAATCGAATCTCGTTACCTGAAAATTCAGGCATGGTGTTTGTATTTGAACAAGCCCAGCCCCACTGCTTTTGGATGAAAAACACCTTGATGCCATTGGACATTGGCTTTATTGATGCGCAGGGACTTTTGGTGCAAATTGAATCCATGCAAGCGCAAACCACAGATATGCATTGCCCCAATCAAGCCATTGCCTATGCGTTAGAAGTTAATCAAGGCTGGTTTGATAAGCATCAAATCACAGTGGGCGCTCAAATACTCAATATTCCACAATGATGACCAAACAACCAAAATCAAAACAAAAGCCTCGCTGCTGTGCGAGGCTTTCAGACTGCTGACAAACCCTCTCACTGGCATTGTCAAATTAACAGATTCGTAGGTCAAATTTAAACTTTGTTTTGCCATCATCAACTCAATATCCCGATAACTCAACGAAAAACGGTAATAAAGCCAAACACAATGGTTAACAATCTCGGCTGGAAAGTGCGGTGACGATGGTATGGATTTTTAGTGTTCATATCTCATTTTAACGCCCTTCCATTCTGAAGCCAAGTTAACTTGACAATACCCCCCATTACAATACCAGCCCACTTCGCTGTGCCACGGTGTGCATGTCTTTGTCACCACGACCCGATAAATTCACCAATATCACTTGCTCAGGCGACATGGTTTTAGCGAGTTTCAAAGCATACGCCACAGCATGTGAGGACTCGAGCGCGGGGATGATGCCCTCAATTCGGCACAGAGTATGGAATGCGTCTAATGCCTCTGTGTCGTTGACGGACACATATTCAGCACGGTGGCTGTCTTTGAGCCATGCATGCTCGGGACCGACCCCTGGGTAATCCAAGCCTGCAGAAATCGAATGGGTTTCGGTGATTTGCCCGTTTTTGTCTTGTAGTATATAGGTGCGATTGCCATGCAGCACACCGATCGAACCTTTGCCCAATGATGCCGCATGACGTGGCGTGTCAATGCCATCACCCGCTGCTTCGACCCCAATCAAACGCACGTTTTCATGCGGAATATACGGATAAAAAATCCCCATCGCATTCGAGCCGCCACCAATGCAGGCAACCACCGCATCGGGTTGTTTGTCTATCATTTCGGGCATTTGCACCAAACATTCATCACCAATCACACGTTGAAAATCGCGCACCATCGCAGGATACGGATGCGGCCCTGCGACTGTACCGATGATGTAAAAGGTGTTTTCAACATGGGTTGACCAGTCGCGCATGGCTTCGTTGAGCGCGTCTTTGAGTGTGCGCGAGCCTGACTCAACGGGAATCACGTTCGCACCAAGCAGTTTCATGCGATAGACGTTGGCCGCCTGACGCGCCACGTCTTCTGCGCCTTGATACACATCGCATTGCAAACCAAAGCGTGCGCAAATCGTCGCGGTTGCTACGCCGTGCTGCCCTGCCCCTGTCTCAGCAATCACACGCGGTTTGCCCATGTGGCGTGCGAGCAAGGCTTGACCAATGACGTTGTTGATTTTGTGCGCGCCTGTGTGGTTCAAATCCTCGCGTTTGAGATAGATTTGCGCGCCGCCGTTTTCACTTGATAGACGCTTAGCATGATAAATCGGCGATGGACGACCGACAAAGTGTTTGAGTTCGTAAGCGTATTCGTCCTGAAATGCTTGGGTGGGCACGATGTTGTGATACGCGTCTTTGAGTTCGTCCAACGCTGGGATGAGGGTTTCTGAAGCGAAACGGCCGCCGTAAATGCCGAAGTGACCTGTGTCGTCTGGGTAGTTGTACATGGGTTTCCTTAATTTTTAGTTGTTCTTAATTGCAGGCTGCCAGTAATTTTGGCAAATGCGTGCAATCGTGGGGATGTTTTTTTGCGGGATGCCCGTGGCAACTCCACCTTGCGCGTCGTTAATTGGATTCTCGATGTAAATCATGCCTTGATTGTCATTGAACAAAGACAAAGCCAAGGGTATGAATGCGCGGTTTGGCGTAGATTCTTGTACCCTCAACACACACTGGGGCGTCAGTTGCGCCCCTTGATAGGCACTCCAATAATTCTGCGACAAAATTTTTAATTCATCATTAACGGATTGATGATCGCTTGCGTTGAGTATATGGTTTTTTTGCGCGGCTTCAACCAAAACACTTGGTTTGAGTGGCAACTGCATTTGATATGGCTCAGCAGCCCATCCGTTGATGCTGATGATGCTCAATGGCAGTAAGTATTTTAACCATGTGTTCATATTATCCTCGAACCCGTTCTAAAAATAGTCGCATTTTCTCAGCGTCTTTCACGCCTTTAGATAGTTCAATACCCGATGACACATCCACTGCATACGGCGCAACAGTGTCTATGGCATTTTTAACATTGTCCACGCTCAAACCACCGCTGAGGATGATTTTGCCACGCAATTCGCTTGGAATATGTCCCCAGTCAAAACCCTCCCCCGAACCGCCATAAACGCTCGAATCGGCATCGAGTAACACGCCTGACAATTGATCCAGATAATGCGCCACCTCATCCCAGTCGGTTTGTGGGTTGACACGCACGGCTTTAATCACGGGGCGTTGCATGATTTTTTTAACGTTCAATGCAAAGTTCCAACTTTCATCCCCATGCAGTTGAATGGTTGATATGGGGGTTTTGCTCAGAATACGGGTGATCTGCGGTACGGTTGAGTTGACGAATAGACCGACAATGTTGACAAATGCGGGCACATGGGCACACAGTTGCGCCACGCGCTCGGCACTGACATAGCGTGGGCTTTTTTCATACAGCACAAAGCCGAGCGCATCCACACCAAGCGCGACGGCGATTTGAATGTCTGGTTCACGGGTGAACCCGCAAAATTTAACGCGTGTTCGCATATTTGTCTCTATTTGAGTCCCAAAGCCTGTAAAAAATCGTCGCGCGGCGCAGGTAAATCGTACGCTTCTGGGTAATGAATCGCCGATAAATACAAACCTGCTGGTGAAAATGTCGGTGCTGACAACGCTCGGTTTTTTTGCTGTAATAAAAAATTCAGCCATTCCTGCGGCTGTTTGCCTGAACCAATATAAACCAAACTACCGACCATATTGCGCACCATATGGTGCAAAAACGCATTCGCGCTGATGCTGATCAATACACAGTCGCCAAAACGCTCGACCTTAATATGATACAGGGTTTTGACTGGCGAATTGGCTTGGCACTCGGACGCGCGAAATGCCGAAAAATCGTGCTCGCCCACCAAAGCCTGCGCCGCTGAGTGCATTTTATCTGCATCCAATGGCTTATGATACCAACCTGCGCGCCCTACCCAAATGGGTGAGCGTGTTGGGTGGTTGTAAATCACGTAGTGGTAGGTTCTTTGAAACGCATCAAAACGTGCGTGAAATTCTGGACTGACTTCGCGCGCCCAACGTACCGCAACCGTTTCGGGTAAAAATGTGTTTGTGCCACGCACCCACGCATGGATGTCGCGTTCAAACCCCACATCAAAATGCACAATTTGTTCTAAGGCATGAACGCCGGTATCAGTACGCCCTGCGCATTGCACCTGAATTGGTACAGTAGCGAATTGGCTCAAGGCTTTATGCAATACATCTTGCACTGTTTGACCGTGTACTTGCGATTGCCAACCCTGAAACGCACGGCCGTCATACTGTAGCCCCAAGGCAATGCGCGGCATTATTTTGCCTCGTTGTCAGTTTGGCGGTGCGTTGGTGTCAACCACGCATTGCGCAAATCCAAAGCCTGCGTGCACTGCGCTGCATCGCCGCGCAATAGAACTTCATTCAAAATATGCTGCGCCACTTCGCTCTGACCCGCGTGATGAGCGGCCTGCGCGTGTGTTAGCAATTGATCGGGGTCAAAGGCGTGCATCCATTTTTGCAAACGAACACGCTCTTTAAAGATCCCATACTGCATGCTATGCTCGGTGGGTTTCGCCGTTGCGCGCTCTGCGTATTGTTGCAACAAACCATTCACATCAGCAATTTTTTCAGTACGAGGTTTACTGGTCTGGGCAACCTGATTCATCGGTTCTTTGCTGCGCAAATCCAACTGGTCAGCAGTTAAACCATTCAATACTTGCTTTAGTTTGTCAAAGTTCTGACTTGCGGTGCTTTGAACCTCGGGCTGATTGCTTGTTTGTAACGGCGTTTGGATAGGGTTGGATGTATTCGTTGGCACAGGCGTTGTTTTTGACATGCGCACAGTCGATACACTCACCAAATTCGGTGGTACAAACGAATTGGATTTCTGTACAGGTGGTTCCGATTCAACCTGAATCTGCACAGTGTGGGGCGAATGTGTCGTTGAAGCAGGCTCTACCTCGGGGGCTGCTGCTACAACCGATTTTGTGTGTACAGAACCCATCCAACCATCAATCACATCGGCGGGTATGAGTGTTGTTGTTATTTTTTCTGCTGTTGCGTGTTGTGCTAAATTTTCATCTGTTTTAATCTTATCTGTAAGCTCTACGGGTGGCTCTGTTATTAAAGCTGCTTGCGTTACCTCCTGTTTGGGCAAGGTTTGAGATTTATCAGAACGACGGGTTAAACGCGCGACCATCCACACCAAAAAAATCGTCGGAATAATAATGACCCACAGGGACGCAGGAACCGCTAAAAACCATGATTTGAGTTTGGCATAGTACGGTGCAACAGTCGTATCCTGGACTTGCGCTTGTAATTTGTCTTCAAATTGGTTGAGTTGCGCGCGCAGTGAATGCGAGTTTTGCGCGGTGGTGGCATTGCTGCTGCCAAGTGTTTGCGCTGAGTCCGATGGCAAGGCGGCAGACGGCGTGTTGGACTTGGTTTCGGTTGTTACTGAAGTGCTCACACTGGCATTGTTAACGGTTTCAGCCACCGATGCAGGTGGTGAAACAATGGCCGCAATTGGTTCGGAATTTTGATTTTTAGCAGGCAACACCAATTGCGTGCCAATCAGCATTTGATCGGCGTCATTGTTTGGAAATTGCGACGCGTTGGTCGTTTGTAAAATTTCCAAAGCACGTGCAAACGGGATGTTGTTGACACGAGAGTATTGTTGGGCAATCACGCGCAAAGAATCCCCTTTACGCGTTTGAATCACCACATTGCCAACCTCATCGACTTGAATCAAACGCGACTGCAAGTATCGATTGGTGGCAGGCTCAGCCCAAACGTTCAAGCTGCACACAGCCAACATCAAACCACCGATCACGCCAATGCGAAAACGAGTGGATAATGGTTTTTTGATGCAATTTTTTGAGACTGTTTGAGCCAACATAGCAACCTTTTTAATTATTGAGCCAAAATAATGCGCAACATACGACGCAGCGGTTCTGCCGCGCCCCACAACAACTGGTCACCGACAGTGAATGCCGAAAGATAATCACCGCCCATTGCCATTTTACGCAAACGTCCAACGGGTACGCTCATGGTGCCTGTCACTGCTGTGGGGGTTAAATCGTTCATCGATGCGGTGCGCTCGTTCGGCACAACTTTCACCCAATCATTGGCTTTTGCCAGCATGTCGTTGATTTCATCCAATGGCACGTCTTGTTTCAGTTTGATGGTCAAAGCCTGCGAATGACAACGCATCGCGCCAATGCGCACACATAAGCCTTCGACATTGATAAAGCCTGCTTGATCTTCGGCTTTACCCAAGATTTTATTGGTTTCTGCCGCGCCCTTCCACTCTTCTTTGGATTGGCCAGTGCCCAAGTCTTTATCTATCCACGGAATTAAGCCGCCCGCCAAAGGCACACCAAAGTGCTCAGCGGGATAATCCGCTTCGCGCATTTTGGCGGCGATTTTGCGGTCAATCTCGAGAATCGATGAACGTGGGTCAGCGAGCAAGTCCGCAACTTCTGCGTTTAATAAACCCATTTGCGAGATTAACTCACGCATATTGGCTGCGCCACCGCCCGATGCCGCTTGATAGGTCATCGAGGTCATCCAGTCAATCAAATCGGCTTTGAACAAACCATCCAAAGCCATCATCATCAAACTCACGGTGCAGTTACCGCCGACATAATTTTTCACGCCATTTTTTAAACCATGTTCAATCACAGGCATATTTACAGGATCGAGCACGATAATCGCGTCTTTTTCCATGCGTAAAGTCGAGGCCGCATCAATCCAGTAGCCATTCCAGCCCGATGCGCGCAGTTTGCCAAACATCTCAGTGGTGTAGTCACCGCCTTGGCAGGTGAGGATGATGTCACAGGTTTTGAGCGCGTCCACACTGTTGCCATCGTGCAAAATGCCATCGGACTTAGCAATCGTAGGCGCAGCACCGCCCGCATTTGAGGTGCTGAAAAACACAGGCTCAAAATGCGCAAAATCATTTTCCGCCACCATACGGTCCATCAAAACCGAACCGACCATACCACGCCAACCGACCAAACCCACTCGTTGCATTTTTTACTCCAATTTTACAAATTAAAATCCATCACATTCACTGTCATCCTGCTTTTTACAAAACAGCCAACACCGCATCACCCATTTCAACCGTACCGACTTTTGTACCACCCGCCGTCATAATGTCGCCCGTGCGATAGCCCTGCGCCAATACTTTTTTGACTGCTGCATCTACGCGATCGGCCGCTGCCACTTGGTTCAAACTGTGGCGCAACATCATTGCCACTGACAATATCATCGCCAATGGGTTGGCCATGTTTTTACCCGCAATGTCAGGTGCGGAACCGTGAATCGGCTCGTATAGGCCTTTGCCATTCGCATCAATTGATGCCGATGGCAACATGCCAATCGAACCTGTCAACATTGACGCGGCATCCGACAAAATATCACCAAAAATATTGCCCGTGACCATCACGTCAAACTGTTTGGGATTGCGCACCAATTGCATCGCCGCATTGTCCACCAACATGTGGCTCAATTCCACATCTGGATACTCGGCAGAGACTTCAATCACCACATCGCGCCACAACTGCGTACATTCCAAAACATTCATTTTATCCACGGAGCAGAGTTTTTTCGCCCGTTTTTGTGCAGTTTTAAATGCACTGTGCGCAATACGGCGAATCTCTGATTCAGAATAAATCATGGTGTTAAAACCGACACGTTCGCCATCACGCATTTCAATTCCGCGTGGCTCTCCAAAGTAGATGTCACCGACCAATTCACGCACGATGATGATGTCCAAACCCGAAACCACTTCAGGTTTCAAAGTTGAAGCCTCGACCAATTCAGGATAGACAATCGCTGGACGCAGGTTTGAAAACACATTCATCGCTTTACGAATGGCGAGCAAACCGCGCTCAGGACGTTGCTCACGCGGCAAATTATCGTATTGTGGTCCACCGACTGCTGCGAGCAATACCGCTTCGGCTTTTTCGGCTTTATCCAAAGTTTCTTGCGGCAAAGGCACGCCCGTCGCATCGACAGCGCAACCGCCAATCAAAGCGGTGTCCCAAGCAATGTCCAAACCATCGGTTTTGAGTTTTTCGAGCACGCGCACCGCTTGCGCCATGATTTCAGGACCGATGCCATCACCGGGCAACAATAAAATATTTTGTGTCATTTTCTATTTATCCAACTATTTTGTTTGAGTTTAATTGCGCGTTCGCCAACCATGGGTATTTCATCAAATGTTGCGCTTCAAACGCACGGATTTCATCCGCATGGCGCAAGGTCAAACCGATGTCATCAAAGCCATTGACCATACAATATTTACGAAAATCGCTGATATCGAATTTAAAGACCGAATCGCCTGCGCGCACGAGCTGTTCAGGCAAATCAATCGTGACTTCAAAACCCACTTGAGCTTTGGTCATATCGAATAGCTGGTCAACTTCTTTTTCTTTTAAAACAATGGGTAACAAGCCATTTTTATAGCAATTGTTAAAGAAAATATCAGCAAAAGAAGGCGCAATCACCGCACGAAAACCATACTGTACCAATGCCCAAGGTGCGTGCTCTCGTGACGAACCGCAACCAAAATTATCACGCGCAAGCAACACACTCGCGCCTTGATAACGCGCATGGTTGAGCACAAAATCGGGATTGATGGGGCGTTTTGAATTATCGGCGCCAGGTTGACCGACATCCAAATAACGCCATTCATCGAACAAATTTTCACCAAAACCTGTGCGTGCAATGGATTTTAAAAATTGCTTGGGGATAATCGCATCGGTATCGACATTTTCACGATCCAAAGGCACGACCAATCCTGTGTGCAGGGTAAATTGTTCCATACATATTCCAAAGACGAATTAAAACTGTGACCAACCCTGTGTTGGTCACAGACTTTTTGAGTGGGATTGACTGTTACATTGAGAATCAATCAGGGTTATTGCGGATTGGCGGGTACTTTTTCTTGAACCCATTCACCTGCTTTTTGAGTGTCTTTACCCAAACCATTCACCGTGCCGCGCACCGTGTTGCAACCTGCCAAGACAACCAAAGCAACCGTTACTAAAGCCAATAATTTACGCATCATAAACTCCTTTTAAATCAACTAAAAATCGCTTGGCTTATGCCAAAGCACGAATATCCACAAAATGTCCCTCAATCGCTGCCGCAGCAGCCATTGCAGGACTGACCAAATGGGTGCGTCCGCCTGCACCTTGACGACCTTCAAAATTACGGTTCGAGGTCGAAGCACAACGCTCGCCCGCTTCCAATCTATCTGCATTCATTGCCAAACACATTGAGCAACCTGGCTCGCGCCATTCAAAGCCTGCGTTTTTGAAAATTACGTCCAAACCTTCAGATTCTGCTTGTTTTTTCACTAAACCAGAACCTGGAACCACCAAAGCCAATTTGACATTGCTTGCTACTTTTTTGCCCAAACGCTGAACGACCCACGCTGCCGCACGCATGTCTTCAATGCGGCTGTTGGTGCATGAACCGATAAATACTTTATCCACGTTAATTGCGTTAATCGGTGTACGCGGCTCTAAACCCATATATTGCAAAGCACGTTCCATTGCATCGCGTTTGACCGCGTCTTTCTCTTGCTCAGGATCGGGGACGTTGGCATCAACTGGCACCACCATTTCAGGTGAAGTACCCCAAGTCACTTGCGGTTTAATCAATTCGGCTTGTAGTTTCACCACGCGATCAAATTGCGCGCCTTCATCAGAGACCAAAGTGCGCCAGAATTTCTCCGCCAACTCAAACTCTGCGCCCTGTGGTGCGTAGGTTCGGCCTTTAAAATAGTTGATGGTGTTGTCATCCACCGCGACCAAGCCCGCGCGCGCACCCGCTTCAATCGCCATATTACAAATCGTCATGCGCCCTTCCATGCTCAAAGCACGAATCGCAGAACCTGCAAACTCAATGGTGTAGCCTGTACCGCCCGCGGTACCGATTTGCCCAATCACTGCCAGTACGATGTCTTTCGCGGTCACACCATTGGGCAAGACCCCATCAACCTGTACCAGCATGTTTTTGGCTTTTTTCATCATCATGGATTGAGTCGCCAGCACATGTTCAACCTCAGACGTACCAATACCGAATGCCAATGCCGCCATTGCGCCATGGGTCGAGGTGTGCGAATCGCCACAAACGATGGTCATTCCAGGTAGAGTTGCCCCCTGCTCAGGGCCGATGACATGAACAATACCTTGGCGGATGTCTTGGATTTTAAACTCGGTGATGCCAAATGCGTCACAGTTTTTGTCCAAGGTTTCCACTTGTAAGCGTGACACTGGGTCGACAATGCCTGCATTGCCTTGTGAGCGATCGGTGGTCGGTACGTTGTGGTCGCACACCGCAAGGTTGGCATTGATGCGCCACACGGGACGGTTGTGTAGACTTAAGCCCTCAAATGCTTGCGGACTGGTCACTTCGTGTAAGAGTTGGCGGTCAATATAAATCAATGCCATACCATCCTGCTCCTCGCGGATGACGTGCATATCCCAAAGTTTGTCGTATAAAGTCTGTGCCATAAAGTCTATCAAATTTCAAAAATTATTTTTTCGCCGAAGCATTGTATAAACCACGCACCTTATTGGCATTCGCTTGTAACGTTGCCTTACGGTTCGCAGGATCTGGATGGGAACTTAAGAATTCAGGCGTTCCTGCGCCATCTGAAGCCAGCATTTTATCCCACAATGTGATGGCCGCATCTGGGCTATAACCCGCACGTGCTGCCAATTCCATCCCCAATAAATCCGCTTCGGTCTCATGGGTACGTGAAAACGGTAAATTAAAGCCCACATCAGCACCGATTGAGGCGATATCATTCGCCCCTGAAATACCATACGCCTGTCCCACCGCCCCCAAAATACCAGCAAACAAGCCTGTGGTTTGCTGGCGAGACACTTGCTCACGCGAATGTTCTCGCAAAGCATGAGAAATTTCGTGTGCCATAACCTGTGCAATTTCTGCATCGGTTAGCTTTAACTTTGTAATCAAACCACTGTAAATCACCATTTTACCGTGCGGCATACACCACGCATTTTGTTCATCGACTGTTATGACATGCACTTCCCAAGGCCATTTGGCGGCATCTGGACGAATCGCGGGTGTTTTCGCAATCAATTTATTGGTGATGCGTTTGACTCGCGCGACCATTGCAGGATTGGTGTCCAATATTTTTTTAGCGCGAGCCTCTGCAATTACTTCTGAATAAGCTTTTGCCGCTTGGGCATTCAAAGCTTCGCTCGAAATTGAAAATCTTTGTTGACGGTTGACACCCGCCGCACTGTCGTTGGTGGTTTGTTGTGGTGTACCACACGCGGTCAAAAATGCG